>ERZ1026874.1146-NODE-1146-length-14556-cov-6.333287_pt1 | contig 14556 bp, 9 predicted proteins | sample MGYA00380167_ERZ1026874 | MGnify/ENA primary metagenome ERZ1026874 (study PRJEB33269, sample SAMEA4719803) | human gut metagenome | biome: human-associated habitat; feature: organic feature; material: feces | place: Cameroon | collected 2013-10 ...
TGCTTTGTAATCAAGTCGTTATCTGCAGCATAAAGCGACAAACAACCAAGCAACAGAAACATCAAGGTAAAAAAAACTACCTCTTTTAATAATTTGTTTCATAACTATTGTTTTTTAATTAGACATTAAATATCATGGTAGTTACTTGCTTTGGCAAGCGGCAGAGCCGAGCGGCACAGGACTTTACCATGTCGAGAATTCACTTATCTTAGTGTCGCAAAAACAAGCAAGAGAATCCAACGATAGACATGGCAAAATACATATTAAATCTGAGAAAATCACTCCTTTTGGAGAAATTTATTACGCAAGCAAGGCTTTTTATGCGCTTTTACTTGACAAAGTCATCATCAAAAATCGCTCTAAATCGACACTTTTATGCATAATTCCTTGTTGGCGGAGCGATGATGGAGAAGGGAAAGTGAGTTCATCCCAAGCAGCTCGTATCTCTTGGTCGTTGAAGAACCCCATGAATCCAAGATACAGAATTCGTGAATAATTCGTGGACATTCATGACCATTTTATTGTCACGAATTATCATGAATTGACCATGAATTTATACTGCGACATTATATGCTACAGAATTCGTGAATAATTCGTGGACATTCATGACTATATTACTTGCTGCATCGTCACGAATTATCTAACCATAGAACAATAAGTATTTTTGAGCATTATGGCTAAGAAATTTGTCAATTTTGCAGCGTTTTCAGGCGTTTTTTGGGGTTTACCATTAGGAATATCCGTTGTGCAACCTACTGCAAAACACACGAAAAGGACGGCCATCATCGCTCTTGCAAACAATGACAACCGCCCTTTAATCAGCATATTACGAGACTTGGTTAATTCTGATTTTTCAAAATTACCCCCCGATTCTATTTATGGAAAATTGTTTATTTAGCATGTTTTTAGTCGTTTTTTGTTTTACATGTACCCTACAGAGTTACGTTTTTTCCCTCATATCTCCCAATTTTTAGCTGTGAAAATCGCTCTAAATCGACACTTTTTATGCATAATTCCTTGTTGGCGGAGCGATGATGGAGAGGGGAAAGTGAGTTAGCAAGCTATGGAACGATACTTGGATTGACAGCTAACTTACAGTGGGGCAATAAGATACGTACAAATGGGCCATGCTAAGTAGTCATTATCAGTCATTAGTCATTTTCGATTCTGAAAGTGTGAAATTATCGCCTATATAATTATATATTTTTAATATATAATTATATAGAGGAAATGACACACTATTTTTTTTGAAAATGACTAAATGACTAATGACTGAAAATGACTGAATCGGGGTTAAGAAGAGAACTTAAACTTCGCCTTCACTTTTTTCGCTTAATTTTCTTGTAGTTGCCATAAATTTTAGTAACTTTGCCATTGATTCAAGCAAGTGGAATCAGAAGGTGAAAAAATGAAGTTTTTGAAAGTGAAGAATTTGAATTATCCGCTTGCTTCTTGATTAAATAATAACTTAACAAATGAATTTTTCACTTTTAAAAACTTTAGCACATGGTTCTTCACTGTCCCCCACCCTACTATGTAACGCAATTTGGTTCCTCGCCCTACTATGTAACGCAATACTATGTAACGCAATTTGGAGGGTAGGGCGCCCCGCCCTACCAAATGCCATACCCTAAGCAGCAAAACTCTTACAATGCATAGAATTGTATCGATTTGTTGCTTATGCTATGGCGAGGGCGCCATAGCCTCCCACTTCCTTTTCACTTATCTTTCACTCTCCAATATGAACAATTTTAAAATACAACCCTACACCAAGAAGGAGCTTGCCCTCCTCTACTTCCCGTCTACCGACCCCCACGTGGCAGTAAACCGACTGATGATGTGGATTAGACGCCAGCCAGAGCTGCACCACACGCTCGTAGAACAAGGATACAAGAAGAACGTTAGGTGGCTGTCGGCGCGAGAGGTGGGGACGATTGTGAGGTGGCTGGGCGAACCATAAGAAAGAAAATCGTACTCTAACGTACTCAATCGTACTCTATCGCACGTAACGTACTCTAACGTATGATTGATGTTTCGGGATGTTGTAACTTTGTACACGTAATCCAACGAGCACATGTCCAACGTCCATCCACAAGCAGATTGCTCACACGCGACCGCACGCCCTGGCCAACACCATTACTCGAAAGGCGCCTCGAGAATAGTGTAAATGGGCCACAACAATAGTCGCACGAAACATGACGACTGGACAGTAGTGTGTCACGAGGATTTAAATTTTTATTGTCTAACTATTTTAAACATTTTAACATTATGATTGAATATTCTACTTACATGGCCACCAACCACCTGAAGCCAGACGAGACCGCCAAGGCTTATGCAGCCGCTCAGATTAGAGAGAAACTGAGTACCGACAAGTTTGTATCGCACGTGGCGAGCCACAACAGCGTGTTCTCGAAGGGCACTATCAAGGGTGTGCTTGCCGACGTGGCGTGCTGCCTGCGCGAGCAGCTATTGAACGGCAACAAGGTGGAGCTCGAGGGCCTTGGTACTTTTGGTTTCACCCTTAGCAGTCAAGCTGCAAACTCGCTGACCGAATTCACCGCCGCCAACATCAAGAAGGTGAACGTTATCTTCACCCCAGACAGCGAACTGGAGAACCTTATCAAAGACGCTGTGTTTACTACTGTGCCGAGTCGTGTGGCTCAGGCTGCTGTGCTTAAGGCAGAGAAAAATGGAGATGCAAGCGTGGATATGGAAGCGATAAAGAAAAAGTGAAAAGTGAAGAGTGAAGAGTGAAGAATCCAATAGTTAAGGGAAAAGGGAAAAGGCGGTTATTAGAAGTTAAGGGAAGTTTGGGCTTCGCCCGAAGTTAATGGACATATGTATTGTCCGTTTACTTCCATTCATCGTAGATGGATTAACTTCTTCTTAACTTCTTCTTAACTTCCGATTAACTTCTTCTTAACTTCCGATAAATTCTTTCGCTTGCGAAACTTAAATCAAACAAAAAAATTATTATTATGACTCAAGAACAAAAACATTCGATTATTCAGGCGATTCTTACTTTCATTTCGTCTATCCTGTGTGCAATAACTGCAAGCGCCTGTGCATCGCATCTTTAGCATTGCTAATCAGTCATTTTCAGTCATTAGTCATTAGTCATTTTCGATTTCTGATTATTGGGACATAGCAGATGCAATAATAGTCACGAATTATCATGAATTAACCATGAATTTATACTGCGACATTATATGCTACAGAATTCGTGAATAATTCGTGGGCATTTGTGACCTTATTATAGTCACGAATTATCATGAATTGACCATGAATCTAAGCTACAGAATTCGTGAATAATTCGTGGGCATTCGTGACTTTTTTATAGTCACGATTTATCATGAATTGGCCATGAATCTAAACTACAGAATTCATGAATAATTCGTGGACATTCATGACCTTTTGTATTCAGGACTGGTTGACGAGAAATTCTACTTGTTTTTTAACACAATATATATATATTATGCGAAAAATTGACTTAATAATAGTACATTGCGCAGCTACTCCTGAAGGCAAAGACTTCAACGTTAGCGACATCGACCGCTGGCATCGTCAGCAAGGTTTCAAATCTATTGGTTACCATTTCGTGGTGCGATTGAATGGCGAGGTGGAGCGTGGCCGACCGATTGCTGAGGTGGGCGCCCATTGCAAGGGACACAACGCCACGTCGATTGGCGTGTGCTACATAGGTGGTCTCGATGCCGACGGCAAGCTACCGAAAGACACAAGGACCGAGGAGCAACGAAAGGCTATGCTCAATCTTGTTAGGACGCTCAAGCACGTGTTCCCAGGGGCTGTGGTACGGTCGCACAGGGACTTTGCGGCAAAAGCGTGCCCCTCGTTCGACGCAACGAAGGAGTATTATTGACTTTCATTTCGTCTATCCTGTGCAATAAACGCAAGCGCGTGCGTATCGCATTTAGCATTGCTCAGTCAGTCATATTCAGTCATTAGTCATTAGTCATTAGTCATTTTCGATTTCTGATTATTGGAATCTTGAACTTTATATAGGTTCGTAATTGAAAATGAAAAACGGGCTGTCCATCAGCTGAAAAACGGTTGTACAACAGCTGACGGACGCCCCAAGATTATATATTACAGCATGCCTACTTAAGCAACTTAAGCCTCAGACTATTCGTCACAACGCTCACGCTCGACATGGCCATAAGCGCACTTGCCCACATTGGCGTTATCTGGAAATCAAAGCCAAAGACACGTGGCAATCCCGCTGCCAATGGTATACATATTATGTTATACACAAATGCCCAGAAAAGATTTTGGCGAATCATGCCTACTGTATGGCGCGACAACATGCAAGCCTCAGCTATGAGGCGCAGGTCGTCGCCCATAAGTGTAACTTGTGCCACATCCATCGCAACATCGGTGCCACGACCCATGGCTATGCTTACGTCGGCAATGGCAAGCGCCTGCGAATCGTTGATGCCGTCGCCTGCCATCGCCACCTTTCTGCCTTGCGACTGCAGCTGGCGCACAATGGCCTCCTTATCCTTAGGCATACAACTGCTCTTCCAATTGCTTATGCCGGCCTTCTTAGCCCAATAAGCGACTGCCTCCTCCTTGTCGCCACTCATCATCCACACGTCTATGCCTCGCTGACGCAACAGACTGACAGCTTCGGCGGCATGAGGTTTCAACTGTTCGCGATCCTCAAGTGCAACACTCTCCGACGACTTAAAATCCACATCCTTATTTGGTATGGTGAGTGTGCCAGTCTTGTCAATCACGAGAGCATCCACCTTGCACAGCTGCTCTACAGCGGTAGCATCCTTCACAAGTATGCCTTTCTGAGCCGCCTTGCCTATGCCAACCATAAGGGCAGTAGGAGTAGCCAAGCCCATGGCACACGGACAGGCAATGACAAGCACCGATACTGCCGAGAGGAGAGCCTGAGGCAACATGGAGTCGCCTCCAACCATAAACCACACGATGAACGTTAGCAAAGAAATGCCCAAAACACATGGCACAAAGACGAGCGCCATCTTGTCGACCACACGCTGCACTGGTGCTTTGGAACTTTGAGCCTCCTGAACCGTGCGTATGATACCAGAGAGCATCGTCTTGCGCCCTACCTGTTCGGCACGGAAACGCAAAACACCCTCGCTCACAACTGTACCAGCAAGCAAACGGTCGCCCTTGTGCTTGGACTCTGGCACGGGCTCACCCGAAATCATAGACTCGTCGACATAGCCCTCGCCCTCGATTACGACACCATCGACTGGCACCTTCTCGCCTCGGCGCACCTCGACAATGTCACCCACGCCCACTGCTGCTATAGGCACGTCATTAACACTATCAAAACTTACAACATGGGCTTGCTTGGGCACAAGCCCCATTAACGAGCGTATGGCAGAAGCAGTAGACTTCTTGGCACGTTCCTCAAGCGAGCGACCTGTAAGCACAAATGTGATGATCATAACAGAAGCATCGTAGTAGGTGTGCCACTCCATGCCACGCACTCCCCAAAAACTGTCGCCCCAAAAAGTGTTGAACACACTGAAGAGAAACGATATCATGGTGGACATTGCAACAAGAGTGTCCATGTTGGCAGAGCGGTGCACAAACTGCCGCCATGCGTTCACATAGAACTGTCTGCCGCAATAAATCATGTTTACCAAAGAAATGATGAGCATTGTCTGATTGGCAGCATCACGACCTCCCACAGCTATCCATCCCATCGACACCGACATCACAAGCAAAGAGAACAGCCACGACAGCGACATCCGCTTCAACAACAATCGGTAATTGTTCTTCTCAAGAGTGTCAACACGTGTGTCCTCATCGATTATAAGCTCGTAGCCAGCTGAGTCTATCACCTGCTTCATATCGGCAAGTGTGACTTGCTTTTCGTCGTATTCCACCATTACGGTGCGGCCTGGCAGCGACACCGCCACCGTTTTCATTCCATCCATCGCCTTAAGCTTGCGCTCTACATTGGCGCTGCATCCAGCGCACATCATACCCATAACGGGCAATATCTTCTTTTCCATGGGTGCAAAGTTACGGCTTTTATTGTATTTGCGATTGCAGATTTATGGAGAAAGATTATAATATGTGGAAAATGGACTTATGATTTTTTTGACTTGTCTTGGCTTTGCACTACCTTTGCATACTGAAATGGAACAATATAATAAAAACGAAAATATTGACTATACAGCCGACTGTGCCATGTCCTTCTTTGACCAACTGGAGGACGTGTGTGCGGTCAACTTCACCATACGCGAAAAATACACCATTCTGCGCAACATCTTCAAGCGTGTGGTGAACCAAGCCATTGCACACAACAGCATCAACTTTATCGGAATGTTTGCTAAGCTTGACTATCTTATAAAACAACACAACATTGCGACGGAGAAGGCCATACTGATACACGACACGCGCAAGGCACTGGAACGCATACACAACACAGGCAACGACGAACTGAAGATGTCGCTTCGGCATGACATCAAGGCAACAGCCTTGCTGGTGGCTGGCATTTACGATGTGGCAATACCGCCATCGCTTGCCAAACACTTGCCTAAGAAGGACCGAAAAAGCCGTTGGAGCAAGTTTGATATCAACCTGCTGCGCTGCATCGTGGTGTCGTGGGACGACGAGTACATCTATGCTACGGAGGAGATGAACGCGTCGGAACTTAAGATTTGCTACGGACAGCAGAACAGATACCTTACACATAACGGCAAGGGCGACTGGACTTACCTAAAACAGATTCTGACTGAAGGGGCGCAGCTGAACCTTGTGCGCATACGCATGGAGGACAACGTGTGCATGCCCGAACTGATAATATACGAACCCGACTACCTGATAGACATCACAACCATTGCGTCGTGCTTTGAGACGTACGCCGAGTCGCCATACGTGAACATGGTGAACCGACTGAAACCGCAAGCCAACACCGTACACATACATCTGGGTAATCTTGCCGGACGCTTTCTTGACGACACCGTGCACAACCGCGACGTGTCGTTTGGCAAAGGCATTATGGAGTTTTTCAAGACCAACACCATCAGCCTTACATCGTGCGACGACATGAACGACCAGCCTACCGTGCAGAAGTTTTACCAGGACGCACGCGCACAAAAACGCAACATACAGAAGCTTATTGGTACGGACCTGCCTAAGGAGGTAGACGATTACGACCCTAAGGCGGTGGTGCTGGAGCCTACCTTCTTTAGCGATGTGCTGGGCATTCAGGGACGTCTGGACCTTTTGCACGAGAAGGACGGACGCACTACAATAATAGAACAGAAGTCGGGCAAGGGCGAGTTTGTGCCCTATACATCGCCCGAATACAACCCTAACCGACCGGTTCCGCAAGAGAAACACCTAGTGCAGCTGTCTATGTATCGCGCACTGTTCAATTACGAATTCAGGAAACACTCTGACGAACTGCGCCACTTTATGCTGCTATACTCTAAATACAACGAGGGACTGGTGTCGATTGCCAATCTGCCAGAACTGACGCTACGCGCCATACGCATGCGCAACCTTCTTACATGGTGCGACCTTACACAAGGCAACAATGGTATAAAAGTGCTAGAGAAACTTACGCCCGAAATGCTGAACCGCAAGGGTGTGGAGGGCAGACTGTGGGAGGAATGGACTCGCCCCGAACTGGAGCGACTGCTTAAACCAATACACAACGCTACAGACCTGGAACGTGCCTACTACTTCAGAATGATGCAGTTTGTAGAACGCGAGCACCTGTTGTCGAAAGTAGGTAACAAGACCAAGGACGACAGCGGATTTGCAGCAATATGGCTGGACACTATTGAGGACAAAAGGGCGGCGGGCAACATTTACGAGGAACTGACAATTGAGCAGTTTGGAGAGAGCCACGACGGAATGGTGGAAAGCCTTAAGTTGAAATTTGCCGAAGAACAGTCGGCTGACACGTCCAACTTTCGCAAAGGCGACATCGTTATTCTTTATCCCTACAAGGAGGATGCTGTTCCCAATGCCTGCGCCCAGATGGTGAACCGCGCGTCTATAAAGGAGATAACGACAACGGGAGTGGAGGTTGTGCTGCGCAACTCGCAAACCGACAAGCAGGTGTTTGATGTGCCAAAAGGCACATTTTGGGCTATAGAGCACGACATGTTTGAGTCGTCGGCAAGGGCTTTGTATAGTGGATTGCACAGCTTTCTGTCGGCATCAAAGGAGCGTCGCAACCTGATACTGTGCCAACGCAAACCAACAATAGACGAACACGTGCACATACGTGGCGATTATGGACGATTCAACACGTTGGTGGAAAGGGCTAAACAATCGCGCGACTTGTTTCTGGTAATCGGACCTCCGGGTACTGGCAAGACATCATTCGGACTGCTTAACATCCTAAAGGAGGAACTGACCGACCCACACTCTAACGTTATTCTGCTGTCGTACACCAACAGGGCGGTAGACGAGATTTGCTCGAAACTTGTGGAAAGCGACATAGACTTCCTACGCATCGGATCGGAATTAAATTGTGACGAGGCTTACCACAACCATCTCTTGGTCAACCGTGTGGCTAAATGCGGCACAGCACGCGAGGTGAAGGAAGTGATAAGCAATATGCGCGTGTTTTGTGCGACAACAGCCGCCATGAACGCCAACATACACCTGTTTAAGATTAAGCACTTCGACTTGGCTATAATAGACGAGTCGTCGCAAATACTTGAGCCTCATCTCATAGCCTTGCTTAGCGCCACATCGGGCGAACGCGATGCCATAGACAGATTTGTGCTTATTGGTGACCACAAGCAGCTGCCTGCCGTTGTGCAACAGACGGCTGAAGAATCGCATGTGGACGAACCTATGCTGCGCGACATAGGACTTGTAGACTGCCGCCTGTCGCTATTCGAACGCTTGTTGTTTGGATTTAAAACCGATAATGGCTACGATCCAAGATACGTATACATGCTAACCAGACAGGGACGCATGCACCAGACAATAGCCGAATTTGCCAACTATGCCTTCTACGGCAACCGCCTCGAAGTGGTGCCTTTGCAGCATCAGACGCTGCCTTGTAGCACATCGTGCAGCGACAACGGCATTGTGCAACTGCTGAGTATGCGACGTATGGCTTTTGTGGCGGCACAAAGACCAAGAACATCTGCATCGGTAAAAACCAACTGTATAGAGGCTGAGATGATTGCGGCAACGGTGGTAGAAATATACCACCTTACTAAAGAGTCGTTTGACGAGAGTCAGACGGTGGGCGTTATTGTGCCTTATCGCAACCAGATAGCTACCGTACGCAACGCCATCGACCGTTCGGGCATTGCTCCTCTACACAACATAACTATCGACACAGTGGAACGATACCAAGGCAGTCAGCGCGACTACATTATTTATGGCTTTACGGTTCAGCAACCCAACCAGCTAAACTTCCTGACAAACAATGTTTTCGAGGAGGACGGAATGGTGATTGACCGCAAGCTGAATGTGGCTATGACACGAGCCCGTCTGCATCTGCTGATGGTAGGCAATGCGGACATTCTGCGCGAGAACTACACATTCTACAAGCTGCTGGAATATGCCAAGAGCAAAGCCTCGTACATAGATGTTCCCGTAGAGCTGTATTGCAAGGGCAAATTCAATATTCTTGCTGTAAACAACCAAGATGTTGACAACGACATAATGTACGGCAACAACCGCAACGCCAACCTTGTGTTTATCAACTATGGAAGGTCTGACTTCGCGCATGGAATGATGGTGTACAGCAAGATGGAGCAACAGTCGATTGCACTTACTGCTGCCCACCAAGTGGATATTTACTGCCATTATCTTATGCCACAATATCTGGAGAACGCAAAGAGGATGTACATCGAGCGCATGAAGGAAATAATGGATGGGGCTATTAAGCATAACGGACGCATCAAGATGGTTGACATAGGATGCGGACCAGCTACATGCGGTGTGGCTTTGGCTGAAAGCCTGAAAGAAAACAAAGACTGCGTAACACCCGTAAACCTCGAGTATATTGGTGTTGACGTGTCGGAAGCTATGAGGATAAAGGCTGAAGAGGAGATGCAGTCTCTAATGGAGAAAAGCCAGAGAGGAAAGGAGACGAACAAAAGAGAAAAGGAGGAGATGCGACAAACAGACAAGGACAGCAACGTCTCTTGGCTATTTCTGGCTTCCATTGACGATGCTGATGGGCTATTGGCAAGCAAAGACAGCGCACTCGTTATCTTTAACTTCTCGCATTTCTTTGCTTGTATAGATGTAGAAACGGCAGAAACACTGGCAAGCAAGATTAAGAACATGATGACAACAAATGCAGACAACGATTATATGGTCGTGGTGCAACAATCGACAGACGACGACAAGCTACGGTCGTATGAGGTATTCAGTAAGGTTCTCTTGTCTAAATAATCACAGCAGTACAGTTTTGTATCAAACAAATATCGAAAGAACATAAAAAAAAGAAATCCCCCAAGAGGGCGAGTGCATACATGGGTGTGCCACTCGTTCTCTCCGGGGACTTGCTTTTAAATGTGGTTGCTATCTTTGTTGACAAACCGCAACCTAACTAATTGTACCAAATGGATGATTCTACACGGGTGTAACGCTCTTCCTCCTCGTTGTAGATGTTGTCGAGCTCGAACGACTCAAGGTCATAAGCTCTTTTTACTTCTCTCATCATAATACCCTCCTATTCTGACCGGTGTCTCGCGCCTGTCATTTAAGATTACCATTTGGGGATGTGAGACTCCATCCTTTAGTTGTTGTTGAAAAACAATGCAAATATAGCGATTTTTCTTGAAAATAGCAACAAATAGAGTCGGTTTTCTTACGATTTTAAAATTATTTTACCATAAATGCAACAATATACAACATTTAAACCAATTCTTTAAAAGTAAGTCGCATAATAGGTATTGCCAGCAAAAACGTCACCACATCACATACAGCCTGGCACATCGCAACTCCCATTAAACCAAACAGATGAGGCAATAGAAGGATGAAAGGAATAAACACAAGTCCGCGGCGGGCTGATGCAAGTAAATTGGCACGCAAGGGTCGGCGCGTTGTCTGCAACATCATGTTGGATGTCATAATGTAAGCGTTGAGCGGATAAGCCACCAAATGCCAACGCAAGGCTGTACTTCCTACAGCTATAACTATTGCATCGTCGCGAAACAAAGCTACAGTTTGTTCAGCAAAACAATACACTACAGCAGCAAAGATAGCAAGAAACACAAAGCCTGTCTTTACCGTAAACCAATAGCCTTGACGCAGCCGTGCATATAGTCCGGCTCCATAGCAATAGCCGCAGAATGGCTGGAATCCTTGTCCTAATCCCACTATCACCGACATTACAAACATGGTGACACGACTTACTATCGACATTGCGGCAACTGCAGCATCGCCATAGCTTGCCGCTGCCAGATTGAGCAGCACAACAGAGATGCTTGCCAAGCCTTGGCGCGAGAGAGAAGGTGAACCGCCATAGATTATCTCGCGCGCATAATGCCAACGCAGAGAAAACTTCGTTAGATGGATGCCTACACACGTTGCACCACGACGGTTACACATTATATATAATATAAGGAAACTTACAGCCTGGCCTATAACAGTGGCAAGGGCTGCGCCACGTAGCCCTAACGAGCAACCGAATATCAACAAGGGATCGAGCAGCACATTAAGCGCAGCTCCACTCACAATACCCCACATGGCATGGCGTGTGTTGCCTTGCATGCGCAGCTGACTGTTGAGTGTGAAGGAGGCTATCTGAAAAGGTGTTCCCGTCAAGATTATTGCCATATATTGCTCGGTATAAGGCAACACCGTGGCCGTACTGCCAAGCCACAGAGACAATGTTTGGAGCGATATCAATCCTACTGCGGCAATAGCCACACCCGTAATAATAGCATAAACAAAGCCTGTTGCAGCCATAGACGCTGCATTATCGATGCGACGAGCTCCAAGTTCGCGCGACATGTAGCTACCGCTGCCATGACCAAAGAAGGAGCCTATCGCCTGAATAAGGCACATCAAAGAAAAGACGATACCTACTGCTGCCGTAGATTGTGTGTTGAGCTGGCCTACAAAATAGGTATCGACAATAGTGTACAAACACGTAACAAGCATAGAGACAATCGTCGGTACCGCCATCGTGAGGATGACACGCGACACTGGCGCCTGTGTAAGAAACTCGTAATTGTCTCTATGCTGTGTTTTCATACGTGTTGGAAACACCCCTCAATAAGAGGGGCTAATTATACTTTAATCCTTAAGCGAGTAAACAATCGTTGTAACCACTCTCACCTTCTTGATGTATGGAGTGTTCTGGTCGCGGTCCTCTATAGAGAACTGTCCTTGGTCTGCAGACACAATCTTATTGAGTTTGCTCTTAGAGTTCTCGGCAAACTGCTCTGCTGTCTTCTCGGCATTGGCTATTGCCTCCTCCATCATCTTGGGTTTCATGTCACGAAACGACACATACTCGTACTTAATAGGATTGTCCCAACCACCGTCTACAATGGCAATACCCTCCTTAAGCAACTCGCCTTGGCGCGCTATGATAGAGCGCACAAGCTTCACGTTGTTTGACGTAACAGTAATGACCGACGTAATGTTGTAACGGTAAACACGGCGGTTGTCGCTGTATTGGTCGGCATTCTGGTCGATAACCTTAGGCGCATTGACGCTAATCTCGTCGGCCTTAATGCCGTTGTTTATAAGAAACTTCTTTATTTTTGCCTGTGTATTACCAAGACGTGTGTAGAGATCGGGCAGCTCGTTGCCTATCTCCTTTGACACGATAGGCCACGTCACCTTATCGGCATCCACCTCTTTCTCTGCCAGTCCCTTTACGGCAACCTTGCGGTCTTTATTGGCAAAATTGTCTATACCGCCCTTGATACAGAAACCAAGGACAACAATGCTCAATGCTATAAGCGCAGAGCACATAATGGATTTGTTGTTCATAAGCAAAAAATTTTTTGTTTATTCAAGTTTCGCAAGCGAAAGGAGTTTAGGAGTTAACTTCTCCTACTCTATCAGAGTTTGTACGATGCGCTCTGCCGACCTACCGTCCCAACGCTCTGGTATTCCACAATGTTTCCATTCATGGTTAACCATTCGTGTCATTTCCTCGCCCAATTTTATTGGGTCTTCGCCTACAAGCACATTCGAGCCTGTCTTTACTGTCTCTATATGCTCGGTGTAGCTGTTGAGGGTGATGCAAGGTACGGTGTTGAATGTTGCCTCCTCGGCCACATTGCCCGAGTCGGTAATAACACCAAGAGCGTGTGCCGTAAGCCAACCAAACTCCAGATAGCCCAACGGACTAACGATATGAAGACCTTTGAAGAGCAACGGATTTGAATCTATTATCTTCTTAACAGCATCGGCAGCCAACTTGCGTAGCGGTGCCACAACCGGAATATCGCCTGCATGCGACATCATGCTTAGCAATAGCGAGCGCAACTCATCGGTTTTGGCAATAAGAGCCTTACGGTTTAGGGTGAAAACAATGTAGTTGTTCTCCATCAACTGCAGCTCGTCCATAACGGCAGGACGAACAAAGCGCTGATGATTAAAGCGCAATGTGTCCATCAGTATATTGCCCACCTGATATATCTTTGACGATTCTGCTCCCTCACGAGTTGCGGCGCTGCTGCCACCTATACCTGCTGTAAACAGAAGGTCAGACAGTCCATCTATCACGAGTCGGTTTATCTCCTTAGGCATGTTGATATCGAACGAGCGTGTGCCAGCCACAAGATGAGCCAAACGTATGCCCTGCTTCTTGGTTACGATAGCCGCAGCCATTGTAGACGCAAGGTCGTCTACTACAATTACGGTATCTGTCTTATTCTCTTGCAAATAGCGCTCGAATGCCGACATCACCTGTCCTGTAAGCTCATTTAGGTTCTCGCAGTCTACGCCAAGATAGACATCAGGGCGCGACATCTGCAAGTCGTCAAACAATGATGCCTCAAGTGTAGGGTCGTCTTCGCGTCCTGCATACACAAGGCTGTGGTCTACTCCAGCTGCATCCATTGCACGAAGAATGGGAGCCACCTTTATAAAGTTGGGACGTGCACCAACAAAAATACAAATGTTCATAATAGTATAAAAATTATTTTTTGCCATGTCAGAAGTTTTTCACTTATCTTAGTGTTGCAAAACAAACAAGAGAATCTGACGATAGACATGGCAAAAATACAAATTAAATCTGAGAAACTCACTCCTTTGGGAGGAATATTTTCGGGTCGTGGAGCAATTTTTGACTCCAGACACGTTTTCTCGCCATGGCAAAGCTTAAGCAAACTTAGCTCTGCTCATATGGCTTAACGAAAGCCTTCGGTTACTAAAGTTTCGCCAGTGAATATCCACAAGCATAATTTTACTTAATTTTTGAATAAAAAAGGCTCTAAAGCTTGTGTAACCCACAGAAAATGAGTATCTTTATAATCGTTAAAGAATAAAGACATCATTTCATTTTCTAAATTTTCGGAGGAACGATTATGACTAAGACAAGAGAAATCTACCGTTGCACGGTTTGTGGCAACGTGGTAGAGGTAGTGAATC
>ERZ1026874.1147-NODE-1147-length-14553-cov-16.872051_pt1 | contig 14553 bp, 11 predicted proteins | sample MGYA00380167_ERZ1026874 | MGnify/ENA primary metagenome ERZ1026874 (study PRJEB33269, sample SAMEA4719803) | human gut metagenome | biome: human-associated habitat; feature: organic feature; material: feces | place: Cameroon | collected 2013-10 ...
ACACAGAACAGGATCAATACCGACTGCGCGATACGCTTGATGATGTAATTTCGCACGGGTGTTTCGTTCCTTCCTTGCACGGCGGGGCCGCGTTTTATAGTTTGCAGGGAGATGCACAATGTGGGCATCCCCATCCCCCGCAGGGACAGTATGCCCTGCGGGGGAGTGGGATAACCATATTAAAATGGTACAGCAAGCAACCGCCCCCGGCGTCATATGGGCGCCGAAAGGCGGTCGCAGGCAGGGGCAGTCAGCCCCAAAACAACATCAGGTGAAAGCTGTGATCAGTTCAGCTCGGTGTTGTTCAGCTCAGACTTGTAGGTCCAGTACGGGGTCATGTCCTTAGCGATGGTGTCGATGTTGACACGCTCGGTGGAGAAGATGGTAGCCTCGCTCCGCTGGTAGACGGGCAGCTCGACACCCCAATCCAGGATGATCTCCATGGCCTCTTTGTACATGGCCTTACGGGCCTCCTGGTCGGTGGTCTGGCGGGCAGCCATGATCAGCTCATCCAGGTCGGCATCATTGATAGCGTAGTAGTTGGTGGAACCACTGCTGTGGTACAGCTGGTACATGTCGGGGTCATTGGTGGACTGCCAGGCAGCGACCCAACCCTCGGCAGCGCCGGACTGGTAAGAAGCGAACAGGTCAGAAGCGTTGGCCATATCGTTGACAGTCAGGGTGAAGCCGATGGTCTTGAGAGCAGCAGCAGCATTGGTCAGGGTCTGGAAGGAGGGGTGATCACCGTTGCCGGAAGCACCGATGTTGATCTGATACTCCATCTTGGCACCGGCGGGAGCGGCAGTGACCTGGCCGTTCTCGACGGTGTAGCCGGCAGCCTCAAAGTAACCCAGGGCAGCCTGCAGGGCAGCCTGGTACTTGTCCTCGCTGCTCATGTCAGAGGTGTAGATGTCGTTGCCGTCCACGTCGGTGGAGTAAGCAACCTTGTAGCCGTCATCGGTAACGGAAGGAGCGGCCCAGGAAGTGTTGGAGATGGGGTAGTTGATAACGCTGGCGGTATCGCCGTAGTAAGAGTCGATGCCCTCATCACGGTAAGCGGAGACAACGGTCATGATGGCCTTGCGCAGATCCTTGGAAGCCTCGGAAGCGGGGTCGCCGCCAACATTGACGTTCTTGGCGCTCAGGGCGATGTAGCCGTAGCCGCGGTAGTCCTTCAGGCGGGTGGTGATGACGGGGCCATCCTCGCCCTCGGCGCCGTTGATGTCGGCGATCTGGTCAGCAACTTCCAGAGAGTAGGAAGGATCGGAAATGTCGATGGTGCCAGCCTGAACGCCGGTGATCTTATCGGCCTCCTGGGTCTCCTTCATGTTGACGTGAGCAATCTTGGGTGCGCCGTCAAAGTAGTCGGGGTTGGCATCCAGGTAAACAACGCCGTCGCTGTACTTGTTGAAGGTGAACATACCGCCGCCCAGAGGAGCGCCGGTCTTGGAGCGCACACTGCTCAAGTCGCCCTTGGGGAAGCCGAAGGAGTTGTTGTCGTAGTCATACAGAGAAGCATCACCATAGTAGTGCAGAGGAGCAATGGGCATCTGCAGCTGATAGATCATGGTGGTGGACAGCTCGGTGGTGGTCAGGGTCATGCTGTAGTCGCTGGTCTTAACGATACCGGCAACATTGGGCACGTTGTTGCCAACGGTGACACCAGTGGTGGAGTAGTTGTAAACTTCCTCGGGGATCAGGTCAGACAGGGCAGAGCCAGCAGTCTCGGCTTCCATAGCGGAGAAGTTCCAGTCGTACTGGGCGCCGATAGCTAGGAAGAAATCCTTAGCGGTAGCGCCATCGGCCAGGTCGAAGCCCCAGCCGGCAGCAGCGGAGGCAACATCGGTAGCGCCGCCGTTCTCGGTCATGTAGTCAACGATCTCCTGGGCGAACTTCACGCCGCCGTCGTTGACAGCGTCCCAGAAAGCCTTCTGCTGGTCAGCAGTGAAGTAAGTATTGTCGGTGTTATCCTCGCCAGCCTCAGCGATCAGCTTAGACAGGGTGGACATAGAGTTGCGGTACTCCTCCAGGCCAACGATGGGGGTGGAGTACATGGTAACAGAGCCATCGTAAGTAGGATCGAGGAAAACATACATAGAGAAGATGACATCATCGATGGTGACAGGCTCGCCGTCAGAGAACTTCAGGTCGTCACGCAGTTTCAGGTCATAGGTAACGGTGCCGTCATCATTCTCGGTGACAACGCAGTCAGTGGTGCCATAGTAGGTGTAATCGGTGCCGTTGTACTCGCGGGTCTCGCCCTCGATGCCGTTCAGGATCATTTCGCCCTTACGGTCGGCGCCCAGCAGGCCGAGCTGGGTCAGGTCGATGACATCCTGGTCAGAGGCAGAAGCGGCGAAGAAGGGGCTGAATTTGCCCTCAAAGCCGGTCTCTGCCAGGACGAGGGTGCCGTCGCTGGTGGTAGAAGTGGTAGCCTCGGCGGTAGCAGTGCTTGCGGCTTCGCTGGATGCAGCGGAGGAAGCGGAGCTGCCGCAGCCGGCCAGCATGCTCAGGCTCAGGGCCGCAGCAGATGCCAGCGCAATGGCTTGCTTTGCGTTTTTCATGTGTACAAAACCTCCTAAAATTTGCCCTATCGGCAAGTCATTATGGCAGCTCCCCAGCTGCCATGACGGGAAAGGGGTTCCCCTTTCCGAACGACTGTGTATTCATACAGTGTACACTTGTCGACAATGACTTAGGTTATATAGTACCGCAAGTTTGGCAGCTTGTCAACTTAAAAGTGTCATTTTTGTGGCATTTACCGAAATTTATGATAAAATTTTGGCAAAGAAAGGGGTTGATTTTTTATGCACCATACAAAAAAGCGGGCAGTTGTTCCGCTGCCCGCTTTTTGCGCATACCTACATTATTATATATATAAATAATAATGCATATTTATTCCTGCCGTTCGTACTTTAATGCTTTAAACCGCTTGCTGGCCAGTACAAAAGCCGCTGCAGCTGCAGCCTGCAACAGGGTGAACACCAGCCGGGCGGGCAGGTTTCGCCCTTCCAGCGCCAATTGCACCAACTGGGCCGCGGCTGTAATCGCTGCAAACACAGCCGCCAGCAGGCAGCTGCCGGGCAATTTTTGCACGGTCTGCTCGTGGAGGTAGGCCCGCAGCGGCTCCCCCGCGGCGGTCAGCCGCACCAGCAGGTAGACGGCATACACCGCCGCCAGCAGCCCCGCCATATAGGGCAGCAGCAGCCAGAACGGCGCATAGGCGGTCGCGCCGGGCACCAGGCCCGCCGCCACTACCAGCGCGGCCCCACCGCCGCACAAGACCCAAAGCGCGGCCAGTGCCCGGCCGCGGGATTTTGTACCTTTATAATGGTAGTGCGCGCCGCGGTACTGGTAGTTGCCGTTCAGGTCTTTTTCAAAGTCGTCCAGATAGGCGCGCTTCTTTTTGCGGTCCGCCATTATTCCAGCCCCGTCAGGTCGTAGTGGTCCAGCCAATCCTTGGCGGTCTCGCAGACGCCGCGCAGGCAGCTTTCCTCAAAGGGGCTGACCAGGTCGGCGTTTTTCAGCAGCTCGGTAAACACACGGCTGCCGCCCTGGCGGGTGTAGGCCATGTAGTGGTCCCATGCGTTGGCGCGATCCTTCTGCATCAATGCCCAGATCTGCAGGCTGACGGTCTGCGCCAGGCAGTAGTCAATGTAGTAGAACGGGCTCTGGTAGATGTGCATCTGGCGTTGCCAGTACTCGCCTGCACCATAGAAGGGGATCTCGCCGTCCAGGCGCATCCAGGGCTGGTAGATGGCGGCCAGCTCCTTCCAGGTCTCGTGGCGCTGAGCCGGGGTCATATCCGGCTTTTCGTAGACGATATGCTGGAAGTGGTCCACCATCGTGCCGTAGGGGATGAAGGTCAGCGCCCCGGCCAGATGGCTGTAGCGGAACTTGCGGGCATCCTTGCCAAAGAAGCCCTCGGCCCAGGGCCAGGCCAGGAACTCCATCGACATCGAATGGACCTCACAGCCCTCCATGCTGGGCCATACGGTGGAGTAGGGGATGCGCTTGCGGTTCATATAGGCGGCAAAGGCGTGGCCGGCCTCGTGGGTGACGACCTCGACATCGTGCTGGGTGCCGTTGAAGTTGGCAAAAATAAACGGCACTTCGTAATCATCCAGGCTGGTGCAGTAGCCGCCGCCCGCCTTGCCGGGGGTGGAGAGCAGGTCCATCAGCTGGTCGTCCAGCATCTTGTGGAAGAACTCGGCGGTTTCGGGGGACAGCTCCTCGTAGAACTTTTTGCCCTGAGCCACGATGGCATCGGCATCACCGCAGGGTTTGGGGTTGCCGCTGCGGAACATCAGGGCGTTATCGGCGGCGTTCATCGGGTACTGCTTGCCCAGGCGCCTGGCCTGCTCACGGTAGATGCTGTCGGCCACGGGGACGAGGTATTTCACCACAGCAGCGCGGAATTTTTCCACATCGGCCTTGGTGTAGCAGTTACGGCCCATGCGGTAGTAGCCCAAGGTAGTGTAGCCCTCGTACCCCAGTTTTTTGCCCATGGTGTCCCGCAGGTGGACCATCTTGTCGTAAATGGAGTCGAACTCCTCCTGATGCTCCTTATACCAGGCGCCCTCGGCTTTCCAGGCGGCCAGACGGCGGGCATCGTCGGGGTCGTTTTTGAAGGGAGAGAGCTGGCTTAGGGTGTAGACGCCGCCCTCAAAGGGGATCTGGGCCGAGGCGATCAGCTTGCCGTACTGGGTGGAGAGGTCGTTTTCCTGGGCCATCTCGTCCAAGATCTCCGGCGAGAAGGCTTTCTGGGCGATCTCGGCGTTGAGGAACATCAGCTCGCCGTATTCCTCGCCCAGCTGTTTGCGGTAGGGGGACGCCAGCAGGGCGGCGCTCCAGGTATTCTGGCACTCCTGGATCTGCGGGGTGGCAGCGTTCCAGAAATTCATCTCACCATCGTAGAATTCATCCCGGGTATCGATAGTGTTGCGGATGCTGGCCAGGTTGGCCAGCGTGTCCACGTGCTTGTTCAGGGTCTGTTCGTCCAGAAAGGCGGCCTTGGCGGCGGCGTAGTCTGGCGCGGCGGCAAAGCTCTGGGTCACAGCGGCAAACTGCGCCTTGATCTCGTCCAGGTTCGGGCGCTGATAGGGCATCTCAGAAAATTTCATGAGCGTATTTCTCCTTTGTGCGTTTTGTAGGCATTATAGCATAGAAGCGCAAAAAAGGCAAAGATATAAATCGATACAAAAAAGCCTCCCTTGTGCAAAGGGAGGTGGCACGGCGAAGCCGTGACGGAGGGATTGTAACCTTACGTGGTAGACCGATTTGCAACGCAGACAGGACAATCCCCCACCGCTTCGCGGAGTCCCCTTTACGCAAGGAGGCCTTTATGCGTCGTTAAATCCTGCGGTATCTCCGCTTCAAATTCTGCAGCAGCGTATGCTTGGGCCGGCTGCGGATCAATTTCCACAAAAAGCTGCTCAACGCGCGCTCCTCGCGGGCATCGGGGGCCTGGCCGCCGTAGACGCAGCGCTCCAGCAGGGCGCAGGTGCGGGCGAACTCGCCGGGCTTGACCTTTTCAAACTTTTCAGCCACGCGGGCATCGACAGCTTTCGTTTCATACCCCAGGGTCGAGTCGATTTCTTCAGCCTGCAGCAGGGCAAACAGCTGATGCTCGATCATCCCGGCGCGGCGCATGGGGTCGGCACGGCGGTAGGCATGCTCCACGCGGCGGATGCGCACAGCGCGCCAAAGTTCTGCCGCCGCCACCAGCAGTGCCAGGGCCACGGCTTCAAAGTAATGGCTTGGGGTGGTATCCAGCGGCAGCCAGCCCACACCGTCAAAATAGACTTCCGCCCAGGCGTGGGCGTCCTTGCCTGTCAGGGTCACAGTGCCGGGGACCGAGGCGTCGGCCGAGAGGTAGTAGCCCTCGGCGTAGCGGGCCGGGATGCCGTGGGCGCGCCTGCCGCGCCCGCACCGGCGGTGGCGGAGTTGGGGGTATCCCCTGCCACAGCGGCGGTCTGGTTGGCATTGCTGCTCAGCGTCTGGCGGCTTTCAAACAGATAGTCCGCGTTGCCGTTCTCCCGCGGGTGCTCGTTTTCGTCGGCGTTGCGGTCTTTTTCCCACATTTCGCTGTTGTCGTCCTGGCTACGGTCCGAAGTCTCGGACTGCTTTTCCTGCTCGGGGAAAACGACCTGGTTGACATTGAGGGCACGGTCAGACTCCGTGGGGGCAAACTGATGCCCGGCCTGATACTCGGCGGCAGCCAGCAGAGCGACGCCCGCCAGCACAACAGCACCGGCGGACCCCAGAATCACTTGTTGGAGCCGTTTACGGTTCATAGAGTTTTCCTCTCTTTTTTCGCTAAGAATCTGCCCACGCTATGCTGCAGGGCGGTAAAGTCTACGGGTTTGGCAAAGTGGCCGTTCATGCCAGCCTCGGCCGAAAGGCGCTCGTCCTCGACGAAGGCATCCGCCGAAAGGGCAAAGATGGGGATGCCAGCGGCGTCGGCCCGGGGCAGGCGGCTTTTGGCCAGCGTAAGCATGCCGATAATGCCGTTCATCGGGGTGCGGATCTCGTGGCTCATGCGGGACAGGAAGGTGGTCTTGGACTGGCTGGCGTCCTCGACATCCTGCAGGCGGTGCTCGTACTGTTCCAGACGGCCGTGCAGGTCGGTGGAGCGGTAGATGGTGATGAGGTCCACATCCTCATCCTGCAGGCGGCGGAAATCGACGGTCAGCCATTCGCCGTCGGTGCGCTGCAGCTCCCGGTGCAGCGGGGCAGTACCGTCCCAGTGCTGGTAAGTTTTCCACAGGCTGCGGGCGGCTTCCCCGTCCGCCATGTTGGGCAGCACGGCGGCCAGGTCTTCCTGCAGGCTTTCCAGCGGCAAACCCAGCAGCCCGGCCAGATCTCCCACAGCATACAGGGGCATCATATCGGCACGGCGCAGCAGCAGGTTTGCCTCAAAGTGGCGGAAATTCAGGGCACGCAGCATTTCAGCACCGTTTTTCCCTGCTTTGCCCACGGCCGAGCGGCGGCCGCCCACGGGGCGGTTATCTTCGCTGCGGACAGCGCGGGCCACCAGCAAAGCCGCCGCAAGAAGCTCGATGCAGGCAATGACCACCAGGGAAAAATGTGCGCCCAGTTGGTCCAGCAGATCGGTGAGATTGAACATGGGGTCCCCCTTGTCAGTAAAAAAGCTCCACACTGCAATGCGGAGCAAGTGCCCTGCGCCGTAGCCGGGACAGGGGCATACCTTTATATAATAGACATATTACGCTTAAGTATAACATCCGGTCCGTGATCCCGCAGCAGAAAATCTGCATTTTTTCGCTATTTTGTCTTATATTCCGACAGCTGTGCAAATGTGTTGGATTTTAACAGTGCCACTTTTTTGGCAAGTTGCCGCAAATTTTGAAAACGCACGGTTTTCATGTTTTGCAAAACGCCAATTTATGCCCACACAAGCGATTCAAAATTGACCGCAGTAACTGTTATATGGTAGAATATGTCCATATATTATATGCTGCACCAGTGCCATTTTCAGGAGGGCCTTATGCAGAAAAATTTCACCCTAAAACGTATTGTCTGCTTCCTGGCAGCCCTTTGCCTGGCCGCCGGGCTGGCGGGCTGCGCCGATGTGCCCGCCAGCAGCAGTGAGGAAAGCAGCCTACCCGCGATTTTGGTGGGCAGCGATGTCTACCCGCCCTTCAACTATATTGGCGAGGACGGTGCCCCCACCGGCATCGATGTGGAGCTTGCCAAAGAGGCATTCCGGCGCATGGGCTACCGCGCCGAGTTTACCATCATCGACTGGGAGCGAAAGACCCAGCTGCTGGAAACCGGCGACATCGACTGCGTGTGGGGCAGCTTTACCATCAACGGACGGGAGGATGACTACCGCTGGGCTGGCCCCTACATGGCCAGCCGCCAGGTGGTGGCCGTAATGCCCGGCAGCGATATTGAAACCATTGCCGACCTGGAGGGCCGCACCCTGGCTGTGCAGACCACCACCAAGCCGGAGGAACTGTTTCTGACCAACGCCACCCTGCCCGCCCTGCGGGACCTCTACTGCTTTGAGGACCGGGAGCTGATCTTCACCGCCCTGGGCAAGGGTTATGTGGACGCCATCGCTGCCCACGAAGTCTCGATCCTGCAGTACATGCAGGACTACAACACTGAGTACCGCATTTTGGACGAGCCTTTACAAGTGGTGGGTCTGGGCGTCGCCTTTGGCAAAAACGACGTGCGCGGGCTGGAAACGCAGCTGACCGCCACCCTCGATGAGATGCGGGCGGACGGGACTTTGGCCGCCATCATCGGCAAGTATCTGGCAAACCCCGAAATTTTTTTGGAGGTGGACGGCCTTGTCGAATAGAAAAGTATCTTCCTTCACCGTCCGCTTTTTCTGGCCCCTGATGCTCTGCGTGGGGCTGGGGCTGATGGCGCTGGTGGGGCTGATGTCCTACCGCAGTGACCTGCACCTGGCCAGCCAGGACCTCACCGATGCCACCCAGTACGTCAAACAGCAGCGTACAGCCTACGACTGGTGCAACGATACCTCAGTGACCAAAAGCCTGATGCGCGTCATCGAGAACGCCCAGCAGATCGACCGCGAGATCCAGTACAAGATTGCCCTGACCGGCGAGGCCACGCTGAACACCGACGACCTGCGCCGCTATACCTACGAGCAGCGGCTGACCGGCATCATCCTAATGAACGAGCATGGCGTAGTCCAGCGGGAGTACAGCACTGACGGGCTGGACTACGCCGCCCTGCGCGGGTACGTCACCAAGGACACCGTGCTGGAAACCGCCCAATTCCCTATTAAGACCTACACCGCCCGCATCCGGCTGGACGATGGCTCCTACGTGGACCTGGCTGCTCACGGCCGCACCGACGAGCCGGGCGTGATCGTCGTTTATTATCATACCAGCGCCGAATATGCCACCGACTACAACCTGATCATCCAGAACTTGCTGGAAGGCTACGATCCCGGCACCGAGGAAACGCTGGTGGTCACCAGCGGCGACAGCATCATTGCCGCCAACCGCGAAGGCCTGGCCGGGCAGAACGTCGACGACGTGCCGGTGCTGCGCAGCATCCGGGAGAGCGCCCACGGCGGCGAGATGACCCGCGTGCAGGCCGGTTCCGGCGACAGCGAGTGGGTCTACTGCATGCTGGAGCGCGGGCGGGACTACTACGTCTACGCCTACATGCCGCTGACCCGCGCACTGGACACCACGCCCAAGAACCTGCTGTTCACGCTGGTGGCCTACGCCATGGTGCTGTTCATCGTCATCATGATCCGCTGGCGGCTCAAGCATGGCTACCAGGAGGAGCAGCTCCGCCGGGAGCAGAGCTACCAGCAGCAGTTGAAAGACGCCGCCCGCAAAGCCGAGAGCGCCAACCGCGCCAAGACCGAGTTTTTGCAGCGCATGAGCCACGACATCCGCACACCCATCAACGGCATCCGCGGCATGGTGGAGATCGGCGACCATTACAGCGAGGATCTGGCCAAGCAGGCTGAGTGCCGCCGCAAGATCTGGGATGCTTCGACTCTGCTGCTGGAGCTGGTGAACGAAGTGCTGGACATGGGCAAACTGGAATCCGGCGAAATCGTGCTGGAAGGCTGCCCGTTCAACGTGATAGAGCTGAAAGACGGCATCCGCCAGACGATGGAGCGCGCCGCCGCCGAGCGCGGCATCACGATGACCGACCGCACCGAGGTCAAACACACCACACTCATTGGCAGCCCGCTGCACCTGAAGCGGCTGCTGATGAACATTTTGAGCAACGCCATCAAGTACAACAAGGACAACGGTTCCATCGACCTGACCTGCCGCGAGGTGCGCAGCGACGGCAAGACCGCGTGGATCGAGTTTATCTGCGCCGACACCGGTATTGGCATGAGCGAGGAGTTCCAGAAACACCTCTACGAGCCGTTCACCCAGGAGCACAGCGACGCCCGCACCTCCTACAACGGCACGGGACTGGGCATGGCCATCACAAAAAGTCTGGTGGAGAAGATGGGCGGAACGATAGAATGCCGCAGTAAGCTAGGGGAGGGCACGACCTACTGCATCACAATTCCCTTTGTCATCGACTCCAGCGCTGCCCCGCGGGTAGAGGAAACCGCCGCCCTGCCTGCCGCCACGCCGGAGGGCATGCACGTACTGCTGGCCGAGGACAACGAGCTGAACATAGAGATCGCCGTGTTTGTGCTGGAGAACGCCGGTGTCACGGTGACGAAGGCTATCAACGGGCAGGACGCGCTGGACCAGTTTGCCGCCAGCACCCCCGGCACCTTTGATGCCATCATCATGGACGTGATGATGCCAGTGATGGACGGCTACCAGGCCACCCGAGCCATCCGCCAGCTGGACCGCCCCGACGCGGGCAGTATCCCCATCCTGGCCATGACTGCCAACGCCTTTGTGGAAGACCGCCGCCGTGCCTACGAAGCCGGCATGAACGAGCACCTGACCAAACCGCTGGAGCCGGAGGTAGTGCTGAGGACATTGGCGAAATATCGGAGTAAATAAGCAGGAAGGCCCCCCTCCCAGAGGGAGCCTTTAACGCAAAAAAGCCGCACGGATGTGCGGCTTTTTTGCGTATTATCATCATTTAGTCCCGGCTATACAAATCTCTCGTATACACCTTCCCGGCCACGTCGGCCAGCTCGGGGGCGGCGCGGTTGGCGAGGATCACATCACACTCGGCCTTGAATTTGTCCAGATCTTTCTCCACGCGGTCGCCGTAGAAAGTATCCTCTTTCAACGTCGGCTCGTAGATAACCAGCGGCATGCCCTCGGCCCGCAGGCGGCGCATGACGCCCTGGATGCTGGACTGGCGGAAGTTATCACTGCCCGCCTTCATCGTCAGGCGGTAGATGCCGACGGCCTTCGGCTCGCGGGAGAGCACCTGCTCGGCGATAAAGTCCATGCGGGTGGCGTTGGAGTCCACGATGGCCTGCATCAGATTCTGCGGTACATCGTTATAGTTGGCCAGCAGCTGCTTGGTATCCTTGGGCAGGCAGTAGCCGCCGTAACCAAAGGACGGATTGTTATAGTGGTTGCCGATGCGCGGGTCCAGGCAGACGCCGTCAATGATGTCACGGGTGTTCAGGCCGCGCACCTGGGCGTAGGTGTCCAGCTCGTTAAAATAGGCCACACGCAGGGCCAGGTAGGTGTTGGCAAACAGCTTGATGGCCTCGGCCTCGGTCAGGCCCGGGAAGATGGTATCCACATCCTGCTTGATGGCCCCCTGCTGCAAAAGCCCCGCAAAGGTATGGGCACGGGCGGCCAGTTCCCCGTCCCCCGCCGGGCAGCCTACCACGATGCGGCTGGGGTAGAGGTTATCGTACAGCGCATGGCCCTCCCGCAAAAACTCCGGGCTGAAAAGGATATGCAGGTTGTGGAATTTTTTCCGTACCGACGCGGTATACCCGACGGGCACCGTGGATTTGATGACGATGGTCGCCTCCGGCGCATACTGCCCGGCCAGCGTCAGCACAGCCTCCACGCTGGAGGTATCAAAATAATTCTTCTTGGGGTCGTAGTTGGTGGGGGTGGAAACCACGATGATGTCTGCGCCGGTGTAGGCAGCGGCGGCATCAGTGGTCGGGTGCAGGTCCAGCTCTTTTTCGGCTAAATACTGCTCGATTTCCTTATCGGCGATGGGACTTTTGCGGGCCGCCAGCAGGGCCACTTTCTCGGGCAGAATGTCTACAGCCCATACCTCGTTGTGCTGGGCCAGCAGCACACTGATGCTAAGGCCCACGTAACCGGTACCGGCAACGGCGATTTTCATAAACAGGCGCTCCCTTAACAGTGATATTTACTGTAAGTATACCATGGTGCGGGGCCAGCCGCAACGGTTTTTACCGGATTTCCTTTTCTGTCCTCTTGTACCCCGGCCCAAAATGCGATATAATACCTATGTTTACTTTGAGTTTTGAGTATCCCCACGGAGGTTTATTAAAATATGAAACGTACCCGTACCCTTGCCCTGCTGACCGCGCTGGTCTGCCTGTGTGTGTCGCTGACGGCCTGTTCCCCCAAAGAAGTGCTGAAAAGCGCCATCCTGAAAACCACCACTGCCCTGGGCCTGCGCCAGGAAACCAGCGATGAGGACGAGGTCGACGACCTGACTTACGCCACCAGCGGCGGCGACGTGACCTTCCCTGAAACGATGGACACCACTGCCTCCAAGCTGGTGTCCGAGGTGGATGGCGACACTCTGTATGTAGCCTTTAACGGCATCCAGAACCGCAGTACCGACTACTTTGTGGCGGGTTCCGACAGCCTGTCCATCACCGGCTATGCCACCACTGAGTCCACCAACGAGAACTTCCAGACCTTCAAGATCGCCTTGTGGGAGCTGTCTGACGACAAGACTTCCACCAGCTATGTCATCGGCTCCACCGTTTACTACACCACCGACGGCACCTGCTACCAGTACAATGTTTCCGGCCTGACCCCCGGCAGGCAGTACAAGGTCTACATCAGCTATGACTCCACCCGTTACTATATCACCGGCGGGCTGAAGATCCAGGGCCTGGGCAGCGAGGAGCTGACCACCATCGAGAACGAGAACACCGTCCAGTAACCACAAAACAGCACCGCCCGCACCGCGCCAAGACGGTGTGGGCGGTTTTGTTGTGGAGGAATTTTTAGAGGAAAAAGTAACGTAAAAGGGGAAGTTTATGCCAAACGTACAATTACGCAATACCCTGCTGCTGATGGGGGCTTCCTTCATCTGGGGCACCGCTTTTGTGGCGCAAAGCGTGGGCGCTGACCACATGGGTCCTTACAGCTTTCTGGCGGGCCGCAGCTGGCTGGCCTGTGTGTTTCTGCTGGGGCTGATGGCCGTGCTGCGCAAAGCCGGCAAGACCAACTCCGCCGCCGAGCCGGGCTTTTGGCAGAACCGCAAGGTGCTGGTAAAAGGCGGCATCTGCTGCGGCATCGCGCTGTTTGCGGCATCGGCTGCGCAGCAGATGGGCATTGGCACCACCAGCACGGCCAAGGCCGGGTTCATGACCGCTTTGTATGTAGTGCTGGTGCCGGTGTTCGGCGTGTTTTTTGGCCGCCGCCCCGGCGTAAAGCTGTGGTGCTGCGTGGCCGCCAGCGTGGTGGGCTTGTATCTGCTGTGCCTGGCCGGGCACGACAGCCTGGCCCTGACCGGCGGCGAATGGCAGCTGCTGGGCTGTGCCTTTTTGTTTGCCACCCAGATTTTGCTGGTGGACCACTTCAGCCCCAAGCTGGACGGTATCCAGCTGAGCTTTGTGCAGTTTTTGACGGTGGCAGTCATTTCCACCGTGTTTATGCTGATTTTTGAACAGCCCACCATCGAGCAGTTCCGCCTGGCGGCGGTGGCCATCGCCTACTGCGGCATCATGTCCAGCGGCGTGGCCTACACACTGCAAATTGTGGGCCAGAAAGCGCTGGACCCCACCATTGCCAGTTTGGCTATGTGCTTGGAGAGTGTGTTCAGTGCCTTGGCCGGTTGGCTGATTTTGGGCGAGATGCTCACCCCCACCGAGCTGTGCGGCTGCGGCCTGATGTTTGCCGCCATCGTAGCCAGCCAGCTGCCGGACAAAAAGAAAGTTTAAGTAAAGGCCCACTCTGCGAGAGGGCTCCCGCGAAGCGGGTGGGGTAGAGACTTTCCCAAGGCGCTCTCCCTCAGTCGCCTCCGGCGACAGCTCCCTCCCGGAGGGGGCCTTTAATAGGAGTATCTATGAATGACCTGCGCTTAATTTTCCGCTACGGCAAGTCCTACCGCCGGGACCTTTGGGCGGCTGCCGGGCTGATCTTTATTGAATGTATCTTTGAGATGGTCATCCCCGTGCTGATGTCCACTCTGGTGGACGAGGGTGTGCCTAGCCATAACATGGCGATCATCCTGCGGCAGGGCGGGTTGATGGCACTCTGCGCGGTGCTGGCACTGATCACCGGCCTGCTGTATGCCCGCTATGCCGCCCGGTTCGCCAACGGCTTTGCGGCCGAGCTGCGCCTGGCCGAGTACGCCGCCGTGCAGAAATTCGACTTTGCCAACCTGGACCATTTTTCCTCTGCGTCCCTCGTCACCCGCATGACCACCGACGCCACCGTGCTGCTCAACGCCATCAACGCGGGCCTGCGCCCCTTTGTGCGCAGCCCGGTCATGCTGGCCATGGGCCTTGCCATGGCATTTCTGCTCAGCCCCAAGCTGACGATTGTTTTCCTCATCACAACGCCTATTCTGACCATTCTGCTGACGCTCATCGTGCGCAAGGTCGGCCCGCTGTACGGCCGCCAGCAAAGCGCTGTCGACCACCTGAACAGCCGCATCCAGGAATCCCTCACCGCCATCCGCGCCATTAAAGCATTCGTGCGCGGCGATTATGAAAACGAGCAGTTCAACACCGTCAACACTGAGCTGAGCGACGCCAGCACTGAGACCTTCCGTTACGCCGTGCTCAACCTGCCCGCGTTCCAGACCATCATGTACACAGCCATCGTCTGCATCATGTGGTTCGGCGGCGGGTTCATCCTGCAGGGCGACATGAGCGTCGGCCAGCTGACCGCCTTTTTGAGCTACGTTTTGCAGGTGCTCAAC
>ERZ1026874.1149-NODE-1149-length-14545-cov-16.399241_pt1 | contig 14545 bp, 9 predicted proteins | sample MGYA00380167_ERZ1026874 | MGnify/ENA primary metagenome ERZ1026874 (study PRJEB33269, sample SAMEA4719803) | human gut metagenome | biome: human-associated habitat; feature: organic feature; material: feces | place: Cameroon | collected 2013-10 ...
GCAAAGGTATATTTCATTAACGAAGTTTGCAAGACGGTCTAAAATGACCGCTTACTGTTGACTTACTTTGCCATTTAAGTTAACTTACTTGGCAAAGTAAGTTAACATACTCGGACATGTTAGTTTACTTACTTTTTAGAGGGCATAAATTGCCTGAAATGTTGAAAAGCACGTCTTATAAAATGTACAAATTAAGCAACGGTCTTTGTTTTTTATTTCATAAAAAATGAAATTGGTAGAGACTTAAAAAAGTTTTGTTGGACAGTTTCCATCTTTTTAAAATAACATTCAGCCATAGTCTTATTATCCAGCAACAAATGAATAGCAGTTTGTTCATCAATATTTATTCCTGGAAGGTTTAAAACTTCCATCAACTCTTCTTTCTCATCAGTAGTAAAGTTTCGCCTTCTTTTTATGATTTGGAATTTGTTAATAATATGGCTAATCTTGTGATTTGATGCATTATTTAGTATCCAATTTGATAAATCTTCCATTGATTTCAGCAGTTTGAAATCCTTCTGCACCTGTGCATCATATGCAATCAATGCCTTTAACATATCATTTGTTGCTCGATTAAAAATATCTGAATTATAAAGAGCTGCAAATTCATATGATGGAATTAGTTTTGAATAATCAATGTTTGAAATTTTTGTAAAATCATTTCTTTGAAAAATAAATGTAAATGGAGAAGTTGCCAACTTATTCCCATTGGAACTCTCATAAGCAAAGACGAGTTTGTCTATGCCTTGAAAGAACTCTTGTATTTTATATTTTCCATTAGGCATTTTTTGAGTCAGCAATAAAAGTGTATACTTGCCAAATGTTGCTGTAGTAATTGTGTCCAATTCATGATTTTGGACAATAGGTTTTGCATCAACAATGGCTTTTCCTAATAAATCTATACATGCAGCATCTTCGTCACTAAATAATTTAAAATCGACATTATCAGCTATCTGAGTTAATTTAAATAGCATTTTGGCTCTATGCCAGATCTTGTATTCTTGTTCTACCTTTTTTATCACTGTTTGTGATATATCTTTCAATTGTACTTTATTTTTCCCATAACTTAAAATCTTATATTTAATTAAGTCACGAAGAAATTCTAATTCATGAACATGGGAATCTATCTTGAAATTTTTACTCTCAAATTTTAGTTTGTTTACTACATAAATGTTGCCTATTTGTGATATTTCGATAGTCAGAAAATTACCTATATTTACAAAGGTTGTTGCTCCATCTAAATACATAAGGTAATCTTTGTAATAAACTTTACCATTAATTGAAACATCTTCAATAAAATGACTTCCTGCATATAGAGAAAAAGGATGATCCCCAATTGGATATTCTGTATGTACAGTATTGTCTCCAATCTCAGCATACAAGTAAACAGGCTTACTTATCATCTTTTGTATCGCCTCTTCTTCTGAATCGCAACCAGAAACAGTAATTGTTATTTTATACTTCGATTTTGCAGCTTTTTCAAGCGACAATATTTTTTTTCCAACAAAAGATGTCTGTTTTTTACAATCACGATAAAAATCTCTTAAATCATTTTCTATAGTTGATGCATTTGTGCTGAAAGTAAATAACTTTACAGAGGCTTTGACTCCTCCTTTGGCATTTTTGATGTATCTTTCTATGTCAATAGGAGCAAGTTTTGCATGATATACAAAATTTCCTTTTTCTGTAATAAATACAACAAAAAATATAACTCCTCCATCTCTCTTATAGGCATTTAAATCTGAAATACGAATAGGATATGAGGGCGTTTTTGAAATTTTCTTTGCAGTTTTGCCTTTTACTTGTGTTGCTATACGTATTGTTGTTTGATTTTTATTTTGTATATAAATAAAACCATCCCAAATAGGTTCTCTATCATTATCTGGAATACACGGATTGAAAATCTCACTTTGTAAGAAAATATCTTTTACTGCATTTACTGCAATTTGTTCTATTTGTCTACTATTCATATTTTGTTAATTGAGAAAGTTTAAAAAATTGGGCATCATATCTCGTAGTAGGGGTATACTCTTTCTTTGAGGAATGTATGCTCGAAGAATCCATTTCGTTAGACATATCAACATCTATCACAACATATATATCTGTTGTATTGACATTTTTATATATACCAATAGGCAAATCCCCAACAGACTTTATGAGCTGAACACTTTTTACACGAAAAAGATGTTGATCAATATCTTTACGAGTATGGAACAGCACATATCCAATGGATTGCAAGTTCTCTGCAATTTCTATGCCGTCTTTTGTGTACTTGATGCCGACTGCAAGTTTCTCTGTGGGTTGGAACTTCTGCTTCTTTCCTTCGTAGTTTTCCATCATTACCATCAACACACCGTCTTTTGTAGTATTGGCAATAGGTGAATATCCATCGGATATAGGCTTTTGCAGAACTATCTCTGGCTGTTCGCCAAGTTTGCAATCAGCTACAAAGAAATATTTCCTCAATTCAATTAGCAGTTGTTCATTCCCAGCTTTGTTCTTGTCATTTGTTGTGTCCAATGCTAAAGAATATATTCCGTCTTTAGTAAATGGAGTATAGACTTTGCCAAGCAACTCTTTGAAATGCTTTTTAATATACTCTTCGCCATTTACATCTGGATGTGCTTTCATAGCATAGAAGTCATAATCTTGCTGTAGCCATTCTTGTATTTCAGAGCGGAAACGCTCACGAATCTTTTGCTTCCATTGTTTCTTTTGCCTTGCATTGTTTCGTGCATAGAGCGAGAGGACAAAGAGAAAATTTACATCATAATGGAACAGTAACAATGTGTCACGGTCAAACAAACGATTATTAAATTGCACTTGCTTGTGTCGATTCTTCTTGCGGTCTGTCTTTTCGATACCATCATTTGTATAATTAAAGTTTTCATCCATTTTGGCAGATACAAAAAAGTTTGGGATGATATTATACCCTTCTGTCACATCATCACGGAGACAAATGCTCGACACTGTTGTTTGCCCACTATTAAAAATGTCAAGATTCCATTGAATGACATTTCTTGCATAGGTGTATTGCTTATAGATGGACTCAGAATCGAGTTCATGTCCCATCTTATAGTACTTGCTGTCACCAATGTAATAGGTCTGCTTATCCTCATTCTCAATCAGACTCTTGGCGGTGAAGAGGTGGTCAACAATTTTTCCATCTTCCTGCTTCTTTTCCATGCCATCAGGTAAAGGATTGTCGCCTATCAACTCGTCAATAATCGCTTCAAATACAATATAGAAATTCTTGACCAACAGATATTCTTTCAGCTCAGTCGTTATGAACACTTGCCTTGCTTCATCAAAGAATGCGTAGCACAACTGCCATAATTGTAGTGCTTTGTCTGAGAAATATTTATACTTGATTTGGCGTAAACGTGTTTTGCCAAAGCCATTCAAATAGGTATTGAATCGCTTTCCTGTTATCAACTGAAATTGACAATATATTTCTTTAGGGAAGCCATAAGCATCCCCAATGTAATTCAAAATAGAGAAGAAGATGACAAGCAACTCTTCGTCAAAGTTGATTTGGCTTTTCTTGTTTACTGGGTTCAAATAGATAGGTCTCCCATCTTGCACGATAGCAGTTTGTGTACCAATGGTTCGAGTCCAATTGATTTTGTTCAATCCACAGTGTAAGTTCTTCACAATGAAAAAGAAGAAACTTTGATTATCACGGTTGAATTGTAACAATGATAGAAGAATATCAAGATAAGTATTGCTCAATCTGCTTTGACTATTAGCAACTTGTGCCATTTGTGCATGATATACGATACCTGCATTATTGCTTTTGTCGTTATTATAAACAACGATAGCACGATAAATCCACACTGCAAACTTATAGAGAAAGTTCTTTTCTACTGCATCAAGTGGATTGTTTTCATTCAAGTTCGCAATGTCTTCTGGTTGGTATTTTCCGAAAACAAATTCTTTGCCTTCCACATCTTTGAGCAATACCTTGGGAAGGATGAAGACACAATCCTTCAGTAGAGTATTATAGAAATACCCTACGTAATGGACAGATACTTTGCCTTCGACATTCTCCAAGGCATCAATGCCATGAAGAATGTCCTTTATGTCGGCAACGTTATATTGATATTCTTCTATAAGAATTCTCATTCGTAACTAATTTCTAACTGAAGATTTAACTGTTGTGATAGTAATTTGAGCATATTTCTCATAGTCTTGCCGTTAATGCCTTTAACTATATAGAAACCTTGTTCCTCCACATAAGAATAGTCTGTCGCGTTCAAAATTTCTTGTTCCTCTACTTTTGAAATGAGAGCACAATCCAATCGATAGTATTTCTTTTCGGAAGCAATTTTTTCAGCTTCATCAAGACCTATTTTCTTCAATGCTTCAATATAGGAGTCGAACTTCGTTTTACCCGAAATGATAGCTCCGTCTGGGAATTTTATGGTAAGACGTATTTTTCCATCGTTACTTTCGTATTCATCCTGATCTTCTAAATCAGATTCAAAATCGTCATCAGACTCTTCTATTGGTTTTACGTCTAAATTCTGCAAGAACAATCCAACCTTTTCCTCAACGATTTCAGCCTTCATTCCTTCTGAAGTATAGAATTTATCGAATGACAACTTGCTTCCATCCTCGTCATTGAAGATTGCATCCCCCAATTCATAGTCCTTGAATACATCGTTCCAAAGATAGAAAATAACCTTACCAACAAAAGTCTTTGCCGATATTACGCCATCCTGTGCCTTACAGAAGAAATAACCAAGTTTCTTGTCCTCTGAATAGGTAGTAGAGCCTATCTTCTTGTTTATCTCTTTAAGAAACTGCCACCAATCATAGTTATTGCCATCAACTTCTATCACCCAATGCTTCTCTGCATTAGATATAGGCATATAAGTCCAATCCCAACGACGCTTGAAAGCAGAGTCTATCGGGAATAGGCTTTGGTCGCTTGTGTTCATGGTTGCCCAAATATAAAGGTTATTAGGTAAGAGCAGAATGTCACCATTTAGCACTTGTGATACAATATCCTTACCTTCTTCATACATAGCGTTAACTTTGTCGCTTTGTGCTATAGATAATCCTGCGAATGCTTTTTGAAGCTGTTGCTTCATATCGGCATCAGCCTTTATTGGATAATCAGAAAATCCATAATCATTACGGTCGAGAAGTTGGAATAAGTCACCAAAGATTTGAGCGCAGTTCCCTCTGTTGATTTCTTCTATAACAAGATACTGTCGCTGGGGCTCGTTCTCATTTGTGGCGGCATACTTCTTCCAAGCACTAATGTATGCTTGCAAGAATGACTGCGCCACAAACTCATAAACAATGCGGTCTTCTTTTACCGTCACACCATTTTCTATGATTTTATGTCCAGAAAGATCTCGCAAGTCAACTTCTTTTGTTGTAGGCTTATATGCTCCAACAAAAGTTGAGTAGTCTGTGTCTGGATGGAATGTTGTACGAATCACATCCGACTCCTTTGTTTCCTCATTGATAGTATGTGACTTTCCTGTACCAGGGGCACCATAAAAGATTTGCTGCAAAGACAAAGAAGGTTTAGCCATAACTTCCTTTTCTTCCAATCCTTCTTCTTTCCCATCATCATAAGGGGTATTTACATTTGTAATCTCGATGTCAAAAATGCCATCATCAGCCTTTTTGATATGTAATTCAGAATAACCACCTGCAAAATAATTGCGGATGGTAAATTTCTCTTTACACTCGTTTCCTTTACAGTCTGTATAAGTAACTTCCTTCAGTAAACCATTGAAGTAGAAACGAGTATCTATCTTTCCATTTTTTTGAGGCACATCCTTACGAGCATTCCACTCTTGGGTAATTGTCTCTACAGATTTTCCATCTTCAACAAACAATGCATCAAGTAAATCCAGTTGTTTGATGACAAACTCCTTGGTATATGGAATCACGCAATGCACAGAGGATTGGTCGAATTTTCTTGGCAATATAGAGGCAATAAATAATATCGCCTTTGCAAGATTCTCCTTATGGTATCTTACATTGATATGTTCACCTGCACCCTCAAAGAGTTGGTAATGTTCATTGTCCAAGAACAAGTCTGTGTTCTTGGCATCACCAGCTCCCAATGGCCGATAGCTGGCATTGGTATCATTTATATGCTTTACTATTTCTTCCATTTTATAGTAAGATTTGTGGTTCTATATTTGTGAAACAGTCATTAGGTCTAACTCCAATTTTTATGGATTGGAGAATCGTCTGGAGTTTCTCTATTTTGCAAGAAAACTCAATAATGTCTGCGTTGACAGAAGAAACATAGCTCATGCAGTTCGTGCATATACGAAACTTCTTCTGAGAATCATCCATGTCGAAGACCCTATAAACTGAGTATTTTTTGTCATCTTTCAAGCTATAAACAAAGCTGATTTCTTCATCGCTATAATAGAGGTATTGGTTGAAGTCAAATCGTGTTGATTTCACATCAACAAAGTTTTCTGTTTCCAATCCTTCATTGATAATGAAATCAAAAGGAGCACCAGATTCTATGTTTACATTCATCCATCTGTAATTACTAATGGCATGAGCAAGCTTTTGTCTTTCCAAGTACTCTGCGATGAATTGTTCTCCGATATACCCAACTTGTTTAAAGAGTAGTTTTGCCTTTTCTATGTCTTGCTTTTTGTACTTTCTGATTTGTTTACCTGTTTGTGAAGCGACCTCTATGTCTTCCTGTAATTTCACGGAAACTCCATTCACTTTCTTTTCCAAGAAATCAATGGCAAGTGAAAACGAAGCACTATTCTCGTCATAGACCTTATTGACTATTGGAAATATTTTGGAAGCATATTGGTAATCTTCGGAACCACTCGACATGAGCCAAAAGACTAATTCTTCACTCTGCAAACCGAACCATACCAAATACCATTCACAACCTTGTTTCTTTGATGCAAAATCACGTATTTGGTTCACTATTGTCTTTTCGTTTCTTGCACCAGACTTGATGTTAGGTGCTTCCATCTTACCTGTGCTACGGTTTATTTTCCCATAGTCACAATTCAAGATTTCACAATAGTCAGCATATATCAATATGGCAACTTTCTCCACATGATTGTCGGGCAAGAAATCCAAAATGTGCTGATAAAGCCCAATGTGAGTTTGATGTCCAGTCTTTTTAAAGCCAAGGTCATTAGGACTTAGCTTCTTGAAACCTATCTTCTTTTCTGAATGTACTTCAAAAAACATACTATTCGTGAATTATATTGTTTGTTATAAGATAATACAAGACTGCATAAATTGTATTTACGCTAACTGCATTACCTGCTTGTTTATACAGAGAGCCATCAGCCACTCCAGCATTTCTGCCGTTAATCGCAAAGTTTGCAGGAAATCCTTGTAGCATGAAAGCTTCCTCAGGTGTCAATTTACGGATTGGTAACTGAGCCAACTCATTCTTGCTCATCGTTTTGACAGGATTGATAGTACCATGGGTTTCTATGAAGTCTTGACTATAATAGTTGTCTTGACAAGCACGATGCATCTTGTGCATTGTAGCAGTCAAAGGACGAGCTACACTCATGTTTATATCTGACTTCGACTTAAAATTAGCGGAGCCGTCAGCCAACAGAGTAGGTTTAATTTTCTCTGACAAAAAGTATTTTTTATCCACTTCCAAACTCAATATATCATTGACACTTTGATAATGGAATGTTCCTAATCCTTGATACACTTGTTCAAATGTTGCAGCAATATTGTCACAAGTAAACTGCGTTTCAAAATTCGCAGGAACAGGTTCTGTTGTTGCAAAAATTAGAAGTCTGTTGCGAGTTTGAGGCAAATGAAATTGTGCTGTGTTAAAGATGTCGGTAAACACTTGATACCCCAAATCCTCCAACTCTTGTTTGATGCGTGCAAAAGTTCTTCCTTTGTCATGTGACTTGAGATTTTTCACATTTTCAAGAAGTACATATCGTGGTTTCTTTGCAGCAAGAATATCAATGATATGAAAAAACATTTGTCCACGGTCTTCATTGAAGCCTGCTTGCTTTCCCATCATACTAAAAGTTTGACAAGGAAATCCACCTGTTACCAAATCAAATTTTGGCAGATTATTTATATTATTTTTATTGCTGGTAAATTCGACTATATCTCCCATTGCCAACTCGTCATTAGTTTCTGGTTGAAAATTAGCACAGTAAGTTTTCACGGCCTTGGCATCAATCTCAGAATAGCCAATGCAGTGAAAATCCATAATGTGGTCTTGTGTGAGCAAATCCATAGCTCTTCTAAAACCACCAATACCCGCAAATAATTCTAAATGTCTCATTTTATAAATTTCATGATGCCATCACCTATGGCTTTGGCAAGTTTTACAGGAACGGCATTTCCCACTTGTGCATACCACATATTTTGAGAACCCGTTATCACGTAATCATCAGGAAATGTCTGAATACGTGCAGCTTCACGAGGACTTAATCCCCTTGCATCCCAAGGGTGTATATACATATTACAATCAAACTTCATGTGTGAAGTTATGGTCTTGCAGATTTGAGTTTCATCCAACTTGAAATATTTGTCCTTGAAGATGTCATTCCTTCTTTTGTATGGCATGATGTCAGCGATAGACTCATGCAGGGAGTTTGCACCTTGTGGTAATCTTCTATATATTTCAATGTCTCGTTCATTGTTGTAACGATTCTTATGATTATAGAGTTTTGTTATTTCCCTATCGCCATTGATAAATTTATAGAAGTCATTCCTAATATATGAGAAATCACACTCCGTAAAGCCAGACTCTGCACATTCCACACCTTTTGAACCCTTTTCTTTCTTGGCAATTAAGTGGGGAAGTCCTTCAAGTGCATTCTTCAATACAAAAGGCTTGCGTTTATGCTTGAATATTTCTTCAAAAATAGATTTTGGTTCTATACCAACCCTATTGCCTATCATTATGAAGCGTTCTCTATTTTGTGGTACACCATAATCTTGTGCCTTCAAAAGAGCATAATCATATTGGTACTCGCCGCCAAGATATTCCTCAAAATTTTGTTTGATTTCTTCTATTTTGTTCATCATTCCTTTTACATTTTCCATAATGAAGAACTTTGGACGTATATTTTTCAAGAATATCAAGTATTGCTTGTATAACGCATTACGAGGGTCGTCCAATATGCGTTGGCGATTAGCCATAGAGAACCCTTGACAAGGTGGCCCACCACATACCAAGGTTATCTCTGATAATATTTCTTTATATTCGTCAAGATGCAAGTTGAGTTCTGCAATATCTCCCACAAAATAGTGCTCATCACTCAAGTCATGGTTGAATTTGTAGGTATTACAAAACTGCTCCACGATTTCATTTACGAACCAAGGAGTAAATCCTGCCTGTTGCAACCCTAAACTCAGACCACCGCATCCTGCAAATAAATCTACAAACTTATATAGGTTACTCATTGTTGTCATCTTCAAAATAATCAGAGTCGATACGTTTTACCTCATAAACACGTTTTAAACTAACTCCAACATTATACTCAATCATATATCTCGCAAGTTCTTGTCCATCAATCAAAACAATTTTCTTACTTGCTTTTTCTTCAGCATACTTTCGAGCGTCAGAACTATAAGAACTTGTTGTAATGAATACGCCTTTGCTCGCTTTCTGTTCATCAAGTGCTCCTACAAATTGTTGTATCTGCGGCTTACCTATGGTATTTGTTGTATTGTACCGTTTAGCTTGGATATAAATTTTGTCCAATCCTAATTTGTCTTCTTTTATAATGCCATCGATACCATCATCATGTGAGTATTTGGTTACCATTCCAGCGTCAGACAAAGAACCACCATACCCCATCTTCAACAACAAATCTAACACCAAGTGTTCAAAGAACTGCGCCGACTGTTCTAATACTTTTTGTAATAAGTCAGCTGCTAAGTCTTTTATTATACTTTGATAAGCATTTTCTAACTGCTCTGTTGGAGTTTGTTTGGATTCTCCCAATTCCTCAATAACCTTTGCTGCCGTTTTCTTTGTTGTTCCAGACGAGGTTGTAGCATATTCTGCATACTCGGGATATTTCATCAAATCAGTTTGCCTTAAATCTGTATGATTTTGCAAATATTCTGCACCACGTTTTGTTATTTTATAAATACCTCTTTGAGGAATTTCTATAAACAAGGCACGACGAAGCCATTGACGAGACCATCCAAGCCTATCGTCAAGTTGGTTGGTTGAGCCGCTTTTTGTTCTCAACTTACAATCTTCTTCGGAAAGATGAAAATGTTCTATAATGGACTTTTTCATTTCCTTGATGCTAACATTATCCATATCCTTTAAGCGATAAAGAAAAGGATAAAGAAAATCCTCAAATTTTGGTATTGCCATGTCCGTAATTTTTATTCAATAACGTTTGTTCTAAGAAGTTCAGTAACTTCTACATTAAGAAGCTTAGCAGTCTTTATTAAACTTTTTAAATATAGTTGGCTTGAATTGGTACACCATTTGGATATGGTTGTTTTGTCCTTTCCCAATTGTTCAGCTAACCATTTGTCTGTCCGTTGCTTATTTGCAAGGATAACTTTTATTCGATTTAAATTCTTACTTGCCATAGTGCTATAAGTTTCTTTTTTGCAAAGGTATAAATTAAATATTAATAAAAAGAAATTACTCAATCTTTTCCTAACTTTATCACTTTTCTGCGCCATCATATAGTGCATACTGAAAAAAAATGAGTAACGTCAAAATTATAGGTGGCTTTGGGTGGTGCCAGCAAAAAATGTGTACCTTTGTTCCATGTTTGTACGCAAGAAATATTTTTAAAAGCACGTCTTATAAAATGTAATATAGTAATACTTGGCAAAGTATTATAGTAATAAATGGGCAAGTATTACGTATTAAATTGCAAAGTAATATAGTAATACTTTGCAAAGGGATATTAAGCATAAAAAATCGTAAGGGTTATTGTTATAAAATTTTCATGCGCCAACCTTACTCCATTAGGGGGTGAGGCTGGCGCATGAAATGATGTTCACTCAATATAAAGGGTGGTTCTAAAAATTCTGATTTTTAAATTCTAAAATTCTGATAGTTGCTTTGCACCCTCTCGCATGTGTCTTTCTGTCAGTTCGCTCAGTCACATAGCCCGCTATGCTCCTTCGTTCACTAACAAAAATACACATACGATAGAGCACAAATCAACTTATCAGAATTATTAGAACCACCCTAAAAAAATGAACATAAAAATCGTTCAGATTTTGAACATCCTACTTAATTGCTCATTTCTCCACTTGCATTGTTGTTATTGTTCCCTTTTATAACATCGTCATTTTCAATGCTGCGCTGCGCTTTTTTTACGTTAGCTTTGAGTGAGCCTAAGCGGTAGCTAATGCCTATGCTATAACGTAAAAAGTCGTTGCGCGAGTTAGTGAACATGTGCATTTGTGTTGTTGAGGTGGTGTTGCGGAAGTTTTGGTAACGCCCTATGAAGTTGCCTGCTTGCAGATTGACAGAAAGTCTATCCTCTTTTAAGAATGCTCGGCTGAGGTTGAAGCTGTAAAAGAAGAAACCTGCAGTGCGACCTTGCAAAGCAACTTGCGAGGTGTTGCCCCCCATCCAAACACCGAACTTCATTTTCCATGGCAACACTTGTTGTATGCCACCCCAAGCATTGGCTCCGAAGCCCGAGCTGTGACTGCTAATGACTTGTGCTTTATAGTCGGCATAGCTAGCCGAGGCGTTTAGGTTGAGGGTGGTGCCGTTCACGATGGTCCAATTTATAAATGCAGAGAGTGTGGTCTCTTTGGAGTGTCTGAAACCACCATAGGTGGTGTGCATCACGCCTTCTTCAATAAAGCTGTATTTCTCCATGCCATTGTTTGAGAAGGCATAAGTGAGCGTGGTGTTTAAAGTTAATTTGGGACTAAAGGTGCTGAACGACAGGTTCAGGTTGTGTCCTTTTTCGCTCTTTAGGTTGGTGTTACCATATTGCACAGCTTCGGGCGAATAGCTCACGCGGTAGGGCGAGAGGTAGTTGATGTCTGGACGTTGGATGCGCAGGTTGTAGCCTGCCTTTAGCAGGGTGGTGGGCTTAAGGTTGTAGCCCATGGTAAGGGAGGGGACCCAATCGCCCATGTGTGTGCCAAAGGCAGGGCGTTTGCCATCGGGGTAAGTTACATGCACGTGGTAATATTCATAGCGATTGCCTACCATAGCTGCCCATTTGCCTGCTTTTAGGTTATATTGCAAATAGGCTGCACCAATGTCACCGCGGTGTCGATAGCGTAACGAGCGTTCTTCGTCGCGCACAAATTCTGTTTGGCTTCCAGCCTCGCGTGTGTAGTCTACGTTGTTGCTACGGTTTATGCGGTTGATGTATTTAAGTCCGACCGACAGTGTGTGTTGTTTCTTTTTGTCTAAAGCCGAGGTGAAGTCAATTTGTGCTGTATGTTCGTAACTTAAATTGTCGGGGTCGGAAGCAAGATCTTTCAGCCCAAAGTTTAGAGGCAGGTTCTCCATCTCGGTGTTTTCTGTCCACACTTGTGTGGTTTGTGGGTTGTGTGCATATTGATAGGAGAAGGTTAGGCGGTTGTCTGCTGTAAACGAGTGTTGAAAGTCTGCCGAGGCATTGATGGTTTGGTATAAACTCTTGGTGCGCGAAGCCACTTTGTAGCTATAGGTTTTGTTGCCATTGGCAGCGAACATCTCGTTAAGGGAAGTATTGTTGTTTTTACCGTTCCAACCATGAATGCCTGCCGATAGACTTAGCAAGTCTTTGGGTGAGAACTCGTAGCTTGCTTCTAAGTTTCCAAACTGATACATGCCGTGTCCTTTGCTCACGGTGTGCGATTGTAGCAGGTGATTCACTGTTTCGTCGTAGAGTTCGCGCTCCATTGTGGTGGTGCTGATGGGTTGTTTGTGATACCCCGTTCCATAGTGTGCCGAAAGCATAAACTTGCCAAATTGTGCCACGGCAAATGCGCTTCCTGATTCACCCCGATTGCCCACCGAACCATTTAGGGTGAGTGTGTAACCTTGGGTTGAGGTTTGCGAGTTGGTGATGATGTTGAGCACACCAGCCACGCCCTCAGCATCGTATTTTGCGCCAGGGTTTGTAATTACCTCAATCTTTTTGATGGCTGAGGCAGGATATGCCTTAAATATCATGGATGGGTTGGCACTCATCATGGCATTGGGTTTACCATCTACATACACCTTAAAACTTGCGTTGCCATTAACTTTCACATTGTCCTCACCGTCGACGGTTACCATGGGGACTTTGCGCAGCATTTCAAGTAGGGTATTGTTTTTGGCATCGGGGTCTTCTGCCATTGAGTAGGTCATCTTGTCGATTTCGGCTTTCACCAAAGGGCGTTGTGCTACGACTTCTGCCACTCCGAGCGAAGCATCATACTCCTTTATATATAAGGTGTCTATTTTTACTGCTTTCTGGGTGGCATGCCATGTAATGTTTTGTTGAATGGGTTGTTTGCCCATGCTCACAACTTCTAACAAGTAGTGTCCTGCTTTGGGGGCTGTTAGGCTAAACGAACCATCAGCCTTGGTAAGCACGGCTTTGATGGGCTTTTTTGTGGGGAGTTGTAGTAGTCGTACTGTGGCAAAAGCTTCGGCTTGGTGTGTGGCGCTGTCGCATAACACACCGTTTACGCTATAAGGTGACGTTGTGGATTGTGCTTGCGTGTGCATGCTTGACGCGAAAAGCAATGCTATGAGCGTGGCTTTTGCTATGTTTTTGTGTTGTGTCATTGTTATGTGAATGTTGTTTAGTCAAAAAAATGCCATGTTTTTTTTTCTCTTACCTTGGTTGGGTTGGTGCGTGAGATGTTTCTGGTCACGCAAAAAAACGGCAGAAGGATTGGCGAGTCTTTTAGGTAAGACGTTAGGGGAGGTGAGTTTGCTACTTACAAGAAGTTTTTAATTTGCACTCACCTCATCATCCTTAGGGAGTGTGGTGTTTTGCTCTATATGAAATGTAGGGAGTTTAAGCTCTCTGATTTCAGCGTTCTGCATGCGGGGGATGTCGCGAATGGTGCACCCTTGTAGTGCAGCTTGTAGGGTGCGATTAAAAAGTCCGTGTCCTACGGCTAAAACCCGTTTGTTAGGAAAGGTGTTATTAACGTAATGCAAAAATTTTTTGGCGCGTTCAAAAAGTTGGTCTACGCTTTCAGCATCTTCAGGGATGTTGTGTGTACGCGCATAGGCTATGTCTTTTCCTGTGAAGCTCCCCCAATCTCGTTCGCGCAGCAATGGGCAGAGTATGGGGTGGGGAATGTGTAGCACCTTGTTAAGGATGGCTGCAGTGTCGCGTGTGCGTTGTAAGTCGCTTACCAGCATCACGTGGAATGGGGCATAGTGTGTGGCTAATTGTTGGGCTAAGTTTGCAGCTTGTTTGCGTCCGTTTGTGGTGAGGTGCCCTGGCATTTGACCTTGCAGAATTTGCTGCACGTTCTCCTCTGTCTCACCATGTCTCACTAAGAATAGTTGCATAGGGTAAAGTGTTGTAATCTTCTTTTTGACTGCAAAGATAGTGCAAACCGAATGCAAAAAGCCAAGCTTGCTTGAGATTTTTGCTGA
>ERZ1026874.1150-NODE-1150-length-14531-cov-37.796836_pt1 | contig 14531 bp, 6 predicted proteins | sample MGYA00380167_ERZ1026874 | MGnify/ENA primary metagenome ERZ1026874 (study PRJEB33269, sample SAMEA4719803) | human gut metagenome | biome: human-associated habitat; feature: organic feature; material: feces | place: Cameroon | collected 2013-10 ...
AGTGAGGCTTATTTGATGGGGCAGGAGGTAGCCGGAATTACGTCGCGACGTATCTGTTGCTGCGTCGCGACGCACCGGTTATTACGTCGGGACGCAGCAAATGCTACGTCGTGACGTAATTTTCAGTAGCCCCCTGGTAAGCGGATCCGCTTACCAAGGGGCGTGGTAATAGGTGACAATAAGTGACAATAAAAATACCGCTTATTACCACCCGTTATTCGTTCATTATCAGATAGTTATATCACGAGTGGCAGATGTGGCAACAAAATCGAAGAAAAAAAACTTCTACAGAAGTCTTTCACCACAAGAAAACAAGTTAGAATTAGCATAAAGAGGGTTGACTAATCAGTTATTTTTAAAAAGTCAGAGGTTTTTTGGTGTCAAAACATAAAAAAGTCAGAGGTTTTTAGCCGTGGTTTTATAAAAAAGTCAGAGGTTTGTGCTGGCTCGATGATATGACTGCGCTGGCTTGAAGATATGACTGCGTTGACTTGAAGATTCGACTGCGTTGGCTTGAAGATATGACTGCGTTGACTTGATGATTCGACTGCGTTGGCTTGAAAAGGTGTATTCGTAGCTCGAATGAGGCACTTTATTTGATAGAATGAAGCGGCTGAGTTGGCTGAATGAGACGTTTCTTTGGGTTCAAGGAGACGTCTCTTTTAGTTTAAAGAGATAGTTTCTTAGGTTGAAGGAGACAGCTTCTCGAAGGTTGCCACTAGGCTCAGCAGCTCTGCTGAGCCTAGTCAGCAGCTCTGCCGACTGCAGTCAGCAGGTCTGCCGAGCCTAGTGACAACACCTTTTAATCGTACAACTACAACCCTTATAGTCGTACAACCATACACCCTATAGTTGTACGACCATAACCCATTTAGTTGTACAACCATAACCCATTTAGTTGTACAACCATAAACGCAAGCCCGCCAGGCGTTCTTTTTACGCCTAGCGGGCTTGCGTTTTTTTACTTTCTGAACTAATGGATAATTGGGCGCCAATAACTTTTTCTGCCATGTCTCTTATTGTATCAACGGTTGTGCAATTGTATGAGAATGCAGGATGCGTCATCTTCCAGATCTTCGATACGGAATGGATTGTTTATTTTTTCACTCGAAATCTTTAAGCTCATTCTTTAATATGCGTTGCGCAGCCTCTAAGCAGCGACTGTTGCCACTACCCATCAAGTCTGCATAGATTAATATTGCAGGAATAGTCCTATTGTCTGTTTCCCAATTCCAGAATTTGTTGTATAGATGAATTTCACCATTTACATCTTGCTTGACAGCCCCAGTTCGCATCAGATGTGCAGCTGGTAATTCCGTGTATATGTCGAAACTTCCTGGTTGTAAGTAGCCATCTATTAAGTTGGCAGCAGGTACTCCTCCCCATACCATTCCTTGTGGTAATTCTATATTTTTCCACTCGTTCCTTTTCGCTTCTGTTCTAAATGCCATTGTACCTACCAATAGCTTTGGCTTCAGAACTTCATTGTAATTGCTAACCCATAAGTCAAGCAGTTTCTTTTTGTCTTTAATAGCACGACCATTTCGTGTATCACAGACAAAACCACGTCTTGCAAGTTCGTCCAAGACGTTTTTCACGCTGCCCAAAGATACACCAATCTGCTCTTTTATTTCTCGATAAGGCTTCTTTACATTGTCTGCATTTTGCAACAGATAAAATACGACTTTCAATCCGGCATCTTGAAATACGGGATATGTCTTAACCTGTGGTTCTGTATTTTTCCTGCCTTGATTGGATATTTGGAAAATTAAATTTCCCCTTTTCATGTATCTTACAAGGCAGTTTCCTGCACAGTCAAGATAGTTAATGCCTTTGCTTGCCAGCTCTGTTGATACCTGTGGTGTGACATATTGTGTAACTAGCAAGATTTGCTGCTTGTCATTGTTCATAGCTTGCATCGTTGCTAATGTAGGATTTAATGAAGTCTTGGTTATGTTTTCTTTTACAAGGCACACAAAATCTACATTCATAATCTTAACAATGGTATCATTATCATTGACACACTTCTCTTTAATGGCTGTTGTCGACATGACATCATCCATAGGAAGGCTTGCTTTTAGAGCATCCAATGCTTGGTTTATTATATTATTGTTTGCCATTATTTTTATTATTTGTTCAACATATCAGTTATGTTCAATTCTATTGAACACTGCAAAGATAATGAACAAAACTTAAACGAACGAACTTTTTGTTCAATATTTTATGTTGTTCAATACTATTTAACATAGTGTCATGATTGAACAGAATAAAAAAGTGCAATGCCCACACCGGGCGTTGCACTTCTTTTAAATATAGTTTGATTGAAGTTATAAATCCAACAATCTAAAAAAAACGTAGTACACGTTTAGAACACCTTAATTATATTGTTTCAATTTCTTAATCTCTTCGATAGATAAGCCGGTAAGATCGGCAATATCATCTAATGGAGTATTGCGTGCTAACAACTTCATAGCAAACTCTTTGCTTTTCTTTTTTTCTCCTTTTACTATACCTTTTTCAATACCTTTTTCAATACCTTTTTCAATACCTTTTTCTATACCTTTCTCCTCAGCATGCTTATATACCGCATAATTGTCCCACATGACCATCATGCTGTTGTCGTATTTCTCCTGTTCCTCTTTGGTCAGGCTCTTGGAGTCGGCAATTTCTGCCAGTCTCTTGAATATCTTATGCTGAGCCTCGAAAGGCATTTTTTCCAAAGTCTCCATATGCTTCAAATTATAAATCCAACAATCTAAAAACGTAGTACACTCTTCCTCTTTCTTCTTGAAAAGAGGCATTACCAAGTAGATGAAGCGGATCTTGTTAGAGTAAACCTCTCCGCTATCCTTGTCTGCCAGAACAACGTCTGTCCTGAACTTCTTTGGCGTATTTTCATCAACATCAAAGTTCATGAAACAGATAACATAAACGGGTGTGAGATGATAATCCCATTTTCCTTTTATGCCTTGGTCTACTATCGTTTTCGATGCATAGTAGAGAGACCGGTCGATGAAATAGGTCTGACTCCTGTTTTGCATTTCAACGATAATGTGCTCACCTGTGTCAGTTTCGCAAAAGACGTCGTAGATGATACCTCTCTGGTCTTTTGTTTCTGGCAACATCTCCTTGTCCTTAAACTTTACATCCGTGATGTGCTGCTCTCCCAGGAGCAACTGGTTCAAGAACTCAATCAGCAAGTCTTTGCTGTATTCCTGGCCGAAGATTCTTTTGAACGACCAGTCTGAGAATGGGTTGATGTATCTTGCCATATCTTTGCGATTTTATGTTCTCGCTGCAAAGATACGCTTTTCTTTCGTAACTTCCAAGAAATTAACAAAAAAAGTTTTTGTGAGTGGAATGGGAGAGGGAGATAATCAAAAAAAGTGCAACGCCCGATGGGGGCATTGCACTTCATTTATAGTTTGTTATAGTGAAGCATCTTGTAGATGCTTGCTATTTACTTATTCAGCTTTGTACCAGCGTGGGTCACCGATACGATCGCCAATCTTCATTGTGAAGTTGTGGTTTGTAGGATCTGTGAAGATTTCATCTGATGTCAAGCTACCCACAGCGAACTCCTTAATGTCGTTAGAGCCATATACACAATCCTTTGCACGCATAGACTCGTTGATAACGATAGAACCTGTAGTGCGGACACCTTTTGCTGCAGTGTCCTTAGATTTTCCAAGAACAGTTCTGATGATAGTCAGATCAGTACTCAACTTGTTAGAATCCATGAAATACTTACTACCGTCAACGTTGTTGTAGAAGGTACAGTCGCTAATAGTCACGCCACCAGAGATAGCAGCCTTCAACTGAATGAAGTTGTGACTTGTTGTATCGAATGTAGAATTCTTCAACTCTAACTGACCTACATTTGTTGTGGTATTACCGATATAGAATACAGGATAACCACCACCAGTAGACATGTTAGTCATCACGCAGTTGTCAACAATAATCTTGTCAACACTTACTACACCACCCTTGGTACGGAATACAGAACTTTCGAATTCAGAGAAGGTACAGTCTGTGAATGACAACTCACCTACTGCTGCATCCTTATCCTGGTTGATGAGGTACTGGCATCCAGTATCCTTCATACTTATGTTCTGGAAGCGGATGAAAGAGTGAGAGCCAGCGATGTCTAAGCACTTCTTCCAATTCATAATAGGTTTACTTTCGCCAGCCAAACCGAAGAATGTAACAGAGGCACCCTCAGGAATCTTAACGTTGGCATCAGTACCATCCTCAGCAGTAGAAACCATAGTATATTCCTTGCCTGCCTGCAAACCAATAGTAATAGCTACATTGGTCTTGCCAGTCTTCTCCTGTGCTGCTTTTACAATTTCGGCAATCACGTCGTTGTTGATAGTAGAGATAGATGGATTCAACTCAACCTTCTCGTCACCAGCAGGCATTGCTGCAGATGTGCTTGCGCTAACAGAACCACGCTTTGTATTATTATAATAGATGGCAATGGTGTAATTAGTAGAAGGTGTCAAGCCTGTAATCGTATAGCGACCAGCTGTCTTTGCCTCGTCATCCAATTCGATGGTGCGTGGCTCCTGACCTTCCTCTTCTTTACCCTCTGATACAGTCAACTTAGTAACAGCCTTGCTTGCATCCCAAGATACGGTGATGAAGTCCTCGCCACGATCAGCATTGGCTACAGCATTCATAATCTGTTCAGCCTTGGTCTTGAAGGTTGTCTTTGTGCTTGAAGCATAGTGTACCCAATGGCTAGCAGTCTTTTGAGTAGAGAGTGCACGCATACGGAGTGAGTACTCTGTATCACCGATAAGTCCAGTGATAGTATAAGGGCTGTCTTCAGTCTCGAAAGTAAGCACCTCGTCTGAGTTGTCCCATGCCTCGTCATCAGCTAATGTAGCAGTAGTAACCTGAATCTCAAATTTCTCTGCACCATTTGCCTTCATCATGCTGGCATCGAATGTAACTTCAGCCTCAGTGTCTGATGGATCTACTGACAGAGATGTTGCGCTAAAGCAACGATCTAGGGTTGGGTCGATGTCCCAGTCCATCTTGTCAGTACAAGAGACCAATGTTGCAGCGAGCAACATGATGGCCCAAACTGAATATTTTAATGTTTTCATTGTTGTCTTTTGTTAATGATTAGAAACCATAAGAGTTTGCCAAAGCGTTTCTTGAGTCTGCGATAGTCTTGGTGTAGATAGGAAGGATGTAACGGTTCTTCACACCATGATCTGGTGTAGCAACAGTTCCGTCGATGCTTGTACCTACAAGACCAGCACTGATGGTCCTCAAGTTCTTGGTATACTCAGAGTCAGACTTGTCTCTTGCTGCCTCGTCCTTGTAACCACAACCAGTAGCAGAGCCAGTATAGTTATCAGCAGTCTTGCCATCTTCCAAACCATACCATGCGATTGTGCTCTCGTCGATGCGAGTCTTTGTGGCATCGGTATAGTTGAAGTAGATAGTGGTAGGCCACTCCATGCATTTCTCTGCATACTCAGCCTTGGCTTCTGCTATCTTGCTTGCCAGCATTCCCCAGCGTACGAGATCCCACTTGCGTGCATTCTCACCAGTCAACTCCCAAGCATTCTCCTGAGCAATATCGTTCAAGAACTGCTCCTTGTTGTGGGTGGAAGCAGCCTGCAGGAAGTCACCATCGATAGATGTATCATTGTTGCTTTCCTTCACACCACGGTTATGAACCATGGCCAATGCCTGAAGTGCTGTCATGCCTGCATCGCCCTGGTAGTTGCCATTTGCACCAGCCAACTCGTTCATTACCTCTGCATACATCAACAGAACCTGTGAGTAACGCATCTTTACTACGTTGACACCTGTACAAACTTTATCTGCAGAAGCCTTTGCTGCAGCTTTCCACTCTTCTCCCATCCACTCTGGACGCCACTTACCGATAGTGATGCCGAAAGGCTTAACAGACTGCTTGGTTGGGTTTACATCTCCCATACCTTCTACTGTTTGGCCTTTATATTCTCCATATTGTACAGGGCAGCAAGTTACGTTGCGGCGAGTGTCATCCTTCTCGTAAGAGTAGAGGAGGGTAGCAGTTGTGTTCAGCTTACCAGTAGAGTTACCTTTCTTACCAAACTCTGTTGTAGAACCTTTGATACGCTTACCCACTGTATAACCAATTTCACCAGAAACGTTCAACAGCATAGGAAGCTCAAAGATATTCTCTTTGTAAGTTTGGTCGAGCTTACGTGCACAGAGAAGCTGCCACTCGTTCTTGAAACTTGGGTTCATGTTGTGTTTACCACTGGTGATAATCTCTGACAACTTAGCCAAAGCCTTCTCGTAATATACTTTACGGGTTGCCTCGTCAGGACGCTGTGTAGGATAAGTAGGATCAGAGTACTCAGGTAGAGTCTCATAACCTTCCTTGGCATTTTCACGGATGGCATAGCCAGCACGTGTCAAGGCTACCTGTGCATAGAGAGCATCAGCATAGCCCTTGGTAGCATGCTCTGTAGTATAGTTGCCTGTGCCTGCCCATGGGAGCAGGTTGGAAGCCTCTTCCAAATCTACGAGCAGACCATCGAGAATTACATCGCGGTCGGTCTTTCCCTCGTAGGCATCGCTCAAGTCTGGCTTGGTAGCAGACGTCTTGTAAGGCACATCACCCCAAAGGCGAACCAAGTCGAGGTACAGCATGGCACGAAGAGTCAATACTTCTCCTAAATAGCGCTTCATGTCTTTTTCTTCTGCGATGGAACTGCTGCGGATACCCTCAATGGCTTTATTGCAATACTCGATACACCCATAGACGTTGGTCCATGAGGTACCCAAGTTTGCCCAGCCATCAGCAGTACCATTATAGTTCATGTAACCACGCTCGTTAGAAGATGTTGAAGTAGAACCCAAACCATCAATTAACTCGGTATCAGTGTTGGCGCCGTATGAGATGGTCATACGATTGGCATACATATTATCCTGTCCGAAATCACCATAAATCTTGTTGATTTCAAGACCTGTGAAATAGCTTGAGTTGAACACATTCTCCTGGTCCAAAGCCGAATCTGCTTTCTGGTCAAGGAAGTCGGAGCAACTTGTCAGCATGACACCCATAGAGAGTGCTGCTATTCCTAATATCTTTTTCATATTTTGTTTTCTCCTTTATCTAAATTAGAATGTCACGTTAATACCAGCTACGAATGAACGGCTCTTTGGATAAGCTGCGTAGTCGATACCTGGTGTCATAGGATTACCCTTTGAAGATGTGTCCACCTCTGGGTCGTAACCACTATAATTGGTGAAGCAGTATACGTTGTAAGCTGTGAAGTATACACGTACGCTCTCAAGCCAAGCCTTTTTTACCCAATTCTTTGGCAATGTGTAACCAACGGTGATGTTGTTGATACGCAAGAAAGAAGCATCCTCCAGATAGGTATCAAGGATTACCATATTGCTGTTGGCTGCTGGGTTCCATACAGAAGCATTGGCGTTAATCTCGTTCAGACGGCTCATCAAGCCTTCTGCACCGCCATAGGCTGTTACTGTAGAACTTGAAGGACGACCGAGGTTCAGACCATTTGCAGGGTCAACCCATGTGAAGCGGTTGCTTGAGTTGTAATCATTGATGATGTTCCAGCCTGCTTGTGTACCGCTATAGAAAGATGCTCCCTGTGCTGTGGCATTGTAAATCTTGTTGCCCAAAGAGTAGTTGCAGAAGATGTTGAAGTCGAAGTTACCGAAGTTGGTCTTCCACATACCATCGAATCCGAAACCACCAGTTACCTCAGGAACAGTATTGCCTAAGCGCTGGAAAAGAGCTTCGCCTTCCTCATCACATTCTACCTTGGCACCACCAGGATACAGTGTACCACCGAATTTTTTATATGAGTTGTTGTTAACGTCACCACCTACATGACCGTCAGCCTCTGTAGCCAAACGCCACTTTGCACCATCGTAAATGAGGTCGCCAGTACCTGTTGCAGGGTTGAATACGGTATAGAAACCTTGCTGCTTGTAGCCCCAAAGCTCACCTAAGCGACCGCCTTCCTCGAGTAGGAAGTCACCATTACCCTTGGTTACCTTTGTACCACCCCAGCTTGATGTCTCAAAGTGCTCACCACCTTCCAACTTGTCAATCTTGTTCTTGTTATAAGAAATGTTGAAGTTGAAGTTGAGGTTAAACTTCTTGCTGTCTACGATAGCTGCGTTCAGTGCCCACTCGATACCCTTGTTAGATGTGGTACCTACGTTCTGGTACTGACGCTCATAACCAGTTGCAGAAGGCAAGGTCTGAAGCATCAACAAGTTCTTGGTTGTATTCCAATAGAAATCCAAAGTACCATAGATGCGGCCACGGAGGAATCCGTAATCGATACCGAAGTTTCGGGTTGTTGTTGTTTCCCACTTCAAGTTTGGATTGTAGAGAACAGTCTTACCGTTAGCCTTATAGCTCTCGAGCATACCTGTATTCACCTCATTGAAACCAGGATGTTTGCCCGCAGCGTCTGCTACGCCATAGGTTGGAGAAAGCATGCCTGATGGAATACGGTTGTTACCTGCTGTACCCAAAGAGAGACGGAGCTTCAGATTGGAGAGCCACTTGTCGGCACTCTTCATGAATTTCTCGTCAGACATACGCCAAGCCAAAGCTGCTGATGGGAACAATCCCCATCGATTGCCATTGCCAAACTTGGAAGAACCATCCTCACGGAGAGTGAAGGTCATTAAGTACTTGTCTGCCAAAGTGTAGTTGACACGACCGAAGAAAGAAAGCATGTTCTCCTTAGCCTTGATGTCAACCTCGTTGCCCAATGTACTTTCTGCCGTATTGGTGAAAGAAAGGACTTGGTCGATGGTGAAATCTACAGGGAAATCTACTGATGTGCTGGTACGTGTAGTCTGCATATCAGAACTCCACTCATGACCAATCAATACGTTCAGGTGATCACGACCACCGAAAAGTTTGTTGTTATCATAAGTCAAAGTGTTAGCGTTACGCCAAGACTTGTATGTATCGCGAACGAACTGAGCCTGAGGACGACCATTGTGACCAAACTTAGAGTTATTTACAGCCAAGGCTGTCCATGCCTGGTCTGTATCGTTGTATTTCCAGCCATAGCCAAACTCTGTCTTGCCTGTCCAATGCTTGAATGGCTTCCATGTAAGGGCAGCATTGTAGTTCTGCTGGAAACGTGTCTGCAATTTGTATGTGCCATCCAAACGCTCCATAGGTGAGCGGCGAGAAGATGTTGAGTTATCCTCATCTTCATCAGAAGATACCAATTCTTGAATAGGAGCGAAGGTGATGGTTTGAGCTACTGTTGAGTTGGCTGCATTGCTGTCGTTGGTGTCAGCACCACCGCTAAGACCCTTAATCTTCTGATATGCCATACGTGCATTGAAGTCGAAGGTCAGCCACTTGTTAAGCTTAGCCTGCAACTTGGCACCGATGTTGTCCTTGTTGTAACCAGACTTCTCCATAATGCTGTTCTCCTGATTATGGGCATAGCTTACATTGTACTTGAAGTCTTTGCTACCACCACTAACGTTGGCATTGTAGATAGCCTGTGTTCCTGTGCGGCCGAATACCTCATCCTGGAAGTTGTGACCTGTTCTTGATTTCCAAATATCATAGTCAGCGTAGTTACCATAGTTGGTACCACCCAGGTTGTTAAGGTTGTTACTTGCACTTGCAGTCTCATACTGGTAGAGAACATATTCGTAAGGATTGAGAACCTCAATTTCCTTGACGTTTTTCTTCCAGCCAAGAGATGCATTGAAGTTTACCTGAGTCTTGCCCTCAGAACCGCTCTTGGTTGTTACGATGATAACACCATTAGCACCACGGGCACCATAGATAGCTGTTGAAGAAGCATCCTTCAATACGTCGATGCTCTGAATTTCGCTAGGAGCGATGTCGCTGATAGAGCTAACTGGGAAACCGTCTACGATGTAGAGAGGTGAGTTGTCCTGTGAAAGAGAACCACCACCACGCACACGAATCTTCACGTCAGCATCTGGTGAACCCTCGGTGGTGGTGATGTTTACACCCGCCATCTTACCGGTCATCGCCTCGCTCACGTTAGATACAGGAATGTTGGCAATCTGCTTGTCACTGATAGAAGATACAGAACCAGTGAGGTCCTTCTTTCTAACAGTACCATAACCGATTACTACGACATCGTTGAGGGTGGTGTTGTCATCCTCAAGCTTTACATCGATTGATTCTTTACCTGCAACGCTTACTTCCTTAGCTTTCATACCAATGTATGAAATCTTCAGTTTCTTGCTCTTGCCTTTTAAGTTTACTGTGAAGTTACCGTCAATGTCGGTCACGCCACCATTGCCAGCTACACCTACCTCCATGACAGATGCGCCGATGATTGGCTCGCCCGTATTGTCAGTAACAACGCCTTTTACTGTTTGTGCAGATACACTTGTTACTACGAACATCAGTGCGCCTGCCAAAGCAATTTTCTTTTTTCTAAAATTACCAGACATACACTTTAGGTTTAGATAAAACTTATTCTAAATTACTAATTTTCTAATGTTTTTGAAATGTTTTTAAGTAGAATCCCAGTCCTGAGCAGTTGCTTTATCATGGCTGTTCCTCTTGGCTCCCGAAGGCTCCGAGTAGGGCAACCTTGATGCATAGCGTTAGCTAAGTCTTGGTTTTCTTGCTGCAAAATTAGATAAAAAATATGAGAATATAGGTATGTTTGGGGTAAAAATTTACGTAAACGTTTACAGATTTTTGCGTAAATACTCTGTTTTTTACATTTCGACGGTCTGTTTTCTCAGTTCCCGTTTCTGCTGTTTCGGGTGTTGAGGGAATTAAAAAAAAGTGCAATATCCGGCATCCTTCTGAATGAGGGTGGGGATATTGCACTCCGAATGTTATCTGTCAATCAATTTACTTAATGTCTCTGTTTCTTTACTTTACGATGACCTTGCTTGTCTTCTTGCTGCCATCTGCCAGGGTCTTCACAATGATGTTGATACCCTTCTGAAGGTTTGAGAGCTGGGTGCCGTCGGCTGCATAGATAGCGGTCTTGATGACTGCTGCTTCTGTAGCTGAGGTGATGTTGCGGATGCCGGTGCTTACTGAATTGGCTGTTGCACCGAAACCGCCCATCTGGTTGGCTGCACGTACGGTGAATGTTCCCTTCTCGCCGTTGAGGTTTACTGACTTCTCTGTGGTCAGGGCGAAGAACTTGCCGTCTTTTGCTACGAGATACATCTGGGCATCACCTGTCCATGAAAGCTTGTCGCTATCCAGTGTGGCTGCTGTAGCCGCTGCCTGAGCTGAGAGGTTGGCTGGCTTCCAGTCACCGAATACTGCATCGAGGGTGTATGTTGCAGCTTCTTCTGCTGTCAGAATGATGTTCTCCTCTGCTTCTTTTGCTTTTCCGTTTTTATCTTTGAAAAGTACCATTTTTTCAGCAGGAGAGAAGGTGTTGCCCTCTGCATCTTTCAATACATCGAGGCGGAACTTGTCTGCAATAGCTGTCTCCATAGCTGCGATGTTGAAGTAAGTGTACTTCGTGCCATCGTTCAGGATTTCATCCTTCTGGTTGATGGTTGTATTGAGCCAGGTGAGTCGGGCAATGTTATTCCATGAACGGCCGAGACTGAAGTTTGCAGCCTTGTTTTCGATGGTACAGTCTTTGAAGATGTATCCCCATTCGCTCTTGCTGTTAGGTGCAGCAATTACGTCAGTACCATTCTTCTCGTTTTCCTTGCGACTTTCGTTGACGAAGAGTACGCGGTTGAAATATACATCACCACCACCGCAAATGTAGTCTACAGTTCCGTGAATCTCTGAGTCCTCAAAGTAGAACTGTCCCTTGCCGTTTGGTTCGTTGCTGTAGTAGGTATCCTGGTAAGACAGCATCTTCACATTCTTGCAGATGGTCTTTGTACCACGATCCTGAAGGCAGACTGCACGACCGGCTGCTCCTGTCTTATAGTAATCGAGCGCATCTTTCAGGGTGATGTCCTGAAGATAGAGGTTGTTGCTCTGGTTGAGGAGGGTGGCTGTGGTGCCAATGCCTTCGTTCTCTATAGCTGGCTTGTTGACGATGATGGTGTTGTCCATGCTCTCGCCGATGATAGAGATGTTGTTGCCGCTAATCAGAGTGAGGCACTTGTCGCCCAAATCGTATGTGCTGTTTGGCAAGAAGATGTAAGAACGTGGAGCATCTGCTGCTGCATTAGCTGCATTGACGGTCTCAAGCGTGGTGATGAAGCTCTGTGCATCGCCAGCCTTTACTGTGTACCAGTTGCCTTCTTGGGTATAGACTGGTTCTGTCATGTTCACGATGCTGAGACTATGTAGGTAAGCGTTGGCTGCGAAGGTGAGGGTATATTCTCCGCTCTCGGTAGATTCGTTCTGGAGGATGCCGAGGTTGCCGTCCTTTGTTGGCTTTGCATCAATAGAACTTACTTCATTTCCCTTAGGATTGAGAAGGATAATCTTGCCCGACTTGGAATATTGGCAGAGGTTCATCTTGATGTAACCCTTGCCGCCCATCTTAACCTTGAGCTTGTCGGTAGCTTCGAAGCTCCAGCCGTGTGTGGCATCATGCCATTTGCCTTTGCCTTCTACAGAGATTGCCTCGTGGTCGTTGATGTCGAATCCTTCCTTTTGGAGGTCGTAATCGTAACGGGCTGTTTCACTTGCGGTCTCAATATCTGTAACGAGTGCATAGAGTTTGGTATCTGCTGTGATGACAGAGGAGGTGGTGAACTTCTTGCTGTCTTTCTTCAGTTCGCCAGCCCAACCGCGGAATTTCTTGCCTTCGGATACGGTTACCTTCTCTTCCATGCCTTCTGCAAATTTTTCGATGTTTGCATCCTGCTCCACCTTTTGGGTTCCGATAGCTGTTGTGCCGTCTATATTATAATAGGTGAGGGTGAAGTCTGGTTTGAAGGCTACGGTGAGTTCGTAAGTTACCTCATCTCCGTTAGATTCTACAACGATGGTTACCACGGTCTTCTGGTCTGCACCTTCTCCGGTGGTAGTATATGTTGTACTCTTGATGGTTCCGTTTGCAGCAACGAGGTCTTTCAGCGGATTGGTCTCGCTGATGAGGTTTGTCTTCTTTGAAACGAGGAGGGTAGCGAGCTGCTTGCCTGATGCGTCTTCCTTGAAGATGTCAACGGCTGAATATTTGGTGCCGTTGAGGCTGAAAGTGCCCAGCATTGGAGTCTTGCTCATATCTACATTTCCATAGATAGCGAGGTCGGTAACGTAAGCGTTCTGGCTCAATTTAAAGCCCTCGAACTTGATCTGGCAGTTGGTGCGGTTTACGTCGAGTGTCAGATCTTCACCGCTTGTGGTTGCAATTGATACGTTGTGGATGGTTACCCAGTCAGCATCGCCGTCGCCCTTTACGGATACCTTGATACCACGTGTGCCACCTGTAGCAGCCTGGTGGAGGGTAATCTTGGTGATGCTTGCCAATGGAGAGGTTACTGCGCTTGGTTTTGCTGTTGAGTATTCGCCGGTGTACTTTAGGGTCTTCATATAACCGGTACGGTCAGCGAACTTAGCGTTTGTTCCTGTTGGATTTATCTCAACGCCATTAAGAGTCATGCTAAATGCCTCTTTACTATAGAGAGTTTTGAGGTCTACCAAAGTGTTGTTGGCTGTTTTGCCATCTACCTTCTTCCACTCGGTGAAGTCGGTAGTGTAGAGTGCCTTCTCCTGGATGGCGCTTACGTGTACCACCTTAATCTGATAAAGGTAGCTTTGACCTGTAGCAACAACTTCTACATATCCTTTAGCTACTTCGGCTGATGTTGCGTTGTATTCTGTTACGTCTTCAGTAGCAGCCTTTCCGCCTACGGTGAGGTTGTGGTAGTTTGGGTAACTTGTTACGGTTACAACATCATTTGCTGATTTTACTGGAATCTGCAGGATGGTTCCTGCGTTAAACTGTACATCAGATGTTCTGCCCTTCAACTTACCTTGTGTAGCGTTTACGTGCATAGTGATGCCTTCTACGGTAGAAGCGAGGTCGCCCTCCTTACCTTGAAAGTTAGCTGCAGTGTTGATACCTTCAGGAAGATTGTTCTGAAAGTCCCAAACAGCAGTGACATTTTGCGCCTTTGCGATAAAAGCAAAGACAAGCAACAGGCTGAGAAGCCCCAATCTTAGTAGATTTCTTTTCATTTGTTTGCCTTTTAGGTTGTTATACTTATTATAATTTTTATTTTCAGTTTTATTTTCAGTTTGTTGGTGCAAAAATACACTTATTATTTTTATTTAAGGTGTTTTTGTTTCGGTTTTGTTGTAAAAGCTACGCAATCGTTTTCGTACATTTCCGCCTTTTTATCTCTTTTTGCCAAACGAGAATTAAGTCGTACTTTTGCAGGCAAAACAAACTACTAAACTTTAGTAAGGTATATAGAGGGTGCGTCATAAGTTATGGCACACCCTCTTGCTATCTTTATAGTACTTCCTTATCTCCTTTCATTTCTTGATAAGTGAAAGTTAAGTTATTTGATATTTTCTTTGGTTAATTCAGATTTTCTTTGTAATTTAGCCGCGCAAAACGTAAAGT
>ERZ1026874.1151-NODE-1151-length-14528-cov-14.180336_pt1 | contig 14528 bp, 12 predicted proteins | sample MGYA00380167_ERZ1026874 | MGnify/ENA primary metagenome ERZ1026874 (study PRJEB33269, sample SAMEA4719803) | human gut metagenome | biome: human-associated habitat; feature: organic feature; material: feces | place: Cameroon | collected 2013-10 ...
TTTAAGTATTAAGTGTTAAGTATTAAGTATTACAAACTATGTGGATACAAGTAATTAGTAATACAAACGAATTGAAATCAAGTAATAAGTAATAAGTAATACAAACTATTGCTGTAGACATATATTATATAGGAATTTATTGAATGTTGCATATTCCTATTTATTAAGATGGTTTAGTTTTGAGGGAGATTTGAATGTGTGTCTTTGTTATACTTGTTATTTTGATAACTAAAATAGAATTTTGTTGTTAATTTTATAAGAAAACGTGTTGAAAATATTTGATTATGTTGGTAAAACATTAACAAACAAGTTATCTTTGCAACATGAAGAAATCAACGATATGGATAATAGCCTGCGTTATGGGTTTCTTATTTCTCGCCTTACTCTTTTTACAAGCAAAGTATTTTGAGGAGGTAATAAATATGCGTAAGGAGCAGTTTGATGAATCTGTGACACGCAGTTTATATCAAACGGCGAAGAATTTAGAATTAAATGAGACCAAACGCGGCTTAGAAGCCCAATTTAATAAACGGGTGAATGTTGGCGATGAGGTAGATGATTCTACAAATATACAAAAGTCTGCAACACCGTTTGAGGATAGATTACATTCGAATATTCCAGCAAATGTGCCAAAGGGACTTTTTTTGGATAATTTGAATTCTAATTCAACAAGCGAGTCTTTGCGTGACTCTGTTCGTCAGCGTTACATTTATCAGCGTGCTTTGCTTAATGAAGTGGTTTATTCCATTTTATATAAAGCAAGTGACAAACCATTGGCTGAGCGCATAGACTTTAGAAGTTTGGATAGTGACTTGCGTGCGGAGTTGCGTAGTAATGGTATAAACATTGACTATCATTTTTATGTAACAACTTCAGATGGTCGTTGTGTGTATCGTTGTCCAGACTATTCGTCTGAAGGGGATAGGTTTACTTATCGTCAAGTGCTTTACCCCAATGATCCTTCGGCGCAAATGGGATTGCTTTATATACATTTCCCAGACATACAAAGTCTCCTATTCTCAAGTGTAAAGTTTATGATTCCTGCAATCATGTTTACCTTGATGTTGCTGATAGTTTTCATCTTTACAATTTGGTCAATATTTAGACAAAAGAGATTGACAGAGATTAAGAATGACTTTATCAACAACATGACGCACGAACTTAAGACGCCAATTTCAACCATATCACTTGCGGCACAGATGCTTGGAGACGCTTCAGTTATGAAGAGCGAAACAATGTTCAAGCATATATCGGGTGTTATTGTTGACGAAACGAAACGATTACGTTTTCAAGTTGAAAAAGTTTTGCAGATGTCTATGTTCGACCGTAAGGCAGCTACTTTTAAGCGTAAAGAGGTTGATGCTAATCTTTTGGTGCACGATACGGTTAATACTTTCCGTTTAAAGGTAGAAGCTTCGGGCGGAAAGATAGATGCTAACTTACAAGCTGATGATGCCATTGTATTTGTCGACGAAATGCACTTTACCAATGTTATCTTCAATTTGATGGATAATGCTGTGAAGTACAAATCAGATAAGCGTGATTTGCACTTGAATGTTACCACTCGCAATGGTTCGGACGATAAGTTGATAATCACCATAGAAGACAATGGCATTGGTATACGCAGAGAAGACTTGAAGAAAATTTTTGAAAAGTTTTATCGCGTACACACAGGCAATCGTCACGATGTCAAAGGTTTTGGCTTAGGACTTGCTTATGTGCATAATGTAGTTAAGGCACTTGGAGGTTCTATACATGCTGAAAGTGAATTTGGCAAGGGTACAAAATTTATCATTACGCTTCCTTTAATGCGTTAAGCAAGGTTGAGGACAGTGTACAATCAAACAATCGAAAACAAAAACAAATTAAATACAACAGTTATGATTACTTCAGACGAAAAAATGAAGATCCTTCTTTGCGAGGATGACGAGAACTTGGGTATGTTGCTCCGCGAATATCTTCAGGCAAAGGGTTACGATACAGAGCTTTGTCCTGATGGCGAAGCAGGCTATAAGGCTTTCACTCAGAATAAGTACGATCTTTGCGTGCTCGATGTGATGATGCCTAAGAAAGATGGTTTCAGTTTAGCACGTGACATTCGTCAAATCAATGAAGAAACTCCTATTGTATTCCTTACAGCCAAGACGCTCAAGGAAGACATTCTTGAAGGTTTCCGTATTGGTGCTGATGACTACCTTACTAAGCCTTTCTCTATGGAAGAGTTGACCTTCCGTATTGAAGCTATCTTGCGCCGAGTTCGTGGTAAGAAGAACCGCAATCGTACACACTACAAGATTGGTTCGTTCAACTTCGATACTCAAAAGCAAATTCTTTCACGTGGTGATCAGCAAACTAAGCTCACTACTAAGGAGAGCGAACTTCTCAGTTTGCTTTGCGTTCACGCTAACGAAATTTTGCAGCGTGACTTTGCATTGAAGACCATTTGGATTGATGATAATTATTTCAACGCTCGTTCAATGGACGTGTACATCACCAAGTTGCGTAAGCATCTTAAGGATGATGAAAATGTTGAAATCATCAACATACATGGCAAGGGTTATAAGTTGATTACCCCTGAACCAGAAGCTTAATTAAGCCTTAAGCAAAAATTGGATTAGTTATTTTATAGAAAGGGTATGCAGAGATTCATCTGCATACCCTTTTAAAATTTGAAAAGTGTAATGAACAGCGAGTTTGTAGGGTACGTAAAATCAGGTTATCTCACTTTCAAATAGCTCTATTATTTTTACAATGAAGCAAAATAGCTGTTAATTCCATGCAATAGTATCATCTTTTATGAGTTACACGATGTCAAACTACGAGTTTTTTTGTATTTTTGCAAAGATAATGTGTGAAAAGAGTAGCTAAAGGTTATTCTTTTGCTCACATCAAAATGTAAAAGATTTATCACATCTATCGAATGAAAAGAAATTTTTATATACTATCCTTGCTCTTGGTAGCCTTGGCGTTTATGTTCCAAGCGTGTAATGACGATGAAACTTATGCAGATAAGCGTAAGCGTGAGAACCGACAGATTAAATCGTTTGTTGCAAACGGCACCTTGGTAATGAGTGATGATTCGCCTGAGGACACTTTGCTTTATGTTCCAGGGCAAATTAAGGTTATCTCAGAAGATGAGTTTAATCGCAATGACAGCACAACCAATGTAAAAGAAAATGAGTATGTCTACTTCAATCGCACGGGAGTTTACATGCAAATTGTGAGCAAGGGTGTAGGTAAAAAAATAGAGAGTGGTGACAGTTGGCGCATTGTAACTCGTTATACGGAGTTCAACATTGCCAGTGACTCCATTCAAACATCAAACAAGACTATAGGAACAGAAATGACACCTGATGTATTGGTTGTTACAAACCAGTCAGGTACATTTTCGGGTACCTTTACCAGTGGTGTAATGTTCAATTCTTATAAATCGGCAGCTGTTCCTGCAGCCTGGCTTCTACCTTTAACCTACATCAACTTAGGTCGTCTTAATTCTGCAGATGCAGAGTTGGCACACGTGCGTTTAATCGTGCCAGGTTCACAAGGTCAAGCTAATGCATCATCTAATGTATATCCCTGTTTTTACGACATAATTTACCAACGTGGCCGTTAGTTGAGAAGAAAAACTCAAGGTCAAGAGGTTGAAAAAGCCGCTTTTTGAAAATCCGGTTCAAAGCGCTTTTTCAACCTTTTTTTATAGAGAAGTCGTCTAAGCATTTCTGACGAAGATTATCTTGAACTTCATAAAAGTTTAGACGACTTCAGAGAGAAAAAGCTAAGAATATAACCCTAAATCTAAAAACCATAGCCATGAATCGTCTCTTCTCCTTTCTTATATCCTTTATGTTTTCAGTGTGTGCAGTTCATGCGCAGATGCCTACGCGTTCTTACATTACCTGGGACGAATTTGTGCAAGAATATATAGGCGAGTTGTCTACTGAAGATGAAGAACCCCAAATTGATGCTGAAACCTTGGAATGGTTAGAACATTTAGCCCAATCGCCCTACCAAATAAATAGAGTAGAACGAAGTGAACTATTGCAACTCCCTTTTCTCAAAGAGTCGCAAGTCGATTCACTTATAAGCTATCGCAATGCAAAGCATGGCATATTATCGTTGGGCGAATTGCAGCTAATTAGAGATTTCGACTACTTTACACGTCGTTATCTATCACTCTTTGTGCGTTGCGATTCAACCCTTCTTCTTACCCCCATACAGTTAGAGCAACAACGCGAAAGAAATCGTGTACTTCCCAAACTCATTCATGGCAAACACGAAGTTGAAACCACGCTTGATCTCCCTCTTTATCAACGAGTAGGCTATCAAACGCCCCAAAAACCAACAAATGCTAATCATTATATAGGCAATGCGTTACGTCACGTGTTGCGCTATCGTTACAGTTATAAGCGTCAGGTAATGTACGGATTTACTATGGAAAAAGATGCGGGCGAACCAGTTTGCAAACAAGGTTTTTATCCTTACGATTATCTCTCAGGTTATGTTTATATGCGTCCATCAGGCAAGCCATGGAGTTTTGTAGTGGGCGACTATAATCTGCGTGGTGCACGTGGTTTACTTTTTGGGAATGTCACATTTGGTGCCCGTTCGTTGCAGCTACAGCGTTTACGTCCTACGCTTGTAACTTTCAAGCCCCATAGTTCAACAGAAGAATTAAACTTCTTCCGTGGCATAGCAGCCTCCTATACGCATCGTCAAGTAACCACGATGCTTTTTGCCTCATATCGCATGTTAGATGCACGTTTTAAAAAAGCGTCCGATACCGTGCAGTCAATGCCTTCATCAGGATTACATCGTACAATATCCGAAATATTGGCACGTCGTCAGCAAGGTTGTTTCACGGCAGGCACAAGTGTGTCCTATAGCCAACCACATTGGCATGTAGCTTTAAATGCCGATGTTGTGCATTATAACAATCTCGTTTATCCCCCAGTTCGTTATTACAATGCCCATTATTTTAGGGGAAAAACCACGGGTAACGTATCCACCAATTACTACGTACACCACAAAAAAATCACGTTACAAGGCGAGATTGCCACCGACCCACATTTTCATATAGCCACCGACCATGCCTTTAGTTATCAATGGTCGCGTCATTGGCAAAGTTATGTGCAGCATCGGCAATATTCATCTCGTTTTGTGAGCATCTACGGACAAGGTCTTCAGCAAGCAGGGCGTGTAGCCAACGAGCAAGGAGTAACATTAGGTACACTTTATAAACCCCAGGGACGTTTCGAAGTCAATGCTTATGTTGACCTCTTCCGTTTTCCATATCCTTGTTATGGCGCAAAATATTCTAATACCAAAGGCTTAGAAACCATGTTGCAAGCACAATGTGCATTCAACAATGCCACACGCATGTATTTGCGTTACACCTTTAAAAACAGACAATACACATACACCTTCAAAAAACACACATACTTAGAATATCGCAGTGTCAATCGTTTGCGTATAGCATTCGATACCAATCAACGCAGTTACAGTCTCTCGACACAACTTGATGGCACCTGTGCCTATCGTCAAAGTGGTAAAACCGAGTGGGGAGGAATGTTTTCAGCACGTGTCAGTTACGTTCCCGCCACTCGTTGGCAGTTAAAAGGCTTTTATTCCTTGTTCTTTACCGATGGTTATGATGCACGCCTTTATGCCTATCAGCCACAGTTGCTTCATGCGCATTCATTTCCTTCGTTTGCTTATCATGGCACCTGTGCAGTGGTGCAAGTAAGTTATAAAATACTGAAGAATTTGCAATGTTCCATGCGTTGCGTATCGGTTTATTACTTTAATCGCGCCACCCTATCATCGCGCTTAGATTTGATAAACTCTCCGTTCAAAAACGATTTGTCCTTTCAGATAAGGTGGATCATATAGTAAAATCCAGCCCCTTTAAACCTACATCCCTACTTATAATACCCATTCCACCTAAGAATTTGCAAAAAATGCCGATTTCATCGAAAAATATAGGCGGTATCGACTAAAATCCTTAACTTTGCATAAATTACGATGATGTGCCCTATAAACAACAGTGCGCAGCGTATAAAATATAGATAATATTACACACACAAGATGTCTTCCGTAGACGTAATGTCAGTTGCACATGCGACACGCGGAAGGTGATAAAACACTAAAATTTACTCATGGGTCTATTTAGTAGCATTTTCTCAAAAAAAGAGAAGAAAGAAGTACTTGATGCTGGATTGGAAAAAACCAAGACCAGTTTCTTTGGCAAACTTACTCGCGCCATTGCAGGTAAAAGCAAGGTGGACGATGAAGTGCTCGACCAACTTGAGGAGATTCTCATCACCTCGGACGTGGGCGCAGAAACAACCATCGACATCATCCATCGCATAGAAGAACGTGTGGCACGCGATAAGTATGTAGGAACAGACGAATTGCACAGAATCTTAAAAGAGGAAATTGGTGCATTGTTAACACAGAGTGGTAACGACGATGCTGAAGGCTTTGTTATTCCTACCGATCACAAACCTTATGTAATTATGGTTGTAGGTGTGAATGGCGTTGGCAAAACAACCACCATTGGCAAGTTAGCTTACCAATTCAAACAAGCAGGTCTTAAGGTAGTGCTTGGTGCAGCCGACACCTTTCGTGCTGCAGCTGTAGAGCAGTTAGTTATTTGGGGCGAGCGTGTAGGAGTACCTGTTGTAAAACAGCAAATGGGTAGTGATCCTGCAAGTGTAGCCTACGATACCGTAAGCTCTGCCAAGGCTCAAGGTGCAGATGTCGTACTTATTGACACAGCAGGACGTCTGCATAATAAAGTAGGCTTGATGAACGAGCTTACTAAAATTAAGAAGGTAATGCAAAAGGTTGTTCCCGAGGCTCCCGACGAAATCTTGTTAGTGCTCGATGGCAGTACAGGTCAAAATGCTTACGAGCAAGCCAAACAGTTTATTAAGGCAACAGATGTAACATCGTTGGCTATTACCAAACTCGATGGCACAGCTAAGGGTGGTGTTGTTATTGGCATTTCGCATCAGCTCAAAGTACCTGTAAAATACATTGGCTTGGGCGAAAAGATGACCGATATGCAACCCTTTAACCGAACCGAATTTGTAGAATCCTTGTTTGAAGGAACAAACATTTAAAATGCAGTTCCATAACCAATCTATAATTTGCGGTTCGCAAGTACATAATTGTGCATTTTAAAATAATGTGCAAAGTCCCTTCAACTCTTCAACCTTCCCAAGCATCCACACACAAAAAACAAAGCAATGGACAACTCGCATAACAGCATACAAAATGAAACTCCCCTTCACAGCATAGATGTGATAACAATGGGCTGTTCCAAAAATTTGGTCGACTCAGAAAAGCTCATCAGTATGTTTCGTGAACATGGCATACAAGTGCATCACAATCCCGAACGCACACACGGCGATGTAGCAGTTATAAACACTTGTGGCTTTATAGGCTCAGCCAAAGAAGAGAGCATTAACGAAATCATTGAACTATGTAATCTGAAAACCGATGGCGAACTCAATAAAGTATTCGTGATGGGTTGTCTTTCAGAACGCTATATGGACGAGTTGCGCGAGGAAATTCCAGAAGTTGACAAGTTCTATGGCAAGTTTAATTGGAAAGAATTGCTACATGACTTATTAGAAGAGTGGGGTACCCCCAATGCAGTTCCCAATGCTTGCGGTTTGCGTGTAACCACCACCCCTTCACATTATGCTTATGTCAAAATTTCAGAGGGGTGTAATCGCAAGTGTGCTTATTGCGCCATACCTATAATAACAGGTCCACACAAAAGTCGTCCAATGGAGGAAATCCTTGACGAAGTGCGCGATTTAGTAAAGCAAGGTGTAAAAGAGTTCCAAGTCATAGCCCAAGAACTAACCTTCTATGGTGTCGACCTTTATCACGAACAACGTTTGCCCGAGCTGGTCGAGAAAATGGCAGAAATTCCAGGAGTCGAGTGGATAAGATTGCATTATGCTTATCCTACTCATTTTCCCATGGATCTTCTGCGCGTAATGCGCGAGCATAGCAATGTGTGCAACTATCTTGACATAGCCTTGCAACACATCTCAGATAGTGTGCTCGAACGCATGCAACGTCACATCACCAAGCAGCAAACCATTGATTTGATTGAAACCATGCGTCGTGAAGTTCCAGGCATAACCATTCGTACCACGTTGATGGTAGGTTTCCCTGGCGAAACAGAGGCAGACTTTAAAGAATTGATGGATTTTACGCGTAAGGCTCGCTTCGACCGTATGGGTGCTTTTGCTTATAGCGAGGAAGAAGGCACGTATGCAGCCGAGCATTACGAGGATGATGTACCTGAGAACGTAAAAGAACGTCGATTAGACCAACTCATGGCATTGCAGCAAGACATAGCAACCGAACTTTCTGAAGATAAAGTGGGTAAAACCTTCCGTGTAATTATCGACCGTAAAGAAGGTGACTACTTTATTGGTCGCACAGAGGCCGACTCACCCGATGTCGATTGCGAAGTGCTCATTGCAAGTAACGACGATGTAGCCATTGAAATTGGCAACTTCTATAACGTGACAATAGATAACTGCGAAGAGTTCGACCTTTATGGTAGTATCTCAAAATAAGTAGTTTTCCCTAATAAGCATCCAGGTGAACAATAAAGACTTTATAAACAGTGTGGCTCAGCGTGCAGGTCTTACAGCCAAGAACGCTCAGAAACTCACCACAGCTTTTGCTACGGCTATAGCCGACAAACTCGATGACGACACACAGCTTTCTATTCAAGGCTTTGGAACATTCGAGGTAAAAAAGAAAATGGAGCGCGTGGTAGTAAACCCTGCCACCAAACAGCGCAAACTCATTCCGCCTAAATTAGTACTGGCATTCAAACCCAGTGCCGTTTTGAAGGAAAAAATGAACTAAGGTTGGTACTATAATCATTCTGATAAGTCGAATTGTGCACTCATATCAGAATCTTTAGCTCCCCATAATCCAAGAGATAGTCTCCATGAAGAAGAAATTAACTTTACAAGATTTCTCAGACTACATAGTGCAGCACGAGGGCGTGGAAAAATCCACGGCCGATACCTTTGTGCGTGCATTTTTCGATGCCGTAGAAGAAGGACTGCTTGAAGACAAATTCGTCAAAATAAAAGGTTTTGGAACATTTAAACTCGTCTCAGTAAGCGAGCGCGAAAGTGTAAACATCAACACAGGCGAACGTTTTCAAATAAGCGGTCATACCAAAGTGTCGTTTACGCCCGACAATGCGATGAAGGAACTGGTTAATCGTCCCTTTGCTCACTTCGAAGCAGTCGATTTGAATGATGATACCGACACCCGAGAGTTTGAGGTGATAGATGAGGAAATGGAGACCGATGACGAAATGGCAACCATTAACGAGGATACTGATGCAGAAACCGATGTAGATACCGATGCAGAAATCGATACTAATGGCGAAGATGCAACAGAAGAAGTAGGCGGTAGTGAAAACGAAACCTTGGAATCTCCATCAGCACCTACTCATAACGAAAAGACGCCATTGGCAGATGCAACAACGCAAGAAGCTGATAACGCACAAACCGATGATGTAAACGTTACAGCTACCGAAGTCGTAGCCCCACAGTCCGACGACGAAGCCGAACATACCAACGACAATCGTTTAGCCAGTGCAGCATCAAGTGGCAATGCTCCAACTACTTTAGAGAATTTCACACCTACAGTAGCTGTCGAAGCTGATGAAACTCCCCGTGACGAAACTCCCATTTCCTCACCGCAAACCAATCACAACGAACAGAGTAGGGGAGAAGCCACCTTGCACAGCCCCGAAGAAAGCCGTACGTCTGCTCAAAGTGAAACACCAGCTCCCAAACGCAATGAAGCCTCCGACGAGGATATCGTTGTAACCAATCCGCAACCCATCAATCATCAGTCAGTTACCGATGAAAATATGGGTGCCACCAGCAACACGTTAGGCTTTACTTACAATGAAGTGCCTATGCCACGTAAGCGTAATTGGTGGAAGATGATTGCCATAACCCTGGGAATAGCTATCCTTTTAGTAGCAAGTTACTTTATGGGCTATTATCGCATATTGTGTCCCACATGCAGCGATATTTTTGTAGAGCAACAACCCCAAACCCCTCCAGCAGTTGTTGTGCAGCCTAAGCCTGCACCTCAACCCGTTGCTGCACCTTCCCAACCAGTTGCTGCAACCAACGACAGTGTACCAGTGCAAGTTAATTCACCTGCAACAGCAGCTACTGAAGCAAAGCGGCAACAACCAGCAGTTAAAAACGAACAAACTGCTACCGCTAATGCACAGTCTAAGGTTCCCGAAAAAAAAGAATCGACCCCTGAAGTCAAACGTCCTGCAGTGCATCGTGTGCAGGCGGGCGACAACATCACACGCATTGCCAAAAAATATTATGGCAGTGATAAATATGCCGAAAAAATCATACGTTATAACAATCTCAAGGATGCCAATACCATAAAGGTTGGAATGGACTTGAAACTGCCTTAGTGCGCAAAACATTGAGAAACAAAGAGTTTGAATTTTGAGGCATTTTTACTGAAAAATATTTATTAAAAAAACACCTCAAAGCGTTTGTATTGTTCCAATAAAAAGCACTAACTTTGCATCATGATTGAACTCTCCCGACATATTGAAAGCTTAATGTTAAAGCACGATTGCGTCATTGTACCTGGATTGGGTGGCTTTGTTACGCAATATGTTCCTGCGCGACGTGTAGACGACGAACAACTGTTTTTGCCGCCTTGCCGTAGTGTAGGTTTTAATCCGCAGCTTTCACTCAACGATGGCTTGTTGGTTCAGTCATACATGCAGGCATACGATACGAATTATCCCGAAACCGTAAAGCTTATTGACGATGCTGTTAATCAACTCAAAGATAAGTTACGCGAAGAAGGAGAATACGAACTCGTAGGAATTGGACGTCTGACATTGGGCATAGGAGGTAAGTATGACTTTACCCCCTACGAGTCGGGTGTACTCTCTCCCGAACTTTATGGCTTAGATGCAGTTTCTGTACCCAAACTTACACAGCAGCAAAAGTCAGAGCACACAGAGGTTGTTGTAAATAACAAGGCAAAGAAAAAGAAGTTGCACGTAAAGCGCACAGAGAAGGATTATACCATCAGCATCAACCGCGAACTTGTTAATTATGTAGCAGCAGCTGTGGTAGCCATCTTCTTCTATTGCATTTGGGCTACACCACTTAGCAATACCCCGCAAACCGAACAGCAAACGGCTTCAGTTGTCTACGAGCAACTATTCAATCAGTCAGCTCACCATCAAGGCTTTGCTAAGGCAGTGCCTGTTGAGGCTGTTAAGTCTGTTCCATCTACAGCCCAAGCTCCTATAGCTCAGCCAGCATCAACAACACAAGTTGCATCCGCAACACCTGCCCCAACAACTCATGCAACTCCCCAAGCGCAGCCCGCACCCCAAAGTACGGCAGCACAGAAAGAGCTGTCGCTAACAAAGGGAAAATATACCTTAGTGCTTGCAAGTGCCATTAGCGAAAGCAATGCCAATGAGTTCTCGCAGAAGTTAAAGAAAGAAGGCTATCCTGAAGCTTCGCCCTATCGTCGCGGAAAAATGGTTCGTGTGGTCTATGGCAGTTACACCAACGAGCAAGCTGCACAAGAGGCTTTAGCAAAACTCAGAAAGCACAACGCATTTGCAGATGCTTGGGTGATGATGAAAGAATAAGCCTATTTCAAAGTAACACACATATATACATATACAAAAAAGGAATTAGGAAGAATAGTCTTTTGCGTCGAAAGGCGCGAATATACTCCTAATTCCTTTTTCTGTTTTAAGAAAACGCATACAATAATTTATTATGAAACGCATACGTTGTCCTAAATGTGATGAGTCAATCCTCTTCGACGAAACCAAATATGAACCTGGTCGTATCTTAGTGTTTGAGTGTCCCGAATGCCACAAACAATTCAAAATACGTATCCCACAACCTAAGGTAGCACAGCCCGACGCAGAGGAAGAAGAGGAAGTAGAAGAAACCATATACGGCAAATTAGTAGTGCTTGAAAATGCTTTCCATTTCAAACAAGAAGTTCCACTTTATGCTGGCGAAAACATAGTAGGTCGTCTTGTTAAAGGTTCGCATGCCAATGCAGCCATTAAGACCGTAGATCCCAGCATGGATACCACACATTGCATCATCACCGTTACGCCTAAGCCCGATGGTACAGCACGTTTTGTGTTGCGCGATGCACCTTCAAACACAGGTACATTCTTGCAAAACGAAATCCTCGGTAATCGCGATCGAGTTAACATCTCCGATGGCGACATCATAACCCTTGGTGCTACAACCATGATTCTTCGTGTTGGTAACGAGGACAACGAAGACGAAGCATAAAGAAAAAGAGGGCTATTCACATAAAAAACTCATACGGCTATGAAAGTTCTTTGCATGATAGTGGCTTTTGCTTGCAGCAACATCATGTTGTTAGCACAACGCCCCTTCGAAGGTCATTTCTATTGTAAGGAAACAGGTGTAAACATGTATCTAAACCTGTATGAAGAAACGCTTCTTGCCCCAGGATTTTCTTTCTTGGGCAAGATGCATGGCTACATGAAGGATGGCATCTATGGCACCTGGATGATAACAAAGTTCAACATCAAAGACCAAAAAGCTACCATTCGTTTTAGCAACGACATAGGCTCCGATTCGCAAGACATAGAGTTCACCCAAAAAAGTGACAGCCTTTACACTTACCACGCAGTGGGTGGAAATTCCATTCGTCGGGCTGTAGGTCGTAAACTCGTAAAGGTTACGGGCGATATGGTGTTCGTACGCAAATAACATTTGTAAAAGTTTAGGTTGCGACGTACTTTTATAGGAAGAGTCTTTTCTGCAAAAAAACGTTCCTATAAACGTATCGTGGCAACCTTTTTTCAATAACCATCATGACCTTATATCGATCTACCCAACTGTTGTTTAAAAGTCTGTTCAATACCTTCTTTCCGCGCTACTGTTGTGTGTGCGGTCATCGACTTTTAATCAACGAAGAAACAATGTGCATATCTTGCCTTTCCACCTTACCGTTAACCCACATAAAGGCAAAAAAAGGCAATATAGTGGAGCGTCTGCTTTGGGACGACAAAATATGTACAGAGCGTGCCGATAGTTTGCTCTATTATATTCCGAAATCAAAATTCTGCAAACTTTTTTTCCAGTTCAAGTACTACAACAATCCTGATGTAGCAGTACATTTAGGAAAAATCATGGCGCATCGTCTTTTGCAAACCGATTTCTTTAATGGGGTAGACTGCATAATACCAATCCCCTTGTCCAAGCAACGTTTTCATCAGCGTGGCTACAATCAAAGTGAGCGTTTGGCACATGGCATTAGTTTAGAAACGGGTATCGCTGTAAACACCACAGCAGTGCAACGTGTTGTAGACAATCCCTCGCAAACCCATTTAAATCAAAACGAGCGTATACAGAACGTAAAAAACATCTTTTGTTTGTCAGATGCAGCCTTCATTCATGGCAAACATATTCTTTTGGTCGACGATATGATAACCACAGGTAGTACAACGCGTGCTTGTGCGCGTGTGCTTGTCGGTGCAGGCAATGTCAAAATCAGTGTCATAAGTTTAGGACTTTCATCTCATAACAAAAGCAAGCAATTCCCACATTGGATACGTCCGTAAAAATGTTTTGCATGAGATTTGATAGTTTTATCAGGAATTTTCACGCGACAGCCTCACCCCATTCGGTAGGGTGTTCAAAATCCGCAATTTTTTTCTGCATGATATTTGATAGAATCATCAATGTATTATGATGCGCCATCCTCACCCCGTTAGGGGTGATATAAGGTAGCCAGGTATGAGAGAGAGGGGACTTGTTCCCTCTCTCTCATGCCTGGTTATTGGATATGTCCCCGATGCGCTTCGCACGCCGTAGGTGTGCAATTGGGCCTAGGCGAATAGCCGTTTTCATAGACGTTGTATTATAGATTTTGTAATTTGCTCTAAATGAATCGAACATATAAAAACAACATGCGTGTCCTATGAAAACGGCTATACGCTTAGGCCCAATTGCACACCTACGGCGTGCGAAGTTTGAGGTTGTTGCATATGGAAACCAGGCATGAGAGTGAGGGGGAGGCAAGCTCCCTCTCACTCTCATACCTGGCTACCTTATATCACCCCTAATGGGGTGAGGATGGCGCATCATGATACATTGATGATTCTATCATAAATCGTGCGAAAAAAAATTGTGGATTTTGAACACCCTACCAGTCAACCCATTTTTTCCTTTTGGGGCATTAGAAATTTTGTGTGTTACGCTGCTAAATCGTTTTAGTTAAAACGATTCGGCGAGTTAACTAAAACGATTTTGAGGGTATTTCTTTTTGACAATAGCTTTCGATACAATAATATTGAAGCGTATGAAGTAAGCATGTAGTATTACTTTGTCGTCCAGCAATAGGCTGGACGGTGTCTTACCCTGATATAGGTTGACACATTTTCTAAACATTAAAAATGCGAGAAA
>ERZ1026874.1154-NODE-1154-length-14516-cov-7.158080_pt1 | contig 14516 bp, 10 predicted proteins | sample MGYA00380167_ERZ1026874 | MGnify/ENA primary metagenome ERZ1026874 (study PRJEB33269, sample SAMEA4719803) | human gut metagenome | biome: human-associated habitat; feature: organic feature; material: feces | place: Cameroon | collected 2013-10 ...
GACGTACACCCTTCAAGATTAAAGGCTTGCGGTAGGGAGAATTCTTCCAAGCCAGCAATTTTTTAAGACAAATCGTTCCATAGAATCGTTCCTCACATAACTGCAGTATGGATTCCCCCGATAAACAGATAGGGAATCGAGCACATCGCTCCGAATCCAAGACCGAACGCTTTCTTCCTTTCTATTCATCAAACATCATATATTCCATATAAAATTCCTGAAATTTCGCACTCGTTCCAAGATTGATGGTCTTTGCCCGCTCTGCCAGCGCTGTTGCTTCTTTTTCCATCCTGCGGTCATGCAGAATCCTTACCGCACCCGCCAGTGCCGCGTTTCCGCAGATTTTAATACGGGACAGGTCAATTTTGGGAAAAAGTCCGATTCTTTCCGCGCTTTTGGCCGACATATAGGAGCCAAAGCCACCTGCCACATACAGGCCTTCCAGCCCGGCAGCATCTATTTTTTCCTCCGCCAAAAGTGTCTCCATTCCTGCCCGGATCGCTCCCTTGGCAAGCTGAACCTCACGAATATCCTCTGCAGTCAGACCGACGTTTCCAGCAAAGCATACATCCTCTTCCAGATAACCGGTATCCTCCAGCAATCCGCTTTCCAGCAATCCTGCCACACCGTCGATCACGCCGCTGCCGCAGATGCCCTCTGCTGTAGAAGCCTCCCTGTCGCCAATCACATGTACCTTCCAGCTGCCGTTTTCCCAGTTTACATGGTCAATGGCACCTGCCACACCTCGCATGCCGCAGGAAATCCCAGCGCCCTCAAAGGCCGGCCCCGCCGCTGTCGCGCAGCAAATCAGGCGTTCCTTATGAAACAAGACAATCTCTCCGTTCGTCCCCACATCCACCATCAGCCGGGATCTGCCGCTGCGCACGACTGAGACGCCATCCATTTCTCCGCAGCTGACATTCGTGTCAATTGCTGCCGCAGCTTCTTTGCGGCTGCCGTCCGCTCCGGGTATGCGGTTCGTTTCTGTAAGACCCGATCCAAGAATCGCTGTCGTAATATCCGCACCGACAAACGCAGACATGCAGCGCGGAAGATATACGTCTGCTTTCCGGCAGCTCAAATCCAGTGCTTCTCCTGTCGTCCACCAGCCAAACAGCTCGTCCGCTTCAAACGGCGCCCTTGACAGGCATCTGGGATCCTTCTGCGTCAGGAAATACAGCATCGACGTATTTCCGGTAATGATAACTGTCTCAATGGCCTCTGCACTTTCTCCTGCGTGTTCTGCCAGCTCCGTAAGCAGGCACGACACTGCCTCCCGGACGATTGCCGCAAGTTTATCTGCTTTTCCCTCCAGAGAAGCTTCCATCCGGCTGATGACATCCGCTCCGAACACGGACTGCGGATTCCATGCGCCCATCGTCCCGACAGCCCTGCCTTCCCGATAGAGGACGGCGGCAATTGTCGTTGTACCGATATCCACCGCCGCGCCGAGGTGACGGTAGAGCCGCGCGCCGGGCGCAGCTTCTGCAGACGGCGCAGCACTGGCGCGCTCTGATGGCTGTGCGGGCGACATGCCGGCGGCGTTGGCAACTGGCGGCGCAGACGGCGTGCTTACACAAATCGTCTCATCCCCGTCTGCTTCCTGCCGCAGCACATCGATTTTCCCGTCCGGCACTGCTTCCAGAAAGCAGGCAAGCCGGATTCCCTGCGCAAGACGCTCGGCTCCAAGAAGTTTTTGTTCCGTCTCGGACGGCGCTGCAAAACTTCCTTCCGCATACACCATACACTTCCCGCAGGCATGTCGTCCGCCGCAGGGCATCTCCACACCATGTGATTTTTTCAGCAAACTGCTGACTGTTGTTCCCAGCTCTGTGAAAAGAGCTTCTCCATTGATCCAAAAACGGATTTTTTCGCTGTTGTCTGTCATTTTTTATTCTGTCCTGTCAAATAGGCTATAAACCGTCCGTTTTCTGCCTGCCAGCCAACAGTCCGGTCTCCTATTTGTCCTTTGCTTCATAATATGATGTCGGGGTCAAAAGCCCCCGACCTTGATGCCTGCGGATTGTTCCGTGCTGCGCACTCCCACAATCCTGCCCGATAGTCGCATATCGTGGGATTATTATCCCACTTTTATGCTCCTATCGGGGCGGGTCACAAGGTCTTTCCCCCACCTATGAGCAAGCTCATGTGGGCTTAGACCTTTTGACCCTGGCATCATAATATTCCGATACAGCCACAAAGAACGCGTCGATATTTTCCCATTTGGACATCGGAGGAATATCACGTCCGGAGGTCTTCCTTATTGACTGTATTTCCAAAATGATATCCCATCGCACCGATGGATGCAAGCGGATTTGTCATCTCAGTCGCAGTGTTGCCGCAGAATAAAATCAGGGCGTGCAAAAAATGATTTCTCATCCTTCACACGCCCTGATTATTTCCGATAATCCTTTATTTTTCCGCGAAACACGCAGACATTTTTCATTCGCCCTTTAACAGGCTGCTGTCCTCGAAGTAATTGATCTTCATCGCTGCCTTGACATCCTTTAAGGTTTCCGCAGCCTTTGCTTCTGCAACCTCACTGCCCTTTTTCAGAATGTCATAAACATCCGTCAGATGCTCTTCCCAGTATTTTCTTCTCTCACGGATCGGCGCAAGCTCAGACTGCATAACGTTGTTTAAGAACTTCTTCACTTTGACGTCGCCCAGACCGCCCCGCTGATAATGTGCTTTCAATTCGTCCAGATTCTGGTAATCCGGTAAAAACTCTGCAAAATGCTCCGGTCTGCAGAATGCATCCAGATAGATAAATACAGGGTTTCCGTCTACGTTGCCGGGATCCTCCACACGCAAATGGTTCGGATCTGTGAACATGCTCATAACCTTTTTCTTCACATCTGCTTCTGTGTCGGACAGATAGATACAGTTGCCAAGGGATTTGCTCATCTTCGCCTTGCCGTCGATACCGGGCAGTCTTAGGCATGCCTTATTGGAGGGCAGGATGATTTCGGGCTCTGTCAGGGTGTCCCCATAAACGCTGTTGAACTTATGTACGATTTCCTTACACTGTTCCAGCATCGGCAGCTGGTCTTCGCCAACCGGAACAGCGGTTGCACGGAATGCAGTAATGTCCGCAGCCTGGCTGATGGGATAGCAGAAAAATCCAACCGGAATGCTTGCTTCGAAATTACGCATCTGGATCTCTGCTTTAACGGTAGGGTTTCTCTGTACTCTGGAAACCGTTACCAGATTCATATAGTAAAAGGTCAGCTCTGTCAGCTCCGGAACCATCGACTGAATGAAAATCGTTGCCTTTTCCGGATCAAGGCCGCATGCCAGATAATCCAGCGCTACCTGTAAAATGTTCTGACGTACCTTTTCCGGATGCTCTGCATTGTCTGTCAACGCCTGTGCATCCGCAATCATAATATAAATCTCGTCAAACTGACCGGAATTCTGCAGTCTTACACGCTCCTTCAAAGAGCCTACATAATGGCCCACATGAAGACGTCCTGTGGGGCGATCCCCCGTTAAAATAATCTTTTTGCTCATATGCCTGTCCCTCTCGCTTCTCTTGGGATACTACAGTGCTCTCTGCAGCCTGCCGCATCCTGATAAACCTGCAGTCTGTTGGTTTCAACAGCTGCAGCTCTTTCCAATTATATCCCGTAAAAAGCACAGAGTCAACAGTTGCGTATATTCGCATCTGTTGACTCTAAACAGGTTACAGTTCTGTGGTTCAACCTGCGCCGATCAGTCCTCGTGTTTCGCACTGCGCCGCTGGATCCACTTTACAAGCTCCACGATGGGAACTACCAGCACACTCAAAAGTAGTGCAACGAGATACTCTGCAGGCTCCACACTCGTAAAGCCAAATGCCCCGGCAAGCAGCGGGATCTCACACACTGCAGTGGTTGCAAGCAGCGAAACCACTGCCGCTCCAAGCAGAAGCCAGTTTTTTGAGCCAAGCTTGAAAATACTTCCTCTCTGGGAACGCATATTCATGCTGTGGAAAATTTCCGCCATTGACATTGTGACAAACGCCATCGTAGTGCCATGGGCGCTGTTTGTGATGGTCCACTCTCCGGTTTCCATGAAATGTCCGATAAAATAGGAAACCATGACAAGTGCTGTTACCAAAAGTCCCTGATAAGCAATATCAAAGCCCATTCCATCTGCAAAAATCCCGGCCTTCGCATCTCTGGGTTTGCGCTTCATAATGTTCGGCTCTGCCTTTTCCGTACCAAGTGCCAGCGCCGGGAAGCAGTCTGTTACAAGATTGATCCACAGAAGATGCACCGGCTGCAGAATCGTAAAGCCCAGGAGTGTCGCAAAGAAAATACTCAGCACCTCACTCATATTGGAGCCCAGCAGAAACTGGATCGCCTTTCGGATGTTGTCATAGATTCTGCGGCCCTCTTCCACCGCACCGACGATGGTTGCGAAATTATCATCCGCCAGCACCATATCTGCCACATTTTTGGTAACGTCCGTTCCTGTGATGCCCATTCCGATGCCGATGTCCGCAGCCTTGATGGAGGGCGCGTCGTTAACGCCGTCACCGGTCATTGCCGTCACATAGCCGGCATTTCTCCAGGCGTTTACGATACGGGTCTTGTGCTCTGGCTGTACGCGGGCATAAACGCTGATGTTCTGGAACTTCTCTGCAAATTCTGCATCGTCCATTTTTTCCAGCTCTGCTCCGGTCACTGCCAGGCTGCCATCCTGTAAAATACCAAGCTCTTTTGCAATCGCTGCTGCCGTATCCACATGGTCGCCCGTGATCATAACCGGTCGGATACCCGCTTCCCGACATTCGTCAATTGCTGCCTTTACCTCCGGACGCACCGGATCGATCATGCCGCACAGTCCCAAAAAGCAAAGCTCCTGCTCCAGCAGATCCGCATCCTCGCTTTCCGGCTTTTTCGTCCAGACTCTCTGTCCGCATGCCAACACACGCAGTGCCCGATCCGCCATGGACTTATTTGCCTGCAGAACCTTTTCCCGATATGCTTCTGTCATAGGCAGAAGCTGTCCATCCTCCAGATAAAACCTGCAACGGGTGAGAACCACATCCGGCGCCCCTTTTGTAAACTGAATATAATCATCCTTGCGTTTATGGACCGTGGACATCATTTTCCGTCCGGAATCAAAGGGAGCCTCCATCACACGGGGCATACTCTGTTTTAAAAGATTCTTATCCTGCCCGATCCGGTTCGCCCAGACAACCAGGGCCGCCTCCGTCGGTTCACCTGTCACGCTGCCGTCTGCATCCAGCTCTGCATCACTGCACAGTGCCATTGCTGCCGAAAGCTCCTGCTCTTCTGCTCCGAAGGAATCTACAACTGTCATCTGATTCTGCGTCAGCGTTCCGGTCTTATCCGAGCAGATCACCTGGGCACAGCCAAGGGTTTCCACTGCTGTCAGCCGGCGGATAATCGCGTTTCGTTTTGACATGTTCGTTACACCGATGGAAAGTACCACCGTCACAACTGCCGCAAGTCCTTCCGGGATCGCCGCCACCGCAAGGGAAACTGCAATCATAAAGGAGTTCAGCGCAACCTCAAAATTCAGGCTGCCTGCCCGGATCATCTGAATTGCAAAAACCAGCACGCAGATTCCGATCACCAGCTTTGTCAACACCTTCGAAAGCTGCGTCAGTTTTCTCTGCAGCGGTGTCTGTCCCTCCTGTGCCTGAGACAGGGCATCCGCAATTTTTCCCATTTCCGTATCCATACCGGTGGCCGTTACGACTGCCACAGCACGTCCATATACGATCGTGCTTCCCATATAGACCATATTTTTACGGTCGCCCAGGGGCACATCCCGTTCCCCGTCTGCCAAAAAGATCTGATCAATCAGCTTCGTGACCGGCACGGATTCTCCTGTCAGTGCAGCTTCCTCCGCTTTCAGGCTTGCGCTTTCCAGAATCCTTGCATCCGCCGGAACCGCATCCCCTGCTTCCAGACAGATGATATCCCCCACCACAAGGTCTTTGCTCAAAATCGAGGACATTTTTCCGTCCCGCACAACCTTCGAGGTGGCTGCTGCCATGTCCTGCAGCGCTTCAATTGCCTTTTCTGCCTTGCTTTCCTGATATACACCCAGCACGGCATTGATCAGAACCACTGCCAGGATAATGATGACATCCGCAAAGCTGTCATTTTCCAGGACTGCAAGCACACCGCTGATGGCCGCTGCCGCCAGCAGGATCACGATCATCGGATCTGCCACCTGTTCCGCAAACCGGCGCAGCAGGGATTTTCCCTTCGCCGCCTTTAACTCGTTTGCCCCGTTCTGCAAAAGCCGCTCTGCCGCTTCTTTTTCCGTCAGGCCGCTTTTTTGGCTGTTCAGCTCCTGCAGTACCTGTTGTGAGTCTTCACAATAATACTTCATTCTTTTTCCTCCCGATGGTGTTTTTCGTACAATAGACCTCTCACTTCGTGATCGCTCTATTGTCTTGAATCACAAAAGACCCAAATACTGCTTTCAAAAAGAAAACAGTATCTGAGTCTCGCAATTTAAAACAAGCCAGATCGGCACAGGATCGGGGTTGTTGACTTGTTACGCTGATGCAAAGGCGATCCGCCGGCTCTGTTCCATCCCGGCAGCTGCACTTGCTGCGCTCGCTACTCCCTCACAGGGAATTTTGTTTAGCAGTAAGATTATCATATGCAAAGTCTTCTGTCAATATACACGCCGATAAAGTTTTGGTAAAATTTTTGTTCGCTTCGGCAACTGTCTGACCGGAACGTCTGCGTTTACAGCCGTTCCACCAATACGCCGCCTGCACGCAGCATTCCATTCTCATAACCTCTTGCAAACAGCACGCTGCCCTTTGTCTCTGCATCGGTCTCTTTTCCGGATGCGTTTAACACAACCCGGAGTCTGCTGCCCTCTGCCCCGGTTTTGACATATTCCACCACCCGGTCAGAGCTGTTATTATTTTCAAATGTGATTTCCATGCTGCGGGCCGCAGGCTCTTTTCGAAGAGCTATCAGCTGCTTTACCTGCTCCGTAATCTCTGCATAGTTTCCCTGTTCGATCTGATCCCAGGGCATACAGCGTCTGCAATCCGGGTCAGCGCCGCCCTCTATCGCGATTTCCGTTCCATAATAGATACAGGGACTTCCAGGCATTGTAAAGAGCATTGCAAGCTGCTGGAAAAAGAGATCCTGATTTCCACCTGTCTGATGGATCAGCCGATCTGTATCATGGGAATCCAGAAGGTTAAACAAAACCTCTGTCGTCTGACGCATATAACGCACCAGATTTTCATGGATCGCCTCTTCCAGATCCGATTTCGTCTTTTCCGGCTGATACCAAAACTCCCGGATGGCTGCAGCAAAGGGATAGTTCATAACGGCGTCGAATTCGTCCCCGCCAAGCCACGGCATTGCGTCATGCCAGATTTCCCCCAGCAGATAAAAATCCGGTTTTAACTGCTTTGTCATCTGCCGCAGCTCACGGCAAAACAGATGGGAAATTTCGTTTGCAACATCTAACCGAAGTCCATCAATGTCAAAGGTCTCGATCCAATAACGAACGGTATCCAAAAAATAGTCCCGCACCTTTTTTTCACTCGTATTGAGCTTTGGCATCCGCTCCGCAAAGGCAAAGGAATAATAGCGTCCATCCCGGGTGCTGCCCTCCTGCTCCCGGCAGGGCCAGCGATTGATCATAAACCAGTCATAATAGGGGGACTGGGGTCCCTTTTCCATCACATCCCGCCACGGTAAAAAGTTACTGCCGCAATGGTTGAATACACCGTCCAACATCACGCGGATGCCTCTGTCATGGGCCTCCTGAACCAGCAGCTTCATCGTCTCCTCATCTCCGAAGCCCGGATCGATTTTCCGGTAATCTGTCGTATCATATTTATGACTTGAGGGAGATTCAAACACCGGCGTCAGGTACAATCCGGTAATACCAAGCTCCTGTAAATAAGGAAGCTTTTGACGGATCCCATCCAGATCGCCGCCGTAAAAATCGAGATTATTTACAGTATGATATCCCCAGGGCTTTACCCAGTCCGGATCATTTTCTTTGTTGCCGTTGCAAAAGCGCTCCGGAAAAATCTGATACCAGACCGTCTCCCGCACCCACTTTGGCGTCACGTTGATATCCACCGGATTCATCCACGGAAACGTAAAGCACTGTCCCAGCTGTCCGTTTTTCACACCCTCCGGCGAATGAAAGCCATCCTCAAAATAAAAGACCCGTTCTGCTCCTGCCTGCAGCTCAAAGAAATACCGGCACCGTTTATAGGGAGGCTGCACGGGAATTTCCCACCAGAGGTGCTGGGGCAGACGCATTTTTGTCACGATCTCCTCCCGACTGCCTTCCCAGGTCTCGTTTCCGCCCAGAATACCGGTAGAAAACGGGTCGCCATAATGAATCCAAACCTGTTCCACTTCTTCTCCGGTCTGCAGCCCTACCATCAAAATTTCCTCATCCAATGCATAGCAAAACTGCTGTGACGCTCTATGATAAACCGCTTCTAAATGAATCATGTTCAGACCTCCTTTTTCCAGGCTGCATCCTTTTACACTGCAGCCGATCTCATTTCAATGAATTTCCAGTCCATATTTTTCCTGCAGCTGCAACAGAGTGATGTCGTGTTGAATATGCTCCGACAAAATTTTCACCATCAGCCCATTGTTGCTGACCGTACCGCTCCAGTTGGCAAATGCACCGCAGTCTGCTGTCAGCGTCATCTGCCTGTCTGTCACAAGCATCAGACGGGAGGGCTGGTGTGCTGTCAGCATTCCTCCGTGGGTATAAAACTCCACATCCTCCCGGTTCAGTCCAAGATCATAAAAGGAAAACGCAACGATCCGCACGCCTTTTTTCTTTAGCCGATGGAAGGTCTCTGCAAAACAGGAAAGATCAAAATCCGCATTCAGATAAACCTCCTCCCGGGCATCCTCCAGAAGCTTCCCTGCCCTTGCCATCGCCGTTTCAAAGCCCCGGAATACAAAATGCACCTCCGGCTGCTTCGCCGTCTCATATTCTTCCAGCTGTTGCCTGGCGAGAGAAAGGTTTGCTGTCATTTCCGCCTGCATCCGCCCCAAAAGCACCTCCGGCTCCTGGGCGGTATACAGTGCTGTCTGATCCGGCACCAGCTCCACCATCCCCTTATCCAGCATGTGCTCCAGCGCATTGTAAATAGAAGGGCGTGCAATTGCGATTTTTTTTGCCAGCTGATAGGCAGACATGGGCTCAGAACCGATCAATGCCATATAAATCTGTGCTTCCAGCCTTGAAAAATTCAGATGTTCCAGGGTTTCCTGCAGCTTCATCGTTCGCTTTCCTTTCGTTGTATATTTTATGCAACTATATATAGCATAAACTTTTGCCCTATGCAAGTATTTTTTTGATTTCCTTGAAAAAGAAGAACATCCGGTGCAGATTTTTCAATGAAACGGGATTGAAAAAAGGAGATTTTCAGCCGGGAACCAGTGGATATCAATTTTTGAAAAATATTGTTGACAGTGTAGAGACACAGTAAAGCTGTCAATTTCATAGGAAAAACAAAGCTAGTTGATTTGTATGGAGGAGAAACACATGGAGAAGAGGAAGGACTGGCTGATTGTTACCGCCATTGCAGCCATTGTATTTGCAATTTTAAGTCTCATTCTGATGGTGAAGTTAAACAGCACCCTAGGTGAGTTAAAGGAATTAAAGGCAGAAAAGAGAGAAGCCTGGCAGGAAGTAATGGGCCAAAAGGAAGAGAATGCCTCTGATCTGGCCACAGCGGACCAAGAATCCGGCGATACCACCGTCAGATTGTTGGATGATATGGTACAGCAGCAAGACAGTCAGGGTCAGTGGATAGATATTTGCACCATTCAGGAGTTTGAACAATCTGATCCGGTGTCTGCAGGCAGACAGAAGATGGAAGAAATTGTAAGACAGCACCAGGAGGCGGAGACAAACGGAACGGATGAGGAAAACGGTGGATTTTCTGTGGCTTCTTTGAAGAGGGAGAATGGACTTGCGGATGCGACCCAGGAAATTACGGTGGACAAAAAAGGTGCCGGTGCGGATAAGAGTGCAAATGGTAACGCAAATAACAAGAAGAACAAAGGAAACAATAATAGCCAGGCTGTAGAAAATACGCAGACTGGTCAGGAAACCGGACAGGCAGGAACACAGACTCCTGCAGGCGGCAGTGCAGGGGCATCCAATCCTACTCCTGCGGCACCCAGCAATCCAACGCCATCTAATCCAACCCCGGCGGAACCTTCCAATCCACCCCCGGCAGAACCGACTCCTGCAGAACCCACCCCTTCGGAACCTGTTCAGCAGCCCGATGCCGGCTCAGGTGACGGCGAAGACATTGGCTGGACAGACGGTGTTTTGTAGTCATTGGGAATAGCTAACGGGAAAGGGCAAAAAGGCTTTTTTGACAATGGATGATTCCTCCTCGCATTTTACAACAAAAATCTTACATTTCGCGTGATTATAGCCCACGGCAAAGATTTTTTTGTAGAATAGAAACATCAAATATGTTTCGTGCGAGGAGGTATTTTTATGGGCCTATTTACTAATAAGAAAAAACTTTGTCCAATCTGCGGAAGCCCCACTCCCAGATTGTTGCCTACCAAGATTGAGGGCGAGCCTATTTGTTCTGTCTGTGCGGACAAGATCAATCTTCCCCAGGGCAGAGCCAACAACCTTACGATGGCTGAATTTCAGAAGTATTTGGAATTTTATGATGGGGAAAATGCCAAACTTAGGGAAATGTTCCAGGAGACTTATTCCAGAAGCAGCCGTTTTTTCAGCAACACCTTTTTTATCTGTGATTCTGTGCATCAGCTGTTCAAAATCACAAATTTGAACAATGCCATTGTGTTCCCCGGAAATTGTGTGGAGCGTATGACAATTTCTGAAGATGACCGAGTGCTCATGGAGCTGACACCTCAGAGCCTTCGGTTTTACACATCTCCGGTGCCGGATGAGGTGAATGCACTGCAGATGGAAATCGATGCTTTTAATCGGGAGTATGAGCGTTATGAGTTCCTGGAAGAGCAGAGAAAGCGTATGGAAGAGCAGAGAAAACGTGTGGAGGAACTGAGAGCAGGCAGTAATGAGAAACAGGATTACTCCTCCTCTTCCTACTCCAGCCCTTCCTTCCGCCCGGTGTTGCCTTTTGAGAAATTTCACATTGAGCTGGTGCTGAATCATCCCTGGTGGGATTCTGTGAAGGAGCACGAGGGGGCGCCTACCTTTGACAGAACCCATCCTTCCGTATATGATTATATGGCAGATTACAATCAGAAAGTTTCTGAGTTGACGGAGTTGATTCAGGTTTTCCGGGATACCTGCTATCCCAACTGTAAGGTGATTTATGAGAATGACAATCATTCCCTGGCACAGGAGGCAGCTCCTGCACAGCCTGTCAGTACAGCGGATGAACTGAAGAAGTTCAAGGAACTTTTAGATATGGGCGCCATCACCCAGGAAGAGTTTGATGCGAAGAAAAAACAATTGTTAGGACTGTAAAATGAAACTTGCTATCTGTGATGACAACAAAAATCAACTGCATAGTATTGCACAGATGCTGGAACGTTATGTGACGCCGGAAGGGGAAAAGGTTCGCTACGATCTCTATGGAAATGCCTTGGATCTTGTGTCAAACCTTTCCTCTGGCAGATATGATGCATTGCTGATGGATATTCTGATGCCGGGCCTTAACGGCATTGAGGCAGCCAGAGATATTCGTCAGATCAATGAGGATATTCCGATTCTGTTTCTGACGTCCAGTCCGGAATTTGCCGTGGACAGTTACCGGGTTCATGCATTTGACTATTTGATGAAACCGGTGGACGAAGCGGAGTTGTTTAAGGGGTTAAATCGGATTTTTGCAATAAAGAAGGAATTGGTCAGCCATATGCTGACGATTCAGAACGCCAAGGAGTTGCATGTGATTTCCCTGTCCCAGCTGGAATATGTGGAAATCAATAACCGAACCTTGTTGTTTCACCTGATTGATGGAGAGACCAAGGCTCTTCGGGGCAAACTTTCGGATTATGAGGAAAATTTGCTTTCCCAGCCGAATTTCCTAAAGATCCATCGCTCTTATGTGATTAACATGGATCATATGAAGAGTCTGAATAAAAATAGTTTCGAAACTATGACCGGCAAGGAAATTCCCATCTCCAGAAATTTGCTGACGGAGGTGCATACACAGTATGTAAACTATCTGCACTCCGCTATCAGACAGTAATATTGTGCAGTGGAATGGTTACCATCAGGGAGAAAATTTCCTCCTTTACCTGGAAAAGGGCCATTCCTCCATGCACTTTGGCGATGGATTGAATGCTCTTGGTTCCGTAACCGTGACCGGTTCGGGAGGCCTGGGGCAGATTATCTATAATGACAATATCATTGTTGCAGGAATTATCAATGGAGATCACAAGCTGCTCCTGAAATTCCTGTATTCTTACATCTACCATTCTACGTCCTACAGGCACATTTTCTGTGGCGTCAAAAGCATTTTCCAAAGCATTGGACACAAGGGTACAGATTTCCATATTACTTAAAGGCAGATGATCCGGCAGTTTGATATCCGGATGGTAGCTTGCTCCAATCTCCTCCGCTCTGCCTGCAAAATGGGACAATAACAGATTCAGAATCTGCATATCACAATATCTTTTTGGAGTGAAGGAGTCAATGGTTTTTAAGTTTTCCTGAATGTAGGTCTTGGCTTCCTTGATCTGATCCTCCTCCAGATACATTAAAAGCAATGACAGGTGATGGCGCATGTCATGTCTGTAAACCCGAGTCTTATGTTCCAACTCACTTAAGCTTTCGATTTCATTTTCCACATTGTATAATTCATTTTCCAGCATGGTTCGCTCTTCGTTGGACTGTACCCGCTTTTTCTGCTCTTTGTTATAGATGACGGCGAAGATTAAATAGGAGACGCAGACAATCAGTGGCATAAACTGGGTGATATGGTAATTGCCGGTATAGAGAAGCTTGGTCCACACTGTAGTGACGTAATCGAACAGGTAATAAGTGACAGGAACCAGGGAGAAGGCAATGGCTGACCGTGTGGAGCTTTGCACCAATTCGTGCACGGGCTTTGCTGCAAACCGGCAGATCAAATATAAGGTGGCGCACACTGTGACAATATAGATGGTAAGTTCCAGACCGCCACTATTGAATGGAGTATAGATTGCCAGCTTGGAAACCCAGGCAGGTATCTGGCAGCACATGTAAGCCAGAAGGGTGTAGATAACGGCATCCAGACAGGTGCACTCAAAGTGAAAAATCAGGAAAACAATTAAAATCAGATGTGTATGGATGGGGTACAGGGCCAGGGTCTGGTCCAATCCCATTAATATGAGAAATACCAGCTGCAACAGCAGAATGCCCAAGGAGACGATACTTAGGCCAAAGATGTTTTTCCTGGTATTTCGGATTCCTGCAAAAGCTGCAGTTGCTACGACTCCGAAGACGAGTGCGACGATATATCGAACAATTTGGAGTATCATAATTTGAATAAACCATCCTTTGTATTTCTCCCATTATATCGTATTTTCCCTAATTTGTGTTACATTTCGGGACAAAAAATCGACATTTCACAACAGAGATGTTTCCAGGGATTTATTTGGAATTATACTGATCTCAGTTAGTAAACAATGTACCTGCATGAAGGCGCGAGCGATCCCTGTGGATTGTCACCTAATAGGATGCAGATTACGGAAAGGTAGGAGATTACTATGAAAAAATTACTTGCACTGATTGTATGTGGAACAATGGTATTATCCATGACTGCATGTGGAGGATCCAAGGAGACTCCCGCTGCTCAGAATGATGTAAGTGTTCAGGCAGAGGCAGACACTGTAGAGGATGCAGAGGCAGAGGAAACAGGCGCTAAGGAGATGTGTTCTGATGAAACTTTCGCTTCTTTGCAGGAAGTGTTCGGATTGTTGACAGATCTTCACAATCAGACTGTTGACCTTTATTCAGAAGATCAGATTGCAGCTGATGCAGATCTGGAGGATGCATTGAACCAGAGTGCTGACGCAATCAACCAGATGGGTGAACTGACTCAGGAAAACATTTCTGAGGATGATGCACTGGTTCTGTTGAATGCTATGGAAACCCTTGCAGATGCTCTTTACGCAGCAGACGAGGCTATGATGGGAGAGGTAACAGAGTCTACCCCTTGTTCTGATGAGACCTTCGCAGTGCTGCAGAGCAACTACCAGTTGTTAGTAGAGGCATACAATGCGGTATCCGATGCCTATATGTCCGATGAGATTGAGCAGAGTGACGAAGTAGAAGCAAACCTGAATCAGGCCAAGGAGCTGATCGAATCTCTTGGAGAGGTTGATCAGGCAAGCCTTGCTGAGGAAGACGCAGAGTCAACTATTGATGCTATGAGCGCAATCAATGATTACCTGGCAGCTATCCTTGAGGCAATGTAAACCATTGGGGACGGAGAAAAATGGCTCTCCCCAAGGCACATCATAAGATGAAAAACGGGGCTGTGAAAAAACATAGCCTATAAAAAAGAAGGACCAAGGGTTCATAAAAAA
>ERZ1026874.1155-NODE-1155-length-14515-cov-12.026902_pt1 | contig 14515 bp, 10 predicted proteins | sample MGYA00380167_ERZ1026874 | MGnify/ENA primary metagenome ERZ1026874 (study PRJEB33269, sample SAMEA4719803) | human gut metagenome | biome: human-associated habitat; feature: organic feature; material: feces | place: Cameroon | collected 2013-10 ...
GGAATAAGACACCATTTATTGCGGGTTATTTTTTAAAGGATATAGTGTTTAGTCGAACACCTTAAATTCATAGCCTTGGCTTTGTAGCCATTCAATGGCACGAGGAAGGGCGTAGAGCAATTTGTCTTGACTCTTCAGCGAGTCGTGGAAAGTTATGATACTACCATTGCGAGCATAACGACGCACATTAAGCAACACGTCGCGACCATTAAGGCGTGTAGAGTAATCGCGGGTAACAAGATCCCACATCACCACACGATAACGCATCATCACCATAATGTACTGCTCCCACTTCATCCATCCATGAGGAGGACGAAAAAGGTCGGTATGCAAATACTCATTAGCTTTGTCTACATTGCGCACATACGAGCGTATGCCGTGTCGGAGTCCACCAATATGATTAAAGGTATGATTACCCAAACGGTGACCACGCGCCTTCACCATCTCAAACTCGTGAGGATGCTTACGTATGTTATCGCCTACCATAAAGAAGGTAGCCTTGATGCCATAATGGTCGAGCACATCGAGCACCCAAGGGGTCACCTCAGGTATAGGACCATCATCGAACGTAAGATATACAGCACGTTCGTTTTTGTCCATTCGCCAAAGCGCACGCGGATAGAGCCATCGCAAAAAGCAGGCGGGTTGTTCTATAATCACGGGTAAATGTGTGAGAGTTTACAACAGAAGGGTAAAGCACACCTCACACGCAGAAGTGTGGAGCCGCTTTACCCTTTTTATTGTTCAGAATAAATTACTGTGCATTTTGCATTTGGCGCTGATAAATATCCATACCCAATTGAGCCGCGGGTGTATTGAGCAATGCACGTACACTGGTTTCGTACTGCTTAATTTGTGCATCACCTGTTTGGCTAAGCGCTTGGTTAGCCTCAATAATACTGGTGATGAGGAAGTAGCACTTAGAGCCATACGTGTTAATTTGCTCTTGACTCAATGAGTTGAGATAGCGCAAGAATTGCATGTCGTAGTCGAGCACCTTCTTGGCTACACGAGCAGCCTCCTTCTTGTTGCCTGCAAACATCCAAAGCATAGCAAGTTGCGAGTCGTCATCGTCATAAGGCACGGTGTAATCGGGGAATACCTCCTTACACTTCTTGAGCACCTCTAAGGCTTTAGCCTTTTCGCCCTTGCGGTTCAAGTTGTCAGCAAGCATCATGAACATGCGGCGGTGCGTTTCGCACATACGGCCAGTAGTCTCGTCCATGTAGATGCCCTTCTTTGCCACATTGCCATACTTAAAGCGCTTCATGAGGTTGTTATACATCAAGTTAGAGTCAATCATGCCTCTCTGTCCGTAGTTAAACGGTGTAACGCGATAGCCTAAACCTTCGAGCACGAGGTAGTTATCGAGTCCAGCATAGTTATCCGAACCTAATGTAACACTCATATACATAGGACGCTTCCAGTCAGAACGTGCCAACATTTCATAAATCATCACGTCCGAACGATAGAGTCCACCTTGCTTAGCAGCAGCATTCTTAAGCGAGATAATCATCTTATCGGGGATGCTATCCTTGCCCATAGGCAAGTACATACCACTTTCAATAATCGCTTGCTTGTTAACGCTCACCACAACAGAGTCGGTGGGGAAATAACCTCCCTCAGCCTTCTTAACGTAGTGATCCAGGATGTATGAGAGTTCATACGGATCAACCTTCGGGTTCTGCTTCTTCAATTCATCGAGTTCAGCTTTACCTTCAGGACGAATAGGATAGTAAGAGTGCTTACCATTATCTACGTAGTAGTAGCGGCTCCAACTGATGGGCAAAGGCTTAGAGTCGTATGCCGGGCGACGCATTTGGTCAGTATACCAATCAGTTTGCAAATAAGAAAGGTTACAAACACGTGCATCGGTGCGCACACCTTCAACCTCCTGATTATACCACAAGGGGAAGGTATCGTTGTCGCCATTGGTAAAGATGATGGGGCAACCCTTGTCGGGCAAGGTGTTCAAGTAATTTGCACCAAAGTCACGACAAGTATAGCGGTCAGAACGGTCGTGGTCATCCCAAGTTTGACTAACCATTTGCAAAGGCACAAGGATACCCACAACCGAAGCCAATGCAGCAGCCAACTGAGGCTTTTGCTTAAACAACTTCTCGGCCCAAGTAGCCAAAGCTGCTACACCCAAACCAATCCAAATGGCAAAGGCATAGAACGAACCTGCATAAGCATAGTCGCGTTCACGGGGCTGCCCAGGAGTTTGGTTCAAGTAAAGCACAATTGCCAAACCCGTCATAAAGAACAAGAAGAACACTACCCAGAACTGACGAATACCCTTTTCTCCACGATAAGCTTGGAAGAAGAGACCAATCAAACCGAGGATAAGTGGCAAGCAGTAGAACACATTATGTCCCTTATTCTCCTTCAAACTATCGGGCAAGAGGTTCTGGTCGCCATACATTGCATTGTCAATGAAGGGGATACCAGTAATCCAGTTACCATGTTCAAATTCGCCTTGACCTTGCAAGTCATTCTGTCTACCCGCAAAGTTCCACATAAAGTAGCGCCAATACATAAAGTTAACCTGGTACGATAAGAAGAAGCGGAAATTATCCAACTGCGAAGGCATCTGTCCAGGATAAACATTACCATCTTTATCGGTAAAGGTCACATCATTCATCGTGATGTCTCCCAACCAGTCGTTATAGAGTTTTGTATGCGCTCCGCTCCAAATACGGGGGAAAAACATGGTCAATCCACCAGGATACTTCAAGCCACTGGTTTCTTCCACATCCTCATAACGATCAGGCTCGTTAGGATTAGCTTTTTCCACACGATGTGTACGCTTTGTCTTTTCAATCGTATAAGCACCCACATCCACTGCTTGACTTTGCGAGCAGAAAGCTTCGCCCTTCAGCAAAGGATATTGTCCGTACTGATCGCGTCCCATGTACGAACCTAAGGTAAAGATGTCCTCAGGTGAGTTTTGGTCCATGGGTGGGTTTTGTGCTGAACGAATTACAATAACGGCATAAGATGAGTAGCCAATCATCAACATCAGCATACAGAGCAACGAGGTGTTCAAGAAGCGCTTACGCACAATGAAATTACCATCCTTACCCTTTAAACCAAGCACGACATAGAGTGCTACGAGCACTACGATACCCATTACACCTGCCACATAGCCATGGCCCATAAAAGGAATGCCGAGCAAGCCAACACTGAGCAAGTAGAAGAATTTGGTGCGAGCGTGGTTAACCGTTGTTGTACTCCAAATAGCAGTGAGCACCACGGCAATGAGCACGATGAGGTAAATAATCAAGCCCACATTAAAGGGCAAGCCCAAAGTGTTGGTAAAGAACAATTCGAACCAACCGCCTACCTTCACAATGCCAGGCACCACGCCATAGAGCACGGCAGCCACTAACAGCATCGACACAACCAATGCCACTACAGAGCCTTTAAGATTGGCATTCGGATTGCGCTTATAGTAATATACCAACGCAATAGCGGGCAAACAGAGCAAGTTGAGCAAGTGTACACCAATTGAAAGACCTGTAAGGTAGAAGATGAGCACTAACCAACGATCTGAGTGAGGTTCATCGGCATGGTCTTCCCACTTTAAAATGAGCCAGAACACCAAAGCGGTGAACATCGATGAATATGCGTAAACCTCACCTTCAACTGCCGAGAACCAGAAGGTGTCGCTCCATGTGTATGCCAGCGAGCCTACCAATCCACAACCCATAATGGTAATGAGCTGTGCGGTTGTGGTTACGTTTCCGTCGGGAGTGATGAGCTTACGTGCCAAGTGTGTAATCGTCCAGAACAAGAACAAAATACACAAGGCCGAGAGCAAGGCCGACATAATGTTTACACAAATAGCCACCTTTGCGGGGTCGCTTGTGAACTGTGTGAAAAAGTTGCCCGTGAGCATAAAGAAAGGTGCACCAGGGGGGTGACCCACCTCCAGCTTGAATGCTGTGGTAATAAACTCAGGACAATCCCAAAAGCTTGCCGTAGGCTCCACCGTCGAACAGTAGGTGAAAGCTGCAATGGCAAAGGTGAGCCAACCTAAAATGTTGTTCACCAGTTTGTACTGTTTCATTGAGATTTACGCTGTTTTATAATTATTTTTTATTGGATTGTTCAATAAGGAATATAAGCACAATCTATCAAGGTGCAAAAATAAGGATAATATATCAGATTGCGACGCAAGATTAGTTAAAACTTTGGCACACGCATAGTTTTTGTGCAAGTACCCTATACTCTAAAATGAAAGTCATTATGGTCTAAAGCCCTCCATTTTTTCTTAACTTTAAATAAGATAGGCTGCACCTCAGCAAAAATCTCAAGCAAGCTTGGCTTTTTGCACTCGGTTTGCACTATCTTTGCAACAGAACTACCTTTTCATCACAACCACATGCTACAATCTGCACATCTCAAACAACTTATTCAGCAAGCAGGCTTTACAGCTTGCGGCATCACGCGTGCCACACAGGTTAGCGAACAACGCAGCCAAGAACTGCAACAATGGTTGGCTGAAGGCTGCCATGGTAAAATGGACTATTTGGCACGCAATGTCGACAAAAAGCTCGACCCTCGTTTGTTGGTTGAAGGAGCTAAGAGCATTGTTTGCGTAGCCCTGAATTATTATCCGGGGGATTGGGACAAAGAGGAGGATATGGAAGACGCTTGCAGCGATGAAACCAACCAAGAAGAGCGTATTCATCGCAAAAATGCACTCCGTTTGTCACGCTATGCCTATGGCACTGACTATCATGAGGTGGTAAAAAACAAACTACGTCAAGTGCTGCAACAAGCAGGACTCACTGAAGGCGTAGACGGACGTGTGTTTGTAGACACAGCTCCCATCGACGAGAAATATTGGGCAGAACAATGTGGATTGGGATGGCGTGGTCGCAATAGCCAACTCATTATCCCAGGCATGGGTAGTTTCTTTTTCTTGGGCGAATTGGTACTCACGCACGAAGTCGACCAATATGATGCGCCTACACAAAACCATTGTGGCACTTGCCAACGCTGCCTCGAAGCTTGTCCCATGCAAGCTTTAAAAGGCGATGGAACTTTAGATGCACGCCGTTGCCTTTCATACCTCACCATTGAATGTCGGGATGACTTGCCTCAAGAAGCAAAGAAAAAAATGGGATACTGCTTTTATGGTTGCGACCGATGTGCCGAAGTATGCCCTTGGAATCAACGTTTTGCTCATGCCACAACCGTTGAGGAATTAAAGCCACGCAAGTCGCTACTCAACATGACACCCACTGATTGGAAAAATCTGTCTATTGAGCACTACCGCCAAATCTTTACACATAGTGCGGTGAAAAGGGCTAAATTCGAAGGTTTGATGCGTAACATTCGCGCTTGTACAGAAAATATTGAAAGAGATATTGAATAAGCAGCCCAAAGAATAAGCTGGCAAGATACACGAAAAAAAGCACATTTTAAAACCCTCCTTTTGCTCGTAACCTTTAAACTACCTATCTTTGCAATGTTTTTTGGCCCTCATTTTACACATAATAATAATATAACATACAACTTTCCATGAAACGTACCACCTTATTTCTTCTGTCTTCCTTGCTTTGCCTCAGTCAAGCGGCAAAGGCACAAACCAACGAAGTATGGTTTGACCAACCCACCACACTCAACGGACAACAGTGTTGGTGGAAAGGACAAAACGACAAGACGAAGAAGCCTGTACGCGCTGGTGACTCTGCGGTAAATTCAGACCACGAGTGGGAATACCGCTCACTGCCCTTAGGCAATGGTAGCATTGGCTGTAATGTAATGGGTAGCGTAGCAACCGAACGCTACACGCTCAACGAAAAGACACTGTGGCGTGGAGGTCCCAACACGGCAAAAGGAGCTGCTGACTATTGGAACCAAAACAAGCAATCGGCACATGTGCTTAAAGACATTCGTCAGGCTTTTTTAGACAACGATTGGAACAAAGCGGCACAACTCACCACACAAAACTTTAATAGTCCTGTACCATACGAAGCTACGGGCGAACCGCAATTCCGCTTTGGTTCATTTACCACAATGGGCGAGCTCTTGCTCGAAACAGGCATCAACGATAAAGGCATCAGCAACTATCGCCGTGCGCTCTCGGTAGACTCTGCCTATGCTACCGTGAGCTTTACCGATGCTGAAGGCACACACTATGTGCGTCGCACCTTTGTGTCATACCCTGCCAATGTGATGGTGGTACGCCTTTCTGCCAATAAGCCAGGTAGCCAAACGCTTACCGTGCGCTACACTCCCAACCCCGTTAGCGAGGGCAATTTTGCAGCCGATGGTAAAGATGCACTATGCTATACGGCACACCTCGACAATAATAAAATGGCGTATGCCGTGCGCATCAAGGCTATTGCCAAAGGGGGCAAGGTGACCTATAACACAGATGGTACGCTACACATTGACCACGCCGATGAAGTGATGTTGTTACTCACGGCTGATACGGACTATGCTCCCAACTACAATCCCGATTTTACTGATGACCACGCTTATGTAGGCGTTGACCCTGTTAAAACTACGGCTAAATGGATGAAGCTGGCTGTTAAAAAAGGATACACCCGTCTGTTTGCCGACCATTATCGCGACTACGCTTCACTCTTTAATCGTGTAAAGTTTACATTGGATGGTGCAGCCTCAGCCAAACCTACTAACGAACGATTAGCTGATTACCGCAAGGGAACCAAGGATGTAGGACTCGAAACGCTCTATTATCAATATGGTCGCTACTTGCTCATTGCCTCATCGCGCCCTGGCAACTTACCCGCAAACTTGCAGGGCATGTGGCACAACAATGTAGATGGTCCTTGGCGTGTTGACTATCACAACAACATTAATCTGCAGATGAACTATTGGCCGGCACTCTCAACCAACCTTACAGAGTGTACCGAACCATTGACAGACTTTATCCGTTTGCTCGAAAAACCTGGCGAACGCACTGCCAAAGCCTATTGGGGTGCACGCGGTTGGGCTGCAGGCATCTCTGCCAATATCTTTGGTTTTACGGCTCCACTCGAAGGTGCCGACATGTCGTGGAACTATAATCCCATGGCAGCTTCATGGCTTGCTACACACTTGTGGGATTATTACGACTACACACGCGATGTTAACTTCCTACGCAACACGGCTTATCCGCTCATGAAGGGTTGTGCCCTCTTCTGCGAGGACTTTTTGTGGGACAAACCTGGAAGCAACATGCTAACAGCAGCTCCTTCCACCTCGCCCGAACATGGACCGATTGACGAAGGAACAACTTTTACACACGCTGTTATTCGTGAAATTTTGCTCGACTGCATTGACGCAGCTAACGTATTGCACACCGATGCCGACGAGGTAAAACGTTGGGAAGATATTCTCAAACGATTAGCTCCTTATAAAATAGGTCGTTATGGTCAGCTCATGGAGTGGAGTCGCGACATTGACGATCCCAACGACCAACACCGCCACGTCAACCACCTCTTTGGTTTGCATCCAGGTCACACCATCTCACCGCTTACCACACCTACTTTAGCCAATGCGGCTCGTGTGGTTCTTGAACATCGTGGCGATGGTGCAACAGGTTGGAGTATGGGTTGGAAACTCAACCAATGGGCGCGTCTGCACGATGGCAACCACTCATACATCCTCTTTGGCAATTTGCTTAAGAATGGTACAGCCGATAATCTTTGGGACATTCACCCACCCTTCCAAATTGATGGCAACTTTGGTGGCACTGCAGGTGTAACAGAAATGTTGCTGCAAAGCCATGCAGGATGTCTCGACCTGTTGCCCTCATTGCCCGACGCATGGGCTAAAGGTTGCATCAAGGGCTTGCGTGCTCGTGGCAACTTTGGTGTAGACTTGGCTTGGGATGGTGGCAAACTCATCCAGGCTCGCATCACAGCAAACGTGGGGGGCATGTGCCACATTCGCTATGGCGAACTTAAACTGAGTCTACACACCGAAAAGGGTAAAACCTATAACGTAAGCGTTAAAAACGGCGCTTTAATCGCAGAATAACAATAATTCTCTAAGGATGGTTCTAATATGTAACACAACATTTAGAACCATCCCTATTAATAACTATACATCATGCAAATAGGAAATCTTGACTTGGGATCGCGTCCCGTGTTGTTGGCACCCATGGAGGATGTAACCGACATAGGCTTTCGCTTGTTGTGCCGACAGTTGGGAGCATCTATGGTATACTCTGAATTTGTGGCTGCCGATGCCTTGGTGCGCATGGTTAACAAAAGCCTCGAAAAACTCACGGTGTGCGATGCTGAACGTCCCGTAGCCATTCAAATATATGGTAAAGACCCCATTGCCGTGCGCGATGCTGCCCAAATTGTGGTAGAACGTGCCCACCCCGATGTGCTCGACATTAACTTTGGTTGTCCCGTAAAACGTGTGGCAGGCAAAGGTGCTGGCGCTGGTTTATTGCAAGACGTGCCACGCATGCTCGAAATTACACGTGCCGTGGTCGATGCCGTAGATGTGCCCGTTACTGCCAAAACCCGATTGGGTTGGGACAGCGAACATAAAATTATTGTGCCATTGGCAGAACAACTGCAAGACTGTGGCATAAAAGCCCTGACCATTCATGGACGCACCCGTGCACAAATGTATACGGGTGAGGCAGATTGGACGCTAATTGGTGAGGTAAAACGTAATCCACGCATGCACATCCCCATTATTGGCAATGGCGACATTACCTCGGCTGAGGGAGCTGTGGATGCCTTTGAACGCTTTGGAGTGGATGCCGTGATGGTAGGAAGAGCAACTTTTGGTCGTCCTTGGATTTTTAAGGAGTTGCACGAAGCCTTGCACGTAGGCGACCACAGTGTGGACCAAGCTATTCAAAGTGAATATGCACCCATGACCCCCGATTGGAAGTTGGATGTGCTGAAAGAACAAGTGCGACAGAGCGTAGAGCGCATCGACGAATATCGCGGCATTTTGCACGTGCGCAGACACTTGGCTGCAACACCGCTCTTTAAGGGTTTGCCCAACTTCAGACAAACACGCATCGCCATGTTGCGAGCCGAAACAATGGACGAACTTTTTGCCATCATGGAGAGCACCAGACCGCTCATTCGCGAAGCAGAAGGAGCCATTTTGTGAAAAACCATCACGAAATTTGTGAATATCACAACTAAACATTACTTTTGTAGGCAGTATTTGGATAAATAAAACATACGAAACATGAAAATCGCACTGATTGGCTACGGTAAAATGGGCCACATGATTGAGGATATCGCGCGTCAGCGTGGACACGAAATTGTTTGCATCATCGATGTAAACAATATGGATGATTTTGAAAGCGATGCCTTCCGCAGCGCTGATGTTGCCATCGAATTTACCAATCCTACCGCAGCTTACAACAACTATTTACGTGCTTGGAAACAAGGAGTAAAGGTGGTGAGCGGTAGCACAGGTTGGCTCAAAGAACATGAGGCTGACGTGCGACGCGCTTGTGCTGAAGAGGGACACACCTTGTTTTGGGCTTCTAACTTCTCGCTCGGTGTTGCCATTTTCTCTGCCGTGAACAAATATTTGGCACGCATCATGAACGCCTATCCCACTTATGATGTGAGTGAGGTTGAAACACACCACATACACAAACTTGATGCTCCCAGTGGCACAGCCATTACTTTGGCAGAACAAGTTGTTGCTGAGTTAGACCGTAAGACAGATTGGGTGAAAGGCGAAGTGCATAATGCTGACGGAACAGTAACCGGTAGCAAAGACCACCCCGAAAACTTGCTCCGCATTGATGCCATTCGCGAAGGCGAGGTTCCTGGCATTCACACGCTTACCTACGACTCTCCGGCAGACATGATTCAAATTACACATTCTGCTCACAACCGCAGTGGTTTTGCCCTTGGTGCTGTATTGGCAGCTGAGTTTACCGCTACACACAAGGGTCTCCTCTCTACTGACGACCTTTTTAAATTTTAAGGGGGATTAGGTGCATGTGGGGTTTGCCCTTGTTGCATAAAAACCGTAATGCACGGGCTGAAAGCCCAAAAGCACATAGCCCAGGGCAAGCGAAGCGACACCCTGGGGCAAAGCACGTTTGTTAGTGACGCCCTGTAAGGGCAGAAGCTTTAAATATCATTCAACATCGAATGCTTTTGCCCTTACAGGGCGTCAATGCTATGGCAATCCATAACCCAGGGTGTTGCCCTGGGCTAGGCGCTTTTGGGCTTTCAGCCAGTGCATTATCGGCGGCACCTCAGCAATTCAAACAAGCTTGATTGCATTCGGTTTGCACGATAATTCAGCCCGTGCATTATCGGCGGTACCTCAGCAATTCAAACAAGCTTGATTGCATTCGGTTTGCACGATAATTCAGCCCGTGCATATCAAATCCTTGCAAACATCAAAAAACAATGCAAAATAAGAATAACAAAAAAACGGATGCCAAGAAGCCTGCGTGGATTAGTTTTGGCATTACCACAGCACTCTACCTTGCCTTCCTTTATTGGGTAGGTTCATGGTGGGGACTCATTGTGTTGCCTCTTATCTACGACCTTTATATTTCACGTAAAATCAATTGGAGCTGGTGGCGCGAACCCGAAGTGGGACCTGCTACTCGCTTTATCATGAGCTGGGTAGACGCCATTGTGTTCGCTTTGGTGGCTATCTACTTCTTAAATCAATTTTTCTTTCAGAACTTTGTAATTCCTTCATCGTCGCTCGAAAAGACTTTGCTCACAGGCGATTACTTGTTGGTTTCAAAACTCTCATACGGTCCGCGCATTCCGCAAACACCGCTCTACATGCCTTTAACCCAACACACACTGCCTTTAGTCAACTGCAAAAGCTACCTTGACTATCCGCATTGGGACTACCGACGCGTTAAAGGTTTGGGCCATGTTGAACTCGGCGACATTGTAGTGTTTAACTATCCTGCTGGCGACACCGTAGCGCTTAAACAGCAAAACCAAGATTACTACCGCATGGCTTACCAAATTGGCGACCAAATGTGCGGTCAAGAACCTACCGAACTCGGACAACAGCCTGTTCTTGCCACAGCTGCGCTGAAGAATAACATGAGTTACGACGAACAACAAGCTTTCTTCCACAAACTTTATGCTACAGGTTCGAACTACATGCGTATGCATGCCGAAGAATTTGGCGATATTGTAGCACGTCCCACCGACCGTCGCGAGAATTACGTAAAGCGCTGCGTAGGTTTGCCTGGTCAAACGTTGCAAATTCGCAACAATGTAATTTACTTGGATGGCAAACCCATGTTTGAGCCCGAAAATGCACAGTTTGCCTACGAGGTTACGTTTAAACAAGACCTTCCCATCGATACCAAAAAAGAATTGGGCATTACCGATGAGGATCTTTACACCTCACGCAACGGACAAACAGTGTATATGCCACTTACCCGTAAGGTTAAGGAGGCTTTGTCACATCTCCCTGCTTATGTAGCTTCTATTAAGCCTGCTGAACCTACGGCAGACTGGCTCTATCCGCAAAACATGGTAAAGAATTGGACTACTGCAAACTATGGTCCATTGTGGATTCCGAAAAAGGGTGCTACCGTGCAACTCAATTTGCAAAACCTCCCCATCTACGAACGTCCCATCCGTGTTTACGAAGGCAATGACTTGCAAGTACGTGGCGGAAAAATTTACATCAATGGTAAACCTGCCACAAGCTACACATTTAAGCTCGACTATTATTGGATGATGGGTGACAACCGCGACAACAGTGCCGACTCACGCTTCTGGGGCTTTGTACCCGAAGACCACATCGTAGGTAAACCTCTCTTTATTTGGCTCTCGCTCGACGATGACTATGGTTGGACTAATGGTCATGTGCGTTGGAATCGCATCTTTAAGAATGTTTCGAACATTAAATAAGCATATCATCTTTTTGTACGCTTATTTCATGAGCTAAAGCGCCCTTTCCTTAAATATGAAATCGTTATTCAAGTTACATAGACAATCCATCTCATCCCCTACGCCTATGCGCAAGGGGTGGAGATGGTTGCGCCCTTATGTAATTGTGTTAACGTTGCTCCTCATTACGCGCTTTTTCATTGTGAGCCACATGCGTTTGCCCAATCAAGGACACGCCTTAGTGAGCCTTACTTACTATGGGTTGCGTCTGCCAGGCGAGGCCTTATGGGGATACCATCGATGGGGATATGCAAACCCTGAGAATGGAGACCAAGTAGTGTTTACTTGTACCAACAAAAACGGACAGAAGCTCACCCTTACAGGCGTTTGCTATGCCACACCTGGAGAATTTGTATGGATTGACCCTGTGCGTAAAATTTACATTCCTGGTCGCACCTCTCCCGATGCCCAACCCATAAAAATCCCTGCTAAAGAACAAACCGTTCGCGTAACGCCCTACAATGCGCGTTTGCTTGCCTACTTAATGCAACACTACGAAGCATGCAACACGGTGAACGTTAACGATAAAGGACAACTTGAGCTTGACGGACAACCCATGACGCGTGTAAAGTTGTTGCGCGATTATTATTGGATTGAAATGCAGCCCGACTCATTCCTCATTGTTCCACACGATGCTTTAGTTGGTAAAGTGGTTTACACGCTCAATAAATAAGATATTAGCTTCAACCCTCAAAGAACTTATGGATTGGCGCGAGTGCCGCTCCATAAGTTCTTTTTTTTTGTACTATAAGCTCTATAAATTCCCCCATGTAATACACGAAGCTTTCTCATTAGGATGTAATACTTATTTACTTAAACCCTGGTTTCCCCGGTTTCTCATTAGAATGTAATACTTTATACTTAATACTTAAAGAATGTAATACTTTATACTTAAAGAATGTAATACTTAATACTTAACACTTAATACTTAATACTTTATGGTTGTTCTCAGCACCGTCTATTTGGCTCCTATACAATATTACACACACCTTTACGCTACAGATAAGGCAGTAGAGGATCGTGGCGAGCATTTTTTAAAACAAACCTATCGCAACCGTTGTTACATTGCCACCCCAACGGGGGCACAACCACTCACTATCCCCGTAGTACGTGATGGTTCAGCCCATACAGCAGTTCGCGACATTCGCATATCCGACCATGGCAACTGGCGACATCTGCATTGGGCAGCATTAGTCTCAGCCTACGATAACAGTCCATATTTTGAATATTATGCCGACGACTTCCGTCCGTTTTATGAACGTAAATATGAATTTTTAGCCGATTTCAACGCAGAGTTGCGCGACCTGATACTAAATCTACTCTCGCTCGAACGCAATATAGACGTAAGTTTAGCGTATGTATCACCAACCCCTGATGAAAGTGCAGATTTACGAACCATCATTTCGCCCAAAACCTCACTCGATGCCGACATACATTTCATACCGCAACCCTATTATCAAGTATTTGCTGAACGTACGGGCTTTATCCCCAATCTCAGCATCGTTGATTTACTCTTTAATATGGGACCCGAAAGTCGCATGATACTCAAACAAAGTTATTTGTAGATTTATTTCAGGAGATAACACATCTCCTACAAAATGCCCCAAAAGCGCGTTTTCATCGCAAAATATGTCCTTTATGTTCAAAGATATAACCGATTTTCATACACACAACCTACAGGCAGAGCACGCCATCATCAACATTCCCAAAGAATGGTTGCTACAGCCCACTTTATTTGCGCCACGTTGCAACGCAGTCTATTCTGTAGGTATTCATCCGTGGTGGACCGAAAACGACGCTGAAATCGAAGAAATGCTCAACCATTTGCCTCAACTACTCCAACACAAACAAGTGGTTACAGTGGGCGAATGCGGATTAGATGCCTTGCGGGGTGCTCCTTTAAACCAACAAATTGCCCTATTCAAGGCACAAATTCAAATGGCAGAGGCTGCTCAACTCCCCGTAACCCTTCACATTGTGCGGTGTTTCGACCGTCTTTTACAACTCCACAAGCAGTTGCATCCCACCACACAATGGACCATACATGGTTTTAGAGGCAAACCTGCCTTAGCCGAACAACTCTTACGTGCAGGACTTGATTTGAGTTTTGGACAACACCGTAACGAAGCAAGTTGGCAAATCACACCACCCCATCGCCGACATATTGAAAGCGATGAGGAGTAATTCACCACGCCACATCATCAGGCTTCACGCAATAACACGCAATAACTTCTAAACCAAAACCATTTTTGATACACCTTTAAGTGCGCATTCCACTTAAAAGCCGTATCTTTGCATAAGATTGGCTGCGGTTCGGCAATCGAAGTAAACTTCATTGCACTCACCTTGCACAATCTTTGCATAAGATTGGCTGCGGTTCAGCAATTGAAGTAAACTTCATTGCACAACTCATATAAAGTACTCAAGTTTCGGATTTAGCAAGTGCGCCCTGAATTATCGTGCAAACCGAATACAATCAAGCTTGCTTGAATTGTTGAGGTGCAGCCGATAATGCACGCCCTGAAAGGGCAACAGCGCCTAGCCCAGGGCAAGCGAAGCGACACCCTGGGTCAAAGCACGTTAGTTAGTGACGCCCTGTAAGGGCAGAAGCCTTA
>ERZ1026874.1170-NODE-1170-length-14398-cov-9.434637_pt1 | contig 14398 bp, 9 predicted proteins | sample MGYA00380167_ERZ1026874 | MGnify/ENA primary metagenome ERZ1026874 (study PRJEB33269, sample SAMEA4719803) | human gut metagenome | biome: human-associated habitat; feature: organic feature; material: feces | place: Cameroon | collected 2013-10 ...
TCCAATGCTAGTCACGGAACTTGGAATATTGATGGAGGTCAAAGAACTGCAGCCTAAGAATGCCGCACTTTCAATGCTAGTCACGGAACTTGGAATATTGATGGAGGTCAAAGAACTGCAATCCGCGAAAACATAATCTTCAATGCTAGTCACTAAACTTGGAATATTGATGGAGGTCAAAGAACTGCAACCATAGAAAGCCATCTCTCCAATGCTAGTTACGGAACTTGGAATATTGATAGAGGTCAAAGCACTGCAGACATAAAAAGCTCCACTTCCAATGCTTGTTACGGAACTTGGAATATTGATAGAGGTCAAAGCACTGCAGCCATAAAAAGCTCCACTTCCAATGCTTGTCACGGAACTTGGAATATTGAGGGATGTCAAAGCACTGCAGCCCCCGAAAGCATACCCTTCAATGCTATTCACAGTACTAGGAATATTGATAGAGGTCAAAGCACAGCAGCCTGAGAAAGCACCCCATCCAAGGCTTGTCACCTCACATCCAGCAACGCTGTTTCTGATTTCAGCAGAGGTAGCACTTTTATCCTCAAGCCCTTTAACAGTAGCAGTATTGGTTGAAGTATTTATATCATATATAATCCCATCCTCCGTGTAGTCCTCCGCCCACGAAGGAAGCGTAGCCACAAAGCACACCAACAACAATAGCCATTGGTGAAGATTTTTTGAAAGTAAACTCTTTTCCATATTTATAATAAGTTTGTTCTGTTTTTTAATGTTCAAATGATGAAGTGCTTTACCTCGAATGGTTTGCCATCGGCATCCAATGTAGCATGGATTGCACGAAATTGATCTAAATTCTCACTGGTACTGCACACGTTTTTGTTTTCGGCTTCAGCTTCGGCAATGTGTTGAAAAACACGGTTGCCCGCACCTTTGCCAACATAAAAAATTTGGTCGGTGCGTGGATCTACCAATGCGTACACGTAGTACTGTAATTTAGATTCTACTTCTGGAGAGGATTTGTTGTCCATAATGATAAATTATTTGGATTAACTGATTAAAAAATTTCGTTCTGTTGCACCTAATAATATAGGCTATGACTCACCCAATATTACATTTGCACCTTGCAAAGGTAGTAAGAATATCACATTCACCCCCCCATTTATATAATCTTTGTTAACAGACTTGATTTTAACTATAAACGCATAAAAAATGTATACGAAATAGGGATTTTGTTAGGAATAATAGACAAAAAAGGTGGCAATGTTGGTAATTTCACTTTACAGAAGAAAGCATAAAGATGAACAGCGTTTGGGGAGAAGCATGAATTTTTAGGGACAGATTATGACAAGTTTTTAATATTGAATAAGTTTGTTAAGAAAAAGATTGTAAGATGTGCTTTTAAAACAAAGTGTTGAGGGCAGAGATTGGCATTGTGAAGATTTATTTGCGCTTCGCGCTGGGGGATAGTCATAAATAATTATATTTGCGCTTCGCGCTTGAGGTTCTCAAAAATATCCATCAATGAGCCATAAATGCCCATAAATTTTATTTTGTATCTTTACGGTCGGAAATATTTGTTATCATTCCGACCGTAATTTACATACAAAATCAATGGAGAATGCAGTAGTACAGCAGATTAGGAAATTCAAAAATAACTATTCATGAACATTTATGGCTCATTGATGGACATTTATGACTACCCCCAAGCATGAAGCGCAAATAAAATAAATATTGTTTTACTAAATTTAGACTTTACAGACTACTACTTCATTTTATTTCTCCTCACCCAAAATTCGTTTTAACGTGAGCAAGGCAGCCTCAACGGTAGGAACATCATTAACAATCATGCGACGATGACCACGATTTTCATCGAGCTTACAACGTTGGTAAGAGTTGGTGGCAAAGGTAATGATGCGCTCAAAGGTGTCACTGCGATAGAATGCACTGTCGGGATTCGACACAAAATAGAGCGACATGCGACGCTTTTTGAGCGTAAGACGCTCGGCACCTAACTTACGACCTAATGCACGCAAAGGAACTATGCGCAAAAGTTCTTCTCCCTCAGTAGGCAAAGCACCAAAACGATCTTCCATACGCTGACGGAAAGCTGAAATCTGCTCGTCGGTGCTGAGCGAATCGAGTTCGCGATAAAGCAACATACGCTCTGTTGCACCTGGCACATAGGTTTCGGGGAAATAAGCATGCAGGTCGCACTCTACCGCACAATCGTCTACAAACATTTCGCCACTGAGATGACCCGTTTTATGAAGTTCGTCAGCATAGAGGTCGGCAAACTCATCGTTTTTGAGTTCGGTAACAGCCTCAGCCAAAATCTTTTGATAGGTTTCGTAACCCAAGTCGGCTATAAAGCCACTCTGTTCTGAACCCAACAGATTGCCTGCACCACGAATGTCGAGGTCTTGCATGGCAATGTGTATGCCCGAACCTAAATCGGAGAAGTTTTCGATAGCCTCAAGACGACGGCGCGACTCATCGGGCAATAGTGCCAAAGGAGGAGCTATAAGATAGCAGAAAGCTTTGCGCGAACCACGACCAACGCGACCACGCATTTGGTGTAAATCGGACAAACCAAAATGATGGGCTGCATCAATGATAATGGTATTGGCATTAGGCACATCGATGCCATTCTCTACGATTGTGGTAGAAATGAGCACATCGTAATCGTAATTAACAAAACCAGTTATCACCTTTTCGAGTTGGTCGGGGGGCATCTGTCCATGACCGATGGCGATGCGTGCATCGGGTACATACTTGTGTACCAGATTGGCTAAACTCTGTAGGGCTGCTACACGATGGGTTACGATGTAAACCTGACCGTTGCGACTCATCTCGAAGTTGACAGCCTCGGCTATAACCTCATGTCCAAAGGTATGTATCTCTGTTTGTATAGGACGGCGATTGGGCGGTGGTGTTTGAATGACACTGAAGTCGCGAGCCCCCATCAATGAGAATTGCAGTGTACGCGGAATAGGGGTTGCCGACATGGTAAGCGTATCGACATTGACCTTAAGCTGACGGAGTTTTTCTTTTACGGCAACGCCAAACTTTTGTTCTTCGTCGATGATAAGCAAACCTAAGTCGTGCCACTTAACACTTTTACCAATGAGTTTGTGGGTTCCGACAAGAATGTTGATATGACCATCGGCAAGGTCCTTAAGCACATTCTTAGTTTGAGTGGTGGAACGAGCACGCGTAAGATAGTCAACACGCACGGGGAAATCCTTCAGTCGGGCGGCAAAGGTTTTGTAGTGTTGCAATGCCAACACCGTTGTAGGCACCAACACAGCCACTTGCTTGTTATCGGCTGCTGCCTTCATGGCTGCACGCACAGCAATTTCGGTTTTACCAAAGCCCACATCGCCACACACCAAACGATCCATAGGTTTGGCACTTTCCATGTCGTGCTTCACCTCTTGCGTTACACGGAGTTGGTCGGGGGTGTCCTCGTAAGCAAAACCAGCCTCAAGTTCGTGCTGCATAAATGAGTCGGGACTGAAAGCAAAACCTTTTTCCTCCTTGCGTTGCGAATAAAGACGAATAAGGTCGCGAGCAATATCCTTGATTTTCTTTTTGGTACGCTCTTTGAGTTTTTCCCAAGCCCCTGTTCCTAAATTGCTAATGCGAGGCGGTTCGCCCTCTTTGCCTTTATACTTCGACACTTTGTGGAGTGAATGAATACTCACGTAGACGGCATCGTCGTTTTTATACGTGAGTTTGATCATCTCTTGCATCTCGCCATCGGCACCCGGCATACGTACCAAACCTGCAAAGCGTCCGATGCCATGGTCGATGTGTACGATGTAATCGCCTGGCTCGAACTGCATGAGTTCTTTAAGCGAAAGTGCCATTTTGGCATCGCGGGCATGGTCGCTCTTTAAATTATATTTGTGGAAACGATCGAATATTTGATGATCGGTGAAGCAACAAATTTTTAAGTCGCTATCTGAAAAACCTGCATGCAATGTGCGCTCTACGGGAACAAACAGTTGCGAGGCTGCCTGCATTTCCTCGAAGATGCTTTGCAAGCGTTCTGTTTGTTTGGCACTATCGGCAAGAATAAACACTTGATAGCCATCGGCACGGAACTGACTGAGGTTTTGCTTTAGCAACTCAAAGTTTTTATGATAGAGCGGTTGGGGCGAAATGTTGAAATGTAGCACAGCTTGAGCTGTTCCCAAAGGTTGAGCACCTATATTAACACGTTGCAAAGAGGCAACACCGCGCAAAAACATTTCGCCCGTAATGAGCAACATTTCTTTTTTGAGACGTTGCTGCAGTTCGGCTTCGTCCATTTCAGAAGTTACCTCCTGTGCCTGTTCGGCTTGTCGGGCAAAGCCTTCTTGATAAATGCGCTCGATGGTGTCGTGAACAAAACCCAAATCCTTAAGTACCAAAATGGTGTCAGCGGGCAAATAGTCGGTAAAGGAAACGAGTTCGCCCGTGGTATGGGTTTCGGTGTCGGGCACGATGCTCACCTCGTCTTTCTTCTCCTTTGACAATTGGGTTTGCACCTCGAAGGTGCGTATGCTATCGACATCATCGCCAAAGAAATCGATGCGGAAGGGATATTCTGAGGCAAAGGAATAGACGTCGAGTATGGAACCACGCACAGCAAATTCTCCAGGTTCGTATACATAGTCTTTGCGTTTGAAACCTAATTCTATCAAACGTTTGCTTAATTGGGTAAGGTCGTGCTGATCGCCCATGGCTATGCGCAAGGTATGCGCTGCCATGCTATGAAGTGGGGCTACACGTTCGGCTATGGCTGCTGGAAATGTAACTACATACAAAGGAGTTGCAGGGGTATTTGCCTTTTTAGAAGCTGCTTTTTCGTGCCAGGCTGCAAGACGGTTGAGCACTTCGGTGCGCAATATCTCGTTAGCAGCATCGCGCTGCGCATATTTCACCGCTCTACGATAGGTGGAGGGATAAAACAAGGCTTGCTGATCGCCAAGCATTTGCGTAAGGTCGTGATAGAAATAGCCTGCCTCTTCCTCGTCGTTGAGCACGATAAGAAACACATTGTTCACAGGCTGCTTGCGTGCTGACAATGCGGCTAAGACCATTGGGGCTGCCGAAGCTTGCACTCCTTGTAGATGGGTGAGTGCAGGCGAATGGTCGGTTACGATTTTAGCAAGAGCTGCCACTTGCGGATGCTGGGCGTAAGTATTTAGGAGTTCGGATAGTTGCATGGGGAGCATGGGTTGCGCAAATCCCGTCCCCGACTCTTGTATTAAAAGCCAGGGACGGGATTTGATTTATTTCCATAAACGCTGATTACAGGATATACATCCTACGCGCGTTAACTATGGGAATGTGCTTTAGTGAAATCGACTCTTACTGCTTTTCTTGTTCGGGAGCCTCATCAATGAGGTCCATGAACTGGTCGAGCTTCGGTGTAATAATGATTTGTGTACGGCGGTTGCGCTGCTTACCTACTGCCGTATCATTTGAGGCAATAGGATTGTATTCGCCACGACCTGCTGCCGACAAACGCTTAGGATCTACACCATACTGATTTTGCAAAGCCTGAACAACTGATGAAGCACGGAGGGCTGAGAGGTCCCAGTTGTTACGAATGTTCTTTTGCGAAATAGGCACATTATCGGTGTTACCCTCGATGAGCACATCGTAGTCCTTATAGTCGGTAATGATTTTAGCAATCTTTGAAAGTGTTTCGCCTGCACGGTCACCAATTTCGTAGCTTCCGCTCTTGTAGAGCATATTGTCTGCCAACGAAATGTATACCACACCCTTAAGCACTTGCACATCGACATCGCTCATCTCTTGCTTTGAAAGCGAACGAGTGAGTTTGTTAGTAAGTGCTTGGTTCAGCGAGTCGCTCTTGCTCTTTGCATCGACGAGTTGCTTGATAAACTTGTTCGAAGCATTGATTTCGTCAACGAGTTTCGAGATATTGACGTTACCTTGCTGCACATTGCTCTGATATGAATTCTGCAAATTATTATAAGCAGCCTTCATTTCCTTATTACGATTCTGCTCTTCCTTCAGTCGAGCAGCAAGGCTCTTTGAGTCTGAAGTATATTCTGCAATGCGCACCTTGGCATCGTTATAGTCATTTTGTAAAGCAGCATGCTCGGTTTTAAGCTTTTCGTAGTTGCTTTGTACCTCTGCATATTGTTTTTTGGTCACGCAACTTGTCATGAGTAAGAGAGCTGCGAGAGGGGCTAAAAATTTAATGTGTTTCATTTCAGTCTTGTTGTTTTCGTTTGTAAATGGCGCGTCGAAGCAGACCTGTATTGCTGCTTACGCAAGGCTTTTATGCTACAAAGCATTGCCTTTCGGGGTGCAAGTTAGGCATTTCAGTTGACGGGACAAAGGATTTCGTATTTTTTTTGTTTTTTACGCATTTCTTTTGTCCGTTTTATCACTTTGCTTAGCTAATGAAGCTGGATGTTGAATGCTGAAAAAAATTAAGGGTGGTTCTAAAACCTAATTTTAGAACCACCCTTTAGATAAATATTATTGTCGCTGTGGAAGCGTTACGGTTTTAAACTCATTGACATCGGGAGTAGTGTGCTGCTCGTAAATAATCTTCACCAATTCCTTCACTACCTCAGGATGCTGAGCCGACACATCGTGATCTTCGTGAATATCGTTGGCAAGATTAAAGAGTTTGCATTTACCACCATTTACGTAAAGTTTCCAATCACCCTTGCGCACGCCCATTTGGTTAGTTTCGTGGAATTCCCAGTAAAGGAAGTCGTGCTCTTTCTGTCCCTCTTTGCCCAAAAGGGTGGGTGCGAATGAAATGCCATCGAAGTAGTCGTGTTCAACCTTCTTATTGCCAAACTTTTCGATGTAGTTTTCCTGACCAATGAGGTCGCAGAATGTAGGCATTATGTCGTAGAAAGCCAACATGTGGTCGTTAACACTACCCGCCTTTACATGTCCTGGCCAACGCACAATGAAGGGGATGCGAATGCCACCTTCGTAGCAAGAACGCTTTTTGCCTTGCAACTTACCATCGCGACCAAAGAAGTCGGGGTCAGCACCACCTTCCTCGTGAGGACCATTGTCTGACGAGAAGATTAAGATGGTATTGTCGTCCAAACCTTTTTCTTTCAGCTTTGCCATGATTTCGCCTACATAAGCATCCAAGCGAGTAATCATTGCAGCAAACTGTGCATGGGTGTTGATGGTGGCATGGTAACGATCGGTACCGCCAAAGTTCTTATCGTTGCAGAACTTGCCATAGTAAGCCTGCAGAATAGAGTCGTTGGGCTGATAAAGCTCGGCATGTGGCAAGGTGTAAGTGAAGAGTCCATAGAAGGGTTTGTCCTTGGTTTGCAAATCGAGCCATTCAAGTGCTTCTTGATGTATCATATCACCCGAATATTGGGTGCGCTTAGCGTAATCGGGATTGGTGCAGCCGTCTGAATACTTCACATTCTCGTCCATGGTGATGCGAATCACATCTTTATCGCCACGACGGGGACTGTAACGATTGAGGAAGTTTGGGAAGTAACGGTGAGCCATGTACTGACAGATGTAGCCATAATACTCATCAATACCACGGGTTTTGGGAGTTGAAACCGAGCCTTCGTAGCCACCTGCCCACTTACCAAACATGCCTGTGGTATAGCCATTTGCCTTCATAATTTCGGGCAAGATAACGTGATTGGGGTCGTAGGGCTCTTGACCGACACGGTCTGGTTCCTGAGTTACACCATATTGTTGTTGGGGACGACCTTTCCAATACTCTTTGTTACCACGCACGTGGGTGTGACCTGTGTGCTGACCAGTCATCAATGTGGCACGTGAAGGAGCACTTACAGGACTACCTGCATAGGCTTGCGTAAAGAGCATGCCTTCGCTTGCCATGCGGTCGATGTTGGGGGTTTGAATGTAAGGCTGACCGTAACAAGCGAGGTCGCCATAACCCATATCGTCGCAAAGAATAAAGATGATATTGGGCTTATTGGTGTTTTGGGCAAAGGCTGTGAGACCTACCAAGGCGGTGCTGCCCATAAGGATATTTCGTGTAATACTCATGTTGTGTATGTGTTTTTAAAGGATGTAGGATGTGGGATGTTAGCTGAGGTTTATTTTACCACCTTCACGCCACCTTGAATAAATACACCTTTCAGGTGCTTATTGTTTTTTACGCGTCGACCATCAACAGCATAAGTTTGCTTGTTAGTCTGCTTTACTTGAGGATGGAGTGTGGCCTGACTAACACCCGTTGAGATGTTAGACTTGAGGGTAAACAACTGGAAGTCGTAAGTTTGTCCGTGTACATCCTCGTCTGCTTCGTCCATACCATTATCGTTGATGCGAACACGCATGCGTCCTTTTCCTAATGCAGCATCGGCAGGTACGCTGATTTCAGCTTGTCCGTTGGCTTCGTTCATAAAGCTGTGTGCTGTTTCGAAGATGCCATCATGGTTCCAATCGAAATAAGCAGTCACGGTGTAATCTTTCCCCAAATTGGCTGCCTCATAATTCAGCACAAAGGTTGTGCCAGGTACAACACCTATAGAATCTTTACGCACCATGGCATAATAGCCCGAAGGCTTTGCTGCTGAGGTATAATTCATGGGATGAAGCACAGCTGTTTTTTCGCCCGAGACGGTAAGCGACTTCAGATAAGCATCGCCTTGTTCGCCACAGGGCAGAATGTATACGCCTAAACGTTTGCTATATTCTGAACGTTCAATGGGAGCGGGTGCTTCGTAATCGTATTTGCTTTCAACAATATCCCAATAGGAATTGCCACGATTAAAACGAATGTGATAAGCTACAACCTTGCCTGTTGACTCCTGATAGTTCAGTCCTAATGAACCATCCTTCGAAGTGTCTATGGTTTGGTCCGTACTACAGATGTAGTAGTAGCCCTTGGGGGCTGCACCATTGGTGTTATTCACCTTCACCTCAATTTCAACGGGTGTAGCTCCTACCTTGATTTGGGTATTCTCTGCCGTACAGGTGCTTTGTATGTATTTTTTTGAAGTAACGTTTTGAATGTAGTAGCAATTTTCTTTTTCGGTAGGAATAAATTGCCAATACTGTCTTTGCGTGTTTGTCTTGGGCGAGGCGAAAAGCGAGGTTCCACTCTCGTAGATGTAAGAATTTTCGTTGTTGAAACGATGGATGAGGTAGGTTTTTCCTTCTACGGGAAAGGTATGTCCACCATCAGCCAAGGCGGTTGTGACACAAGCAAATGTCATGAAACCAGCAACGATAAGGTTTTTCTTTATCATAATAGTATATGGTTTAATGGTTTTCTTTAAAAAAGGTATTTCTCATTTCACTACCGTGGCACGAATGATACGTATGTCATCGAAGGGACGGTTGTTTTCGTCGCGTCCTGCCCACTGTATTAAATCGGTAACATCAAAGCCTTCAATAACTTCGCCAAAGATGGTGTATTGCCCATCAAGATGGGGAGCACCTCCAAAGGTTCTATACACCTCCTTTATCTTAGGTGATAGTTTTATGGTGCCTTGGGTAGCTGCATCCAGTCGTTCTTGCATCTGGTCAAGCCCATCATCTGTAAAGATGGCACCTGTCACAATGTAGAATTGTGAATAAGACGAACGACGCTCTGGATTTTCTGCATCAGCCTCACGCGCTGCTGCCAAAGCTCCGCGACGATGAAAATGTTGCGGATAATGTATTTCTGCTGGAAGTGTATAGGGCTCGGGAGAATCGCCAAGCAATTCACCTTCCTTTGCCGTACGACTGGCTGAATCACCCGCTTGTATCATGAAATCGGGAATTACACGATGAAAGAGTAATCCATCATAAAACCCTCGTTTCACTAACTTCAGGAAATTGTCACGATGTATGGGGGTATCGTTGAAAAGTTTTACGCGGATATTCCCCATTGTTGTTTCAAGCAACACCTCGTGTTCTAAGGTGTCGGTCTGCGCCATTGCATGACTCAAACTACCCAAGAGCAGTGCCACTACAAGCGTTATGTATAGCCTCAAGTTTTTCATTGCTGCTTGTCTTATTAAATTTTATCGAGTCCACGGGTGAATTTCAACCAATAGTACTTCAAAGGATTTTTGTACTTAAGTTGCTTCCACGGACGACTTTGATGCGGACGGTGAATTACAGGATGTGAAGTAAAAAGGTAATTACGAAATCCGCGTTGACGCGACTCGTGAGAGATGGTCACATCAAACCAATTCTTCTCAGGATTGAGCTCTGTAAAAGAGAACGCACGCAAAAATTTGGGTGTAAGCAATGAACAGCAAAAGCTGCAGTGCTTTTTTGTTTCCAACACGCCCTTCTCTAATTTTTTGGCAAAGAGATAAGGATAATTCACCTCTCCTTCATCATCAACCGTAACGGCTGCGGCAATGCCACAATCAGAACGTTGCTGTGCACCTTCATACAAAGCTTGAAGCGTATCGGAACTTACCACTACGTCACTCTCCACAATACACAAAGCCGCATCTGCCTCAATCGCCTCGCGTTGGGTACGTTGAAGCACCAATAAATAATTAGGCGAGGGATGCTGCGTTAGGTCGCTCAAATTAACCAGTCTAAATCCCAAGTCGGCTGCGGCTTGTTCGAGGCGCAATGTATTCTCGGGCGTAGAAAAGTCATTATATACGGTATATGTGTGTGGCATCGTGAGATGACTGTTAAGCACAGCCTTCACGGTGACAAGTGTTGAGTCTATCGAGTCCTTTACAGGGGTAATGATGTGCAATTCTTTCATTACGGCAAATAACAATATTAAGTAATGGCACAAAAGTAAGTATTTTCGCGGAAAAAACCTTACCTTTGCCGTGAAAATAAAATTTGCAAGGCATTTTTTTGCTTTACAAACTTCAAAGAGATTAAAAATGACAGAGAATTATAGCTTAAGCCACCTTAAAGAACTCGAGGCTGAGTCTATTCACATCATCCGCGAAGTGGCTGCGGAATTCGAAAATCCTGTAATGCTTTATAGCATTGGTAAGGATTCAAGTGTTATGGTGCGTTTGGCAGAAAAAGCTTTCGCTCCAGGTCGTCCGCCTTTTCCTTTAATGCACATCGACTCTAAGTGGAAATTTAAGGAAATGATTAAATTTCGCGATTGGTATGCTAAAGAACACGGATGGAATCTCATTGTTGAGAGTAATATGGAGGCTTTTAAAGCTGGTGTTGGTCCGTTCACACATGGCTCAAAGGTACACACCGACCTTATGAAGACGCAAGCTCTCAAAGCGGGTCTTGACAAGCACCACTTTGATGCTGCCTTTGGCGGTGCACGTCGTGATGAAGAAAAAAGCCGCGCCAAAGAACGTATTTTCTCTTTCCGCGACCAATTCCATCAATGGGACCCTAAAAACCAACGTCCTGAACTTTGGGATATTTACAATGCGCGTGTACACAAAGGAGAGAGTATCCGCGTGTTCCCTTTGAGCAACTGGACGGAGTTGGACATCTGGCAATATATTCGTCTTGAAAATATTCCTATCGTTCCGCTTTATTTTGCTAAGGAACGTCCCGTTGTTGAAATTGACGGACAGTTAATTATGCCCGATGATGACCGCTTGCCCGCAGAATACCGCGACAAGATTGAAATGCGCAAAATTCGTTTCCGTACACTTGGCTGTTGGCCGCTTACAGGTGCTATCGAGAGTGAAGCTGATACCATCGAGAAGATTGTGGAAGAAATGATGACTACTACCAAGAGTGAACGTACCACACGCGTCATCGACTTTGACCAAGATGCTTCTATGGAACAAAAGAAACGCGAAGGATATTTCTAAAACATACTACATTGAATGGAAAAGAGCATGCAGACACTTTGCATGCTCTTTTTTCATATTGCCTTTTCATAATTTACACATAAAAGCTCCTTGCTCATTGACATCATGACAGGGGATGCGAGCCTTTACACACTGCGCTTTCCATAATTGGCGCATGCGATAAGGCAAATCTGATGACAATATCACTTGATGTGGACGAACCAAGGTGTATACGTCTTGAAAGGACTTCCAACAACCAAAGCCTACAATCAGAAAGTCAACATTTATTACTTCTTTTACAGCTCTTTTTTGCCGAAACACATTGTGTTTGAGTAAATACACGCTTTTATGATGAAAAATAAAAGCCTGGCTATTGTAAGCAATATATTTATTTTTATATACGTCTCGACAAGGAAGTTGCTGTGGCTCAGCCATATGGTGAGGTGCAAAATAATGTTCTTTAAGATAAAGCATCCGCTGACGAGTTGTGTCTGAGACTGAAGATAGGTAGAGATAAGACGTTTTAGCAGAATGCACAAAATGAATAGATGTAGCACGCGGCATTTTATAAACACAGAGTTGCGGTACTACGCGTTGCGCATAACGCTGATGAACTTCAATGGTTACACCCAAAGTCAAGAATACGAAGAACATTGCCACTGCCCATCTACGCTGCGAACGATAACGCACGTTTGCATAAATGTATAAACAAATGGGTAATATAATGATAAGCCAAGGCAAAAAGGCTGAAAGGTAAACCCTAATCGTAGCTAAAGGCAAATGCGACATTTGGGTCAATGTTGCTGTCATGAATTGCAAAACATATTGCATAACCTTTGCCACAAAAATCTGAACACATTCTATGGGAAGTGCAAAGAAAACGACTGACGATGAAAGCAATACCATTGCCGAAGGTATAACCACAAAATTAGCTATAAAAGCATAAGGGGTTATCAAGTGGAAATAGGATATAATCAAAGGCATTGTTCCCCATTGCGCACTTAAACTAACCGTTATAAAGGGGAATATCTTGTTTCTGAAAAATAAATAGGTATGCTTTTGAAGCGCGTGCTTGCACAAGGGATAAATATTGAGACACACATGTTCCCTCCACGACAGGTCACTACGCCGTTTCCAACTATACGTACTTATCCAAGGCACGTTTTCCCACAAAGGCAGTCTGAATCGTTGCCATATATATTGATTACAAAGAAGTATAGACAATACTGCCATGAAAGAGAGCTGAAACCCTACATCAAATAAAGATAGCGGATCAGCAATTAGCAACACAATAGCAGCCAAACTCAAATTATTGAGCGTAGCATTTTGCGAACGCCTTAATATGACGCCTAATTGCACCATGGTTAACATCGTTACAGAGCGTAGTAAAGACAATGGAGCACCCGCTAAAAAGGTAAAAGTCCACAAACAAGCTACCGTAAAAAGTGACATCACAATTCGCTGCGAACGACGACCTAAGGGACGAATTAAAAACGCATTAAACAAAAAGAACAAGATACCTAAGTGCAAACCCGAAAGAGCCAACACATGACTGGTTCCTGTTTCTGAAAAAACTTCTCGTAAGCCTGGATGAAGCAATGATTTATCGCCCAAAGTTAAAGCAGATATCACCGCTAAAGCATTTGCATCTGGAATGTATTTACGATAGGTTTGAAGCATCGTTCTGCGATAACGCAACAACTGACTTCGCCACCCCATCTGTTGCGCCCCCTCATCTCTCATCTTTACCCAATACTGATTTCGAACATACGCTTGTCCGCTTATACCATGCGTTAGTAAATAGTTTCTATAATTAAAGTCTGTAGGGTTTTGAGCCTTTAACTCACCATTCACACTTGCATGAAATAGGATGCCATCTCCCTCAATCACACTATTTGTTGCTGCATTCTCCAAACGTACTCTTACCTTCTTATCATAAAACGAGTTATCAACATGCTTAACAAATTGTTGCGCACAAGTTGCCTGTTGATTATTATGCAAGGTATCCATATAAGCTTTCATCACCACATCAACAACCACCCCTGTACAGTCCATCCTTTGCACATTAACAACACGAGCCTCCCAAGTATGCACCTCTTTCGGCCATTGCACACTTATACTATTTAAGGAATACACACACCATGCTCCCCCATACATAACAAAGGATAATGCTGCAGCTACCCAACACCAAACATTTTTCTTCGCTCCATATATTTCAACCCAATAAAGAATCAAAGCCAGCACCGTACACACTCCACCTGCTATACACCAAGTTCCCCAATTCACCCAATCCACAAAGCACCATCCCATGACAATACCTACAATCATGAGCAAAGCTAATATTAAAAGTGGACTCTGCCGAAAAGGAGATTCTGGAAGAGGCTCTGGAATAACTGGTTGAAATGGCATAGAAGGTTATACTAATAATTCTGATTCTACATTTCTAAAACACTTGTTTAAAAACAAATTTCCATGCAAATATAAAGATTTGTTACGAAACCCAAACTAAAAATCATAAAAAATATAAGCGAGAGAGATTTATTTATTTTAAGTATTAAGTGTTAAGTATTAAGTATTACAAACTATGTGTTTGCAAGTAATAAGTAATAGGTAATAAGTAATACAAACTATGTGTTTGCAAGTAATAAGTAATACAAACTATGTGTTTGCAAGTAATAAGTAATACAAACTATGTG
>ERZ1026874.1177-NODE-1177-length-14352-cov-13.406519_pt1 | contig 14352 bp, 11 predicted proteins | sample MGYA00380167_ERZ1026874 | MGnify/ENA primary metagenome ERZ1026874 (study PRJEB33269, sample SAMEA4719803) | human gut metagenome | biome: human-associated habitat; feature: organic feature; material: feces | place: Cameroon | collected 2013-10 ...
AGTCTGCCCAATCTCGGCAGCTCTAACAAGGCGTACAAGGTGAGCGTGCCTGGAAAGGACAACGAATACTTCCTGCTCGAGAACAGACAGAAAACCGGTTGGGATGCATACCTGCCTGGTCAGGGAATGCTCATTTGGCACATCGACGACGTGCCCGAAGTGTGGCAGAAGAACGAGGTGAACAACAACGCAGCCCACCAGCACGTGGACATCATCGAGGCTAACGGCAAGCTCTCGGGCTACCAATACTATCAGACGGGCGTGCCCTTCCCCGGCGCCAACAACGTGACGTCGCACAATTTCAAGTCGTGGGCGAAGAACGAACTGCTCACTATCGAGAACATCACCGAGACAGAAGGCGTCGTTTCGTTCATCGTGGCAGGATCGGACGCCGGACTCACCAAGCCCGACTTCACCGTGAGCGACGTGAGCTACGACCGCTTCCGCCTTTCGTGGCAGAAGCAGGCGAAAGCCGAGAAACACATCCTCGACATAAAGAAGGTGGAAGCCGACAACTCGCTGAGCGCAGTGGGCGACTACACCGAGAAGGTTGTTGAGGGCGAAGAGGTGCTCGTGACGGGTCTCGACGAGGACGCCACCTATCAGGTGAGCCTCAGCAGTTGCGCCGCATCGTTCTACTCCGAGCCTGAGACAAAGACGGTGAGCACAACGCAGATGCCGTTCACGGAGAAGCAGGTGAAGAACGTGAAGGTGACAGACATCAGCGGTTCTACGCTGAGCGCCACATGGGACGCAATGGACGAGGCGCAGCAGTATCTCGTGACGCTCTCTACGCGCGCTTTCGACGGCGACGAGCAGACCACAGCCTACGATTTTGCCGACAAGAAGGACGGCATGCCCGAAGGATGGTCTACCAACAGCAGCAACTTCATCAGCAGCGAGGGCTACTACGGCGAGGCTGCTCCGGCGTTGCGTCTCTCGGCTAACAACAGCTACCTCATCGCCAACAACGGCGAGGCAAAGGCAAGCAAGCTCAGCTTCTGGTACTACGTAGCCGTGCCGAAGGAAGGTTCGGTTATCGAGGTACAGACCATGAGCGACGACGAGTGGACGACGGTGAAGACTATCGACGCTTCTACGGAGAAGAAGGAAACGGCTATGGTTGAGTTCGAGCCGACAACGCAGGTGAAGATTTGCTTCAAGCGCAGCGCAACGTCGAACGTGCTTATCGACGACGTGAGCGTGAGCGGCAAGGGCATAAAGAACCACCCGCTCGACCGCTACAACATGAAGGATGTGCAGAACGCCACAACCTTCACGTTCTCCGACCTCAACGCCCTCACCGAGTATAGTCTGACGGTTCAGGCTGTGCGCAACGGCGAGAAGACAAAGCCGTCGGCAGAGGTGGTCGTAACGACGACGGACAGCACGAACGCCATCGAAGCTATCAGCGCAGACAAACTTACGGACGGCAAGCTGTACGACCTCTCGGGCAGACGCGTGACGGACGCTGGCGCGAAGGGCGTATACATCAATAAGCAGAACGGAAAGACAGTCAAGCTAATTGTAAGATAAAAGAATATATACAACAAACGCAAAGAGTCGGTCAGAATTCTGGCCGACTCTTTGCGTTGCCAACAACAGATGCCGCGCCGGTAAATGGCTATTCAGACATTTTGTTATTGCTTCACAATAAAATAAATATTCATTTTACCGACTTAATCATATTTTTAAACTACCTTTGTACGACACCAAGAAAAGAAACAGCATGGCAAAGCATAACAACACGGGCAAATGGGGCGAGGACCTGGCTGCCGACTATCTGCGCGAGAAGGGCTACGAGATAATCGAGCGTGACTGGCGCGACGGACACCGCGACATCGACATCATCGCGCGGTCGCCCGACCTGCGCACTATCGTGTTCGTGGAGGTGAAGACGCGAGCTACGGATGTCATTACAAAGCCCGAGGAAGCGGTTGACAGACGCAAGATTCGCAACATCGGCATGGCGGCTAACACGTACGTGAAGATGCTGAACGTGCTCGACGAACTGCGCTTCGACGTCGTTTCGGTCATCGGCGGAACGAAAGAGACGGCGCAGGTGGAGCACATCGTCGATGCGTTTAACCCGTGCATGGCGTTTTGAATTCAAAATTCTTCTAATGAAAATACTGAAACTCACTGAGACGGCGTCTACGAACGACGTGCTTCTCGCCCACCCTGCCCCGCCAAACGGCGAGATAGTTGTGGCGGTGGCGGAATATCAGACGGCAGGACGCGGACAAGCCGGCAACTCATGGGAGAGCGAGCGTGGCAAGAACCTGCTGTTCTCCATACTCACCAGTCCGCAAAACATAGCCATAGCCGACCAGTACGTGCTGTCGATGGCTGGGGCACTGGCGCTGAAGGCTGCGCTCGACCGCTACACCGACCACATCACGCTGAAGTGGCCGAACGACATCTACTGGCGCGACCGCAAGATAAGCGGAACGCTCATCGAAACCACCGTGAAGGGAAAGCGCATAGACCGCTGCGTGTACGGCATCGGACTGAACGTGAACCAGCGCGAGTTTCGCAGCAATGCGCCCAATCCCGTGTCGCTATATAATATAATAGGTAGGAAGACGCCGCTCGACGAAATGCTCCGCAACGTGCTCAATAGCTTCGAACTCTACTACCGGCGCGCCGCTGAGGGTGACTACGACGCTATCTGCGCCGAATACAACACCGCTCTGTTCCGCCGCGAGGGCATGCACGCCTACGAAGACTGCGCTACGGGCGAGCGTTTCGAGGCACGAATCAGCCGAGTGGCGCTCAACGGACGCCTTCATCTCATAGACGCCGACGGACACGAACGCACGTATTGGATGAAGGAAGTAAGGTTTATAGTCTAATGGTTTGGCTACATCACAAAAAAGCAGTACATTTGCATCACAAGGGGTGCACACAAGGGGGTGCACATAAGGGGGTGCACTTGTCTCAAGTGCACCAACCAAGCAAAAAGTGCACCAAGCAAAGAATAGCACCAACAGCTCTGTTGGTGCAGCTGGGACAGCTGCACCCCCTAAAGTGCACCAACCAACCAAAGAATAGCACCAACAGCTCTGTTGGTGCAGCTGAGACAGCTGCACCCCCTAAGGTGCACCAACCAAGCTGATAGCACCCCAACAATAACAATTAACAAAACAAACCAAACATACAACATGGCAAAGTTCAAGAGAATTCTCCTCAAGCTCAGTGGCGAGAGCCTCATGGGCAAACAGAGCTTCGGTATCGACCCGGTACGTCTGGGCGAATACGCAGAGCAGATTAAGGAAGTGCACGAAATGGGCGTGCAGATAGGTATTGTAATCGGCGGCGGTAACATCTTCCGCGGACTCAGCGGCGCATCGAAAGGCTTCGACCGCGTGAAGGGCGACCAGATGGGTATGTGCGCTACCGTCATCAACTCGCTCGCACTCAGCTCGGCGCTCGGCGCACTGGGCGTGAAGACAAAGGTGCTCACAGCGATACGCATGGAGCCTATCGGCGAGTTCTACTCTAAGTGGAAGGCTATCGAGGCAATGGAGGCAGGATATGTCTGCATCTTCTCTGCCGGCACTGGCTCACCCTACTTCACTACCGACACCGGCTCGTCGCTCCGCGGCATCGAGATTGAGGCTGACGTGATGCTCAAGGGCACACGCGTCGACGGCATCTACACAGCCGACCCCGAGAAGGACCCGACCGCTACGAAGTTCACCGACATCACTTATGACGAAATCTACACACGCGGTCTGAAGGTGATGGACCTCACCGCTACAACAATGTGCAAGGAGAACAACCTGCCCATCTACGTGTTCAACATGGACATCGTAGGCAACCTGAAGAAGGTGATGCAGGGCGAGGAGATCGGCACATTGGTACACAACTAATCACCAGGGGGTGCACTTGTCTCAAGTGCACCAACCGTTTTTTCTTGCTATGTAGGTGTAGATGAGACATCTGTACCCCATGAAAACGTATAAATACAGAAAGATGAATATTTCTTTACGCAAATCATTATTCGCAATAGCCCTCTTCTCGTTCGTCGGCGCCTTCGCGCAAGGCCCCAACAACAGCGGCACCTACTACAGCGCTGCCGACGGCAAGAAGGGAAAGGCTCTCAAAACAGCATTATCAAAGATTATCGGCAACCCAGACGTTGTTTCATATAACGGACTTATTTCAGCCTATCAGAAAACCGACCGTCGCGACGACGGCAAGGTGTGGGATATGTACTCTTGCACGACCAACTATAACTTCAACGATAATGGCGGCAACTACAAGAAAGAAGGCGATATATATAACCGCGAACACTCGTTCCCGAAAAGTTGGTTTAACAAGAAATCGCCAATGGTCAGTGACATCGTTCATGTTGTGCCTGCAGACGGAAAGGTAAATGGTATGCGCGGCAATTATCCCTTCGGCGAAACGAATGGCGAGACATACAAATCAAACAAGGGTTTCAGCAAACTCGGTAAGTCAACAACACCCGGCTACACGGGCACTGTTTTCGAGCCGAACGACATCTACAAGGGCGACTTCGCGCGCATCTATCTCTACATGGCTACATGCTACGAGAGCAAGATAAGCGGTTGGTCGAGCCCGATGCTCGCCGGCAACTCCTATCCTGCTTACAAGGAGTGGGCGCTCAACCTGCTGCTAAAGTGGGCTGAGCAGGACCCCGTGAGCGAGAAGGAGATTAACCGCAACACGGCTGCCTACGGCGTGCAGAAGAACCGCAACCCGTTCGTCGACTATCCTGGTCTGGAGCGTTACATCTGGGGCGACATGCAGAACGTGCCGTTCAGCTACGACAACTACCAGACTCCAACGTCCATCATCACCGTCAACGCGCCCACCACTCCGCGCCCGGTACGCATCTACACCATCAGCGGCACACTCGTGCGCACTACCAACGATGCCGACCGCGCCCTCGACGGACTCAACAAGGGCATTTACATCGTAAACGGAAAGAAGTACGTTGTGCAGTAGAGCCTTTAAAAGTAAAAGAGTAAAAAAGTAAAAGCGGCTGCTGGAAATGTTTCGTTTCCTGCAGCCGCTTTTTCGTATGCCTTCACAGATAACCTACACCTTAAAACGCCCACTTTACAGCCCACAGCGGCACATTCGTCAGCCAATCCTGCTCACGATAGTCGGACATAGAGAAGCGCACGCCGTGCAGACCAGGGTTGTCTGTGACGAACTGGCGCAACGACTTCGCTCTGAGATTCTCCTCCGCCTTCACCTCTATCGGTATTATGTGCGTATCGTGCTGCACAACGAAGTCAATCTCCAATGTCGAATTGTCATTGCTGTAATAATAGACGAAGGTGCGCGGCAACGACTTCAGCTGTTGCAGGACATAGTTCTCGGTGAAAGCGCCTTTGTACTCTTCAAACACATTGTCGCCGATGAGTATCTGCTCGGGAGGCGTCTCAGACAAAGCACCGAGCAGTCCGCAGTCGAGCAGAAAGAGTTTGAAAGAAGACATATCTTCATAGAATTTCAGCGGCACAACCGGTTTGGTTATGCGATGCACCTTATGCACCAAACCCGAATCGACAAGCCACTGTATTGCTATCTCAAAATCGTTGGCACGTGCGCCCTTGCGCAGCGCTCCATAGATAAACTTCTTGTTGTCGCGAGCCAACTGCGACGGTATCGAGTTCCACACCATGTTTATGCGCTGCACCTGCTGTTTTGGCGCATGTTTCGACATATCGTTGCGATAGGCGTCTATTATCTTCGAATGGATGGAACGCACCTCCCATATATCTCCACGCTCCACGTATGCCTTCACAGCCTCCGGCATGCCACCTACGAAATAATACTGACGCAACAGTTCGGTCAGCATACCTCGCAATGGCGTCAGAGCCGTCCAACTGTTACTGCGCAGCAATTCTACAAGCTGCTCCTTACCCATAGCCAATAGAAATTCCTCGAAATCCATTGGATACATATACAACATATCCACCTTGCCAACGGGGAACGATGTGCCCTCGTGCAGGGTTATGCCAAGAAGCGAACCTGCTACAGCCACATGATACTCGGGTGCTTTCTCACAAAAATATTTCAACGAGGCAAGTCCACGCTCCACTTCCTGTATCTCGTCAAGAATAAGAAGTGTGGTTGAAGGCTTTATAGAGACGCCGGAGATTGCACTCAGACTGCGTATGATACGATCTACATCATAATCGACGAACATATTCTGCATATCGTTGTTGTCGTCGCAGTTGATATAGACCACTTCCGAGTATTCGCATGCTCCGAATTCTTTCAATATATAGGTCTTTCCTACCTGACGTGCGCCTTGTAGTATCAAAGGTTTACGGGTCGGCGATTCTTTCCATTTTTTAAGACTTGAATATATGCTACGCTCCATAATTACTTAATTTACTAATTTACTGACACTTACAATGCAAAGATACACTTTTCTAGGCGAACTTACAAGCATTCACCACACTTTTCTTGGGGAACTTTCGCACGAACACCACACTTTTCTTGGGGAACTTTCGCAATTGTTTATACGATTGAATTTTACACTTGGAAGTTATCGATTATCCAATAGCCATCCTTACGTCCACCTTCGCGTTTGAGAATGTGAAAATCCTCTCGCAAAGCCTTTAGCTCGTTTGAAATCTTTCTTGCAGAAAGTCCTGTCTTTCTTGCTAAATCCGGTATAGTCGTTTTGTTGTCTCCAGATAATATTTTCAAAATAAGAGTCTGAATATCAGATAGTTCTTTCTTGCACTCTTTCTTGCACTCTTTCATGCACTCTTTCATGTCTGGCACTCCAAAACATTCAGAATTACACGGTATATCTATCAAGAAGAATGTTCGTTCTTCGTCAGTCTCTATCGAAGCACGTTGTGAACCATTTTCCTGCAACTTCTGCTGAATGGTAGGAATACCTGTTGCTCTACCCTCTGTCAAATCCAGTTCCTTCAAGAACTCTCCTAAACGACGGTTAGTATATCGACGAGAACGAAGCATACGAGCTTCACGGATTGCTTGCATAGATATGGTATGGTTAGGACCTCCAAAGTTGAGAATGCTAATTTTATCTGGTTCGATAGTAATCTCGACAGGTTCACGTTCAATGTAGCTGCGGTGATAAAGACTGTTTACGACAGCTTCCTCCAAAGCTTGATAAGGATAATTGTATGTCACAATAGAACGCTCTTTATCCTCAGGCTTATGGATTTTCTTTTGGATGACATTTGTCTTTAGATAATTCATTGTGTCACGGATCATCTTAGGCACACAACCTTTTATTGGAGCTATTTCTATCATGTTGTCAGGGTCTTGCAATCTACCATTGGGAAATATCACAATTTCTACCTGAGTCATTTTGAAGAATTTCTCGGGATGCTCACAGAACATCATTGCAGCAACATTTTTGACCTTGAAGCCTTCTGGTGTAGTTTCCAACAAGTCCATTTGGTCTAGAACTATTTTCAAGTTGTCACCAGTTAAATCTTGGTCAGCCAAGTCGCTACCTACTTCCACCAGAAAGTCTCTCAACAAAGTGGTCGAAATGTCCCTAAGAGTTATCTGATCATTGCCACGGTCGTCAAATGGTGTACGATTCGCCAAGTTTATCAGTTCACGCTCGTATTCATCTTTCGGCACGATACTGCTACTATTATAGCGAATATAATAGTTGAAATCCTTCTGCTTTGCAGTAATACGATCAGGCACCTTATATGGACGGCGTTCTCCTGCCGTTACTTTGATTACAAGAATGGTCTTGCCATCAACCTCTTCTATGAAAAGACGAGGTTGATAGTATGGACGGATAAGATTATTGTAACCAACCATATCCTTCTCTATCTGTTCTATCAAATTAGGATTAACACCTAAAACAGGACGAACAGCATGACCATGTTCTTCCTTCACTCCTACAATAATGTACCCACCACCAGTGTCTTCAAAATCATTGGCAAAAGCACAAATGCTACGATATATTGTATCTGGATTCCAACCTTCCTTGTATTCAAGTTGGTTGCTTTCCACTGCACTTCCACTAAGAAGGCTTTCTATATTTATTGGTAATGCCATATTATTTTTCTTTGTTTGTGGTAAACGAAAACATATAAAACCCTTCTATAACATTTTCTTGCCACATTAATTGATTTACAATTTATTCAATGTTAGTTTATACAACCTCTTTATTATGTATGCCTTGAAGTCAAGAAATTCTTTCAATTCAGAGCCCTTTATTTTATTTTCCAAATTTAACATATTATCCATTAAAGATTTCAACATATAATGCCCTTCCATTAGTTTTCTTATAAACTTCTCTTTTTCATCGTCTGAATTAAAATCGAACAAATCTATCTTATTGCGTATAAACGACTCAATATAAGATAAAGCCTTAACCAAGGAACAAGGCATTCCTCCATGATATTCATCAGCATTGCTAAAAAATACATTTTCAAGAACAGAATCAAAGCGTCTTACTTCTTCAACTCGAAGTTGAAAGACCAACATTTGCTTTTGGTGTTCTATGTCTCTCTGCTGCCGAAGTTCTTGCTCTTTATCTTTAGCTTTTTCTACAGCTAGTCGATTATTTTCTATAGACTTCGTTAAATCTATGAAAACTATGATATTCAACAATGCTAACAATGGTGTTAATAGACCACAAATGTAATCAGCAAAATTACCCCAATCAGATGGAGACTGGGATAACCCATTATGGAATTGGTAGAAGTATACAATTAATACTCCTACCAAAACCATTAAGGTTAAAATATAAACATGTTTTTTACTTGTCATAATAATTATACCTTATTATCTAACAATTTCTGTTCCTCATCAATCAAAGGACCGACATGCGAAATGAACTCTGCCAATGTTTCTTCTTTTGTAGATGTATTAGCAGAATAGTTCCAATTGCCAATAGCTGATAATGTACGACGAGGATGCTTGGCTATAGTACTATGCCAAAAGTCTGCACATGGAAATAACCAATTTGGTTGCATCTTAAATCGTTTTAGTCCTTTTGCTACTTGAATGGAAGATTCCAAATCTTTATCGATGATTTCAATTTTATCACAGATTTCGTTCTTGGGGAATAAATTCTCTAAATGTTTCAAATCCTGCTCATCTGATGATGGCCCACGATACCCAAAGAAGGTTATCATTTGAGCGTTACGCATGAAGAAGTCTAGGATATGCCATTGAGAATTGATGAATACATCTGACTTGTAATCTATTTCATCAACGGGCATATTCAATGGCGAATCGAACCAACTTGTGCTGGTTACGATTCGTTTGCTCGTATAATGTTTATTGTTATATACAGCTTGGGCATTTCCATGAGGAAATGCCAATATCGGTAGCATCTCCTCAGGAACATACTCACTCTTTCTGTGATAAGCCTGTATAACCAAATCATCCCAATTGAATGAGACTATAGCATCGTTTGGCGTTAAAGACAATACCAATCTGTCAAGAATTGTAAACCCATTTGGAAGTTCAAGACTTGCATACTTCTTACGAACAAGTGACTCAAACTCATCATAAAGAAGTTTATCTTCCTTATAGAGTTGATTGCACAATGCCTCCACATCATCTGTTTGAAAGTCCTTAGTTTGAACCTTCTTAACAAACGATGTAAAGCACTTATCTTTGAGAAGGTTGTACAATGTGTAACTAAACTCCCCATTTTTGTCTCCATTTGGTATCGTGGCTATTGTTGAGCCAGCCCCCAATATGACTAAATGCTTGAATCCCATAGGCTAATCCTCATTTTTAAAGCGTTCTTCAAAATATGCCCATGCTCGCTGATATCGTCATAGAGTGCATCCCATTCTCTGTAACTCCATGTATATTCACGCTGATACTTCGGAATGGAATAGTAGAACTTTCCATCCGAAGCAAATATCTCATAGATATGATATTTGTTTACGCTTTGTATCATAGTTCACTTGTTTGTTTATACAATACTAAACTTAACTCAAGTAATGCTCTATCACAGATCTTTTACGATTTGTACAACCTCTCATTATCTCTTGAGCCAAATCTATTTGCCTTTTGTATTCATAAATTTTGTCTACTATTTGCTGCTGCTCCACAAGAGATATTGAAGGAATCTCATATCGCATAATGTTGTCTTTATTGCCTCTTGGCATTTTCATGCCCTTTACATCTGTCATTACGAAATCAAAGAATCGCTGACGAGCCATAACATGGTAAACATATTCTGGCAGATAATCACGAGAATCAAGTCTTATGACTAATACATCAGGACTACAACCACCATCTTTATCTGCGAGCCAAATTTTTTTAAGATATGGGCGAATGTTAGACAACAGGATATCCCCTTTATCATACTTTACTGCAGAATTTATATTTGGTTCTCCATCATATGGCCTTACTCCCTCATAATTCTGCAAGAGGTTATCGGTACTGATATAATCGGCAACAGACATTTCGCTCATACTTATACGTTCATTAGAGTAAGAACATATCTGCTTAAGCATTTTTACCCCCCGTTTTTTCTTTAGCAATAACTTCAAGATTATCAAATATTTCGCTAATTTTCTTACGATAAGTTTCAATTGTCATACGGCTAGTAGCGTACTCTTTATCTATAGCCTCACATCCAGATATAATTTTCTTTTGAATTTCGATGGGAGGGACAGGTATTTGAAGAGACTCTATATCTGCCTTATTTATACTTGGATATTGTCCTTTAGGCATTTTCTCTATTATCTGATCCATTAAAGGTTCTAAATTCATGAAGTAAATATAAATGAGCTTATTAAGTAACCGTTTCTCGTCTTTTGACCTCAGAATGGCAAAACCAGTTGAATAGACAGCATCCTTATGCTCTTCAGATATGTATGCAAAAGCCCTTAAATTAGGACGGACTGTCGAAACAAGGGTACTTCCACTCAAGGCATATCGTCTTGCGCGACTTGGTGCATTTTTTCCTAACAAGGTATTTTCATAGGAAACTATACCAGTTCCATTCTCTACAGAAGAAATATCTACATAAATGAATTTCTTATTTGGGCTTTCTGTCGGATTCTTATCTTTTTCATTGATAAGTATCAAGTCTGATATCTTCTTTATAGGATAATCACTATGTAATACAATTTCTCGTTTTGTAATGAGTCCAATAGCTTTATCAAAGTTACTTTTCGACCAATCAAATAAATTCTTCAAAGTTGCATTATGTGCATAGTTCATCAAAACATCTGACAATATAGTGTCTGCTCCTAAAAAAGAATTACGCACAGCACAGGCAAGAGTTCCACGAGCGAATCTGTCTTCTTGATTGTATAGCTTTCCACCAGGAATATTGATTATGATACCCTCTGCACCCTTTCTGTTACTCCAATCATAGCCCAGAAATAATTTTTGTTCTTTATTGCCAGATGGAGCTGTAATGACCAATGTCCTTTGTTCACGGACAAGTGCAAAATAATACAACTTGTCTTTTTCTACATCAAGTGCAAAATCATAGAATTTTTCCAAACGGATGCGCTTAGCCTCTTCTTCAGAACATTTTTTAGGCAAAGAAATAGCCATGCCATTAAAGGCATCAACATATACCTTGATATACTGATTCGACGAAAGCTCAGCAAAGTTTAATCCACGTCGAATGAAGCGAAGATAAGTGTCTTCACTAATATTTAGCATTTGCAAATAATCTGCAAGAATCTGTTTATCTTTAAACTCTGAAATATCCTCACCACTCATAATTGCATCAACGCTATCTTCTGTAAGTTTGGCCATGCATGGTGGTTCTTTGTATCGTTCAAGGAACAATGTAACAGTATTTGTCCCTGTAGCCCCGAATGTTTTGCTGCCAAAACTGGCAATGGCACGAATGTAGAAATTCTTCAGTAAATCTTCACGAGCGGCGATGTAGCTACTTGATGGGTTGCTGAGGATTGATGCTGGCAAAATGACAGCCGCTAGACCCTGCGGACGGAGCAACTGGGCAATACGCTCAACAAATAACGTTTCTATTTCTTTACCATCATTTGTGATGACATTTAGCAAACGAAAACAATTATTACGTAATTTCAGATGCGACTTAAAGCCACTGACAGAATATGGAGGGTTTGCCACAAGAATGTCAAACACCCCATTTTCAATACCTTTATCCTTATAGTTCTCAAGTCCATCGCCAAAGATAATGTTTGCGCCACCGGCACCATTCATAAACATTGAAATCTTTGACACACGTGCTAAACGATAATCTTTTTCTATTCCATAGATATGTTTTTCAACCCAGGAGTTTTCACTGTTCTTCCGCACGGCATTGATGGCTTCAACCGCTTCTGTCAAGAAGTGACCAGCTCCACAAGCATAATCTATTACATTAGGTAATCCATGATTTGAAATGTATGTTTGCAAGGGAATACAATCCCAGATAAAACGAGTTATCGGAGTTGGGGTAAAGAATTGCCCTTCATTCTGTTTGAAGCCCTTATTGAGTAATTGCTCAAACAAGTCACCAAGAAACTGGTGTTTGCTTGGATATACAATGCGATATGGCTGAAATAGTTGCACTACCTCAACCAAAATCTTACCATTCTGGAAAAACAGCTCTTCGTTGTGAACATCCTTGAACGCAAAATCGTTGTTTGAATAGAACTTCAATATGCGAATAGTATTGTTTAAATCTTCAATCGCTTGCTTGCGCTTTTTACCCGTATATTGCATGAAAAGACGTTCTGCATAGTCTGCCGCTACATAAAAGATTTTCTCTTTCATGAATTCTTCCATGCCTTGCGTATGAAGACGTTGCAATCGGTCTTGAAGAGTCTCATAAGTATCTGTTCCTTGCTTATATTGGAACTCCACTTCCTCATAATCCTGCTTCTTTATCTCATCTACAAGTTTGCAGATAAAAAGAGCCACAAGGCGATTGAACGCATTCTCCTTGTCCGACACATTATTATGACGCAGTATTTCCTCAAAGCGGTTTACTATTTTGTCATCAGGAGTGAAATCTTGCAACTTGTTCTTGCGCAATGGTGGAATCCCGATGTTATAAGCTTGACTGTCATCATCAAAAATAAGATTGTCAATCCACGCTTTATTATAGGTTTCATCCCAAACTTTAAAGCGTTCTTCGTCATTATGCGCATTACGATATACAAGGACATCCTTGTCCTTCTCTGCCATTTTTACTATATTGGCATCATCGGTGCAGTTAATAACCTGCGATTTCACTACAATATCACCATCTTTCCAATCTGATGCATACAGAGCTAGCCAGCGTGTAGCGTTTTCTTGTTGCCAATAACTGAACAATTGCCCGCCGTATTCCTCTGTTTTTTTGATTTCTTTATTATACTCTGCACCGGCTGTTTTACATTCAATTATAATCAGAGCATTGCCATTTTCATCCTTGACAACTATATCAGCCTTACCACTTTTAGCATCGCGTCCGAGTTGCCATTTAGGTTCAAGTTCAATGTGCTCTGGACGATAGCCTTTGTCCAGCAAACGACACACACATTCAAACACAACGAAATTCTCATTGTGCAAAAAGTTACTTGTCGTTTTATCATTAACAACAAGACCTTTGTCTTCAGGATATATTAATGTCTCGTTGTCAAAATCAACATGAACACTACATGTTGAATATATTTTGGAATAATACTCACCTATGGTTTCTTTTTCAAAACCAAGAACGGAAAGTACCTTTTTGAGATTTTCTTTTGTTATCATATTTTCTTTGGCTAAACGTATGTTTAATAGCAAGCGAGTTTACTTCTCATATCCCTCATAGTAACAGCTCTGCTCTATTCCCCTGAATATCACTTTGCGGTTCTCCGTATCAGAAGTGAGGTTCTGTGAGAGGAGATAACGCAGTTCGAAGTCGTTGATGGGTGAACGTTCCATCGCCGAGAGGTGTTTCTTGGTTTACAAAGGTAAAAAATATCTTGGAAAATCAAGAAAGAGTTACCAATAAAAGCACACATCGAATCGGGTTGAGACCCGACAAAAACACAATTACCGCATACAGGAACTTCAATTACATGTATGCGGTAATGAAAGTTCCGGTATGCGGTAATGATGTTACCTGTATGCGGTAATAAGCTTACTACTGTAGCTCTACGCTTTTAAGCCTCCAACGCAGCGGCAAACTCGCGGTGGAATGTGCTGTGGAAGTGGATGATCTCGCGGCGAGCCTCGTCGTCGAGTTTCCAGATGTTAGCTTCGCCGGCGCGGTGAGCCAGTATGTGGCGCACGCAGCGAGCAATCTTGCGCTTGTTGTTGCGCGCCTGGAGCTGGTCGCCCTGGATAGGCTTCTGCGAGATATAGGAGAAGGCTGTGAGGCGCTGCATGAAAGCCTCGTAGCGGTTGAAGAGCAGCGCCTGACGCATCATCTTCTCG
>ERZ1026874.1179-NODE-1179-length-14340-cov-9.248512_pt1 | contig 14340 bp, 19 predicted proteins | sample MGYA00380167_ERZ1026874 | MGnify/ENA primary metagenome ERZ1026874 (study PRJEB33269, sample SAMEA4719803) | human gut metagenome | biome: human-associated habitat; feature: organic feature; material: feces | place: Cameroon | collected 2013-10 ...
ATAGTAATTGGCTCTTTTTTTATTTGGCAATCGTTTTAATTTTTTTGATTAGAACGGTTGCCTTTTTTTATTTACAAAAAATTTAAAGGAATGATTTTAAATGTATTTTACCGACACACCCGAACTCAGGAAGTTTGAAAGAGAGATGCGTCAGAAACCTAATTTTGACAGGCGCAATGATGAGTGTGATGAAAATGAAATCGCACATTTCTCTGACAACAAAAAACTTAACACAGACAGAAATAAGAAAGAGGTTGGTTGATTTTTTGACAATAAAAATAAGAAGTCCCACTCAAAAAACAATGCAATTAAACAACTTAACTTTAGGAGATGTATAACTTGAACGAATATGAAAGACAGCGCAGAATAGCTGAAAGCACAAAGAAATTGTATCCGCCGGGTACAAGAATTGAGCTTATCAGTATGAAAGACCCTTGCGCACCTGTTCTGGCAGGAACAAGAGGAACAGTAAAATTTGTTGATTCAATGGGTACGATATTTCCTGAGTGGGAAAATGGTCGAACACTCGGTGTAGTTCCCGGAGAGGACTCATTCAGAAAGCTTACGCAGGAAGAAATCGAAGCAGAAAACCAATCCGAATCAGAAGTTGAAGATGAAACTCCTGATGAGGATAACGGAATGACAATAGGAATGTGAGGTGTTTTTAATCTATAAATCTTCTTTTGGAATGAAGATTTATGAGCATCAAATATTTCGATATGTTTGCAGGTATTGGCGGTTTCCGTTCCGGACTTGAAGCCATAGGCGGTCTTGAGTGCGTCGGATACTGCGAAATCGACAAGTATGCAAATCAGGCATACGAAGCAATGTACGACACGGGTGGTGAACTTTACTTTGATGATGCAAGAAAAATCGTACCCGAACAGTTACCCGATTTCGACCTTATTACCGGCGGATTTCCTTGCCAAAGCTTCTCAATCGCAGGAGCAAGAAAAGGATTTGACGATACAAGAGGAACGTTGTTTTTTGAAATTGCAAGAATTTCTGCCGTTAAAAAGCCTAAGTATCTCTTCCTCGAAAATGTTCCCGGTCTGCTTAACCATGACTCAGGCAAAACATTTGAAACAATCCTCCGTACATTGGATGAGTTGGGGTATGATGTGTGCTGGCAGGTACAACAGCAAAAATTTCGGAGTACCCCAATCAAGAAATCGAGTGTTCATTATCGGCTATCTTAGAGGACAATGTGCCGGAGAAGTATTATCTTTCACGCAAACAAGCGGAAAAGCTCTTATACAAAGAAAAGCCAACGCAGGGTGAGCGAATCTACTCATCAAAAGGACTAAGCTGTACACTTACAAGCGGTTCGGGCGGATTCGGCGGTCATAGCGGACTTTATCTTATTGAAGATACTGAAAATTTTGGTTTGCCGATAAAGTCTAAGACCAAAGACGGTTATCAGATGGCATATCCCGGTGACAGCATTGATACCGCCTTTTCGGGACAAAATTCAAGGCGTGGCAGAGTCGGAAGTCAGATAGCACACACGCTTACTACTTCCGCAACGCAGGCGTATTATTTCATAGACCTGAACCCCGATCCGAAGCTGACAGAAATTGCAAGGTGCATAACCGCAAGGCAGGATTCAGGAATCAGTAACCGAAAGGCTGAACATTCTGGGGTTTTTGTAGAGAATTCAGATGTTCTCGAAGATAATAAAAAATTTACAGTAGCCTTTATTGAGCCAAACGGCGAAGTTCACATCGGCAGAATACGAAAGCTGACACCGAGGGAGTGCTGGAAATTACAAGGCTTTACGGACGGGCAGTTCGACAAGGCAAATGCGACAGGACTATCCGACAGCAGACTCTACAAGATGGCAGGAAATGCTGTGACAGTGAATGTAATCTCTGAAATCGGTAAGATTATCAAAAAGGTAAACGATAAAAATTAAATAACAACAACTAATATCAATCGTTCCTAACGACTGATATTGGTTTTTATATATAAGCCGTTGGTTGAGTTAAATACTTAATCAACGGCTTTTTGTCGTTTCAGGGGCGATTGGTATTCCGAGAGGAGTGAAAAGTAATCAAAACCCCTGTGAGTTGGATGGGTAACAAAACATCCATCCTTCATATTTTGTACGCTCTGTTTCCTCTGAATTACGAAAGGTATATTGAACCCTTCGGAGGTTCCGGAGCCGTACTTTTAGGCAAGAAAAAGCCTGATAAATTCGAAGTTTACAATGATTACAATCACAATCTTGTAAACCTCTTTCGCTGTATGCGTGACAGACCTCTGGCTTTTATAAAAGAATTGGGATTCTATCCGTTAAATTCAAGGGATGATTTCAATGCAATCAGGGATTTTTTTAAGCAGGAAAAGTTTGACGATAAATACCTTGATGAGGAGTTGCAGTTGACGAAAATTATCCTGCCTGAATTAAAAGCAGAAGAAGTCATAAAGCTATATGTTAAGATGAAAAAGGACTACGACTTGCGCAGAGCAGTAATGTTTCTGAAACTCTTGCGATACAGTTACTCAAGCGGTGGCAAATCCTTTGCCTGTCAGCCTTTTTCAGTAGTGAGCCTTTTTCAGCTGATAGAGCAAGTCGGCAAAAGACTTGAAAATACGGTAATTGAAAATCAGGATTTCGAGGTTTTAATCAAGCATTATGAACGAGATAATGCCTTTTTCTACTGTGATCCGCCTTACTATTCAAGCGAGTATGTTTATCAATGTGGTTTCACTTGGGACGACCATATGAGGCTGAAACACACACTTGCAAATGCAAAAGGCAAATGGCTTGTATCATATAACGATTGTGAGGAAATCCGTAATTTATATGACGGATATTCATTCTTTGATTTCACAAGGTTACACAATATGAAACAGCGAATAAACGCAGGCGAACAATTCCCTGAACTGCTAATCAGCAACTACGATATGTATGAAAGGCAGAGAAACAAGCCGTTGCAGTTGAGCCTGCTTGACTTGACAACCGAACAACAAATTGATTTAGAACAAATTTTGAAGGAGTGTATTATTAACAATGGAAAATAGGATTTATGTAAGCATACCGCTTGATGCCCTTATTGTATCAGGAATCACATCCGACTGTGCTGTGCAGATTTCAGCTATGGACGGAGCAATTCTGATTGAGAGATGCGATGATGATTGTAAAGAATGTTGTTGCGACTGTATCTGCGATGAGTGCAGAGCAGAGCTTGTGGAAAGCGAGGACGAGTAATGATCAGGTTGTTCAGAGTTCTCGAAAAAAGAGGAAGAATTACAATCCCCTATGAAATCCGCCAGCGAATCGGATTCAGATACAACGATGTTTTATCATTCACCCAGCAGGATGACGGCTCGGTACTTGTCAGGAAAGAAAAAATCTGCTACAACTGCAAGGAATCAGAAGAAGATTTCGAGGATAATTTCACCCTTGAAGATTTCCTTGACGGTCTGTCCGAGAAAGAACAGAGAAACGCACTTTTACATCTTTCTCTGCTGTGGGCAGAAAATAAAGTAAAAACATAAAGTTGTCAATCCCTATTTGATATGATATACTTTAATAAAATATGATTGAAACAGGGCGGTGGTAAAATGTATTATTCTTATGTTATGGGAATAGACAGTTCCATTAACGACTTAAAGAATAAGGGCTTTATTATTCAAAATGACGGTGATAATTACATGGTATCATTTTCAAAAGAAAAAGCATCAATTTGGGAAGATTTTATATCAAAACATCTTGCAGTTGATTTTTGGAACGAATTTCTCGCAGAGGATAAAGTTGTTTTTATATTTCATTTGCAAGAAGGTATCAAAAAATTTGATGTATATAACTTTGAAAATGATGAAGTCCTCGCTCTGTGTGAAAAAATATGCAAATGCAAATTTGAATCAATAAAGAGTATGCTTGTAGGAAATCATTTTTATAAAGATAAATTAAAGTAGTGATATTATGTTGTTTAAAGAAATTAGAGATTATTGTTTAAGTAAGCATAAAGCATATGAGGATTATCCTTTCGGAGATATCCCCATATGCTATAAGTTGAATAACAAAATATTTGCACAGATTTATCCTATGAGTACAGACTATAAAATAACGCTAAAATGTACTGTCGATGTCGGCGAATTTTACCGAAGGATTTATCCCAAAAAGGTAGTCAGAGGATATCATTGCCCACCTGTACAACAGCCGTATTGGAATACCATTTATTTGGATGATTTTCCGGATGACGAACTTTTAAATATGATTGACCACGCATATGACACAGTGTTAAAAAGTTTTAGCAAAAAGGTTCAAAAGCAAATACTTGAAACTGAATGATAATTAGGTCTGGACATTTCAAAATCTTTGGATATACTTGTTGCTTGAAAGGACGGCGATAGTATGAAAAAGAAAACCGCAATAACATTTAGCATAATATTAATGGCAGTAACATTTACGGCTTGTACTGCAGAAGAAAAAGTGAATAACAGTTCTTTATCACCCACGGCTTCAACTTCCGTGGGTGTTTCTGTATCTACGGAAACTTCTGCAACGGCAACAACTGAAATAACAATCCCCGAAAAAGCCACAGTTTCAAAAGAAACAGAGCCTTCGGGACAGAATACCAAAACCGAAGAAAAAGCCGACAGTGGGCAACATTCGGCGGTTGTTTCGGCAACGAATCCGATTCAAAAAACACAAACAGAAGTTCAGAACAACAGCAGGAATACAGTAAATAGCAATAAGCAAAAATCGGAATCGACTGCTAAAAAAGAAACTGAAAATTCTACTCAAAAGCCTGCTGAAAAGCCAACGCAAAAGCCTACGCAACCGCCTACCAAAGCAAAAACGGTTGATGTTCAGTATGAGGTGAGTGCCTGCATAGCCTACGGTCAGCAGCTTGGAATGAAATACGATTCCTCACTGAACACAGGCAACGCAAGCTGGTTCTCGCCCACAAACACATCATACTATGACAGCACTTCAGAACTGACTTCAAACCTTAAAAGTGATGTTGAGTATGTAGCTTACTACTACCAAAGCAGTGGCATAGCTCCAAGAGACCTATCATTCAATGTAATCGCAGAAAACAACAAAATATATGTAGTCTACTGTTGAACAGACGATTAAGCAAGGCACTCACTTTATTGTGGGTGCTTATTTTTATGAAAGGAAGATGACAATGAAAATCAATAGTATAACACTCTCAGACCTCCGCCGTATGAACGGCAAGGAAGGTCTTATCTTGCAGGGCTGTGGAGGTGAAATTAAAGAATGGATGGACGGCATCAATAAAATGCTTACGGACAAAGGAATACTTCTTGACGACACAAAGTTTGAGCATGTTTCTGTGTTCAAGAGTGACGGCGTAACCTGTATTCTCTATCCCTTTGAAGATGTCCACCTTGATATCGGCAAGCTTGCAATGTGGCGATTGCAGTCCTACACAGCCTTTGCAGGAACTTGGCTTTCCGACTATGTGGAAAACAAGCTCGGTGGATTTATTACCGATGAGCAAATCAAAGCAGAAAAGGTCAAACCTGACTGTGCGTTGATAGGTCAGGATGGCAATATATTCAATCTGTTAGGAATTGCAAGTCACACTCTCAAACAAAACGGTATGGCTTACGAAGCAAAAGAAATGTGCAGTCGTGTTACGAGTTCGGGCAGTTATTGCGAAGCACTGAACATCATCGGCGAGTATGTAAATATCACAGACGGCAGTGAGCAGTCCGATGATATAGATGAAGATTTCAATGAAGGGCAGGCGATGAAATTATGATTGTATTTAAAACAGAATAATACATCAATCGGGACAAGTGAAAAATCTTGCCCCATATTTTTTATGAAAGGATTTTAAAATGACTAAGTTAATCAGAAATAAGAAATTCACAAGAATAACAGCACTTTTACTCGTGGTTGCCGTAATATTCGGAACAATGTTCTCACTCCATGTAAGCGCGGCAAGCGGTGATAAGGTTACAATTACCTTTGATTACTGTTATGACAGCACCGGGAAAACAATCAAATTCCAGCAGACCACAGTCAGCGACGGTTATACTGTAGGTACAGTGGGCGAAGAGCTGTGCAAGATTTTTGCAGACGGAAAGGAAGCTTATTGTATTGAACCCGGTCACACGCTATACTCAGGCAATACGCTGACCGAAAGTGCCTCAACCGTGTGGAAAAATTTAGGCTCTGCAAAGCAGAAAGCAATCAATCTTGCACTGCTCTACGGCAAGCCCGGTTCGGGGAAAAATTTAAGCGGAACAGAGGATCAGAAATGGGTGGCAACACAGCTGATTGTATGGGAATTTGTTTCAGGATGCAGAAATACTGCCGACGGTTACAAGTGTACAAATACAAAGTTCATTGACGGCATTTGTGCAGGCGGCGCAAACCCCGGAGTTAAGTCAGTTTACAATGCAATCTCAAAAAGTCTTGCAAATTACTCAACTGTTCCGAGCTTCGCAAGTGCAAACGCTTCGAAGGCTGAAACCTATGAAATGAAATACTCGGACGGAAAGTACACATTAACCCTTACCGACAGCAACAGTATTCTTTCGGATTTCAGCTTCAAGACAACAGGCGGTATGAGTGTATCTGTATCAGGAAACAGGCTGACCTTGACTTCAACTTCGACCGTCAACGATGCAGTAACATTCAACTCTGCAAAATCAATGCCAAGCGTAGGAAATACAACCCTTATCCCATATGGAGATGCAACTTTGCAGGATGTCATAACAGGTGTTGAAAACGACGCAGACCCGATAAGGGCATATTTCAAGGTCAAGACAAGCTCGGGCAATCTAAAGCTTGTTAAAACTTCCGAGGACGGCAATGTTGCAAATATTGAGTTTACTGTCAACGGCGATGGTTACAGCAAAACAGTTAAGACAAACTCAAAAGGCGAATTTGAATTAACCGACCTTGTTCCCGGAAAATACACGGTTACCGAGCATACTCCGACAGAGTATGCCGAACAAAAATCAAAGACCGTAAATGTTGAAAGTGGGAAAACGGCAACTGTATCTTTCAGTAATGTTCTTAAAAAGTGGAATCTTACTGTTACTAAAACGGACGCTGAAACAAAGTCTGCACAGGGTGATGCAACACTTACAGGAGCAGTTTACGGCATCTACAATAACGGCAAGTTGGTTGACAAGTACACCACCGATAAAAACGGCAGTTTTACAACTTCATACTATGTGTGCGGAGATAACTGGACTTTGAAAGAAATTGAACCAAGCGAAGGTTATCTGCTTGACGAAACCGAATATCATATCGGTGCAGAGGCGAAAAAATATACACTTGAAAACAACAGCGTTTCAATTGGAGTAACCGAAGATATACTGAAAGGGAAAATTGCAATCATAAAGCACACCGATGACGGCAGTACAAAAATTGAAACTCCCGAAAAAGGTGCTGAATTTCAGGTGTATCTGAAATCATCGGGAAGCTATGCAAAAGCAAAAGAATCCGAAAGAGATAATCTTATATGTGACGAGTACGGCTTTGCGGAAACAAAGGATTTGCCTTACGGCACATACACTGTTCATCAGACCAAAGGCTGGAACGGTACAGAGTTCATTGCTGATTTTGATGTGTTTATTTCTGAAAATAATAAGACTTACAAATACCTCATCAATAACGCAAGCCTTGAAAGCTATGTAAAGATAGTAAAGGTTGACAGCGAAACAGGCAAACAGATTCCGTATGCAGGCGCAGGCTTTCAAATTTATGATCCTAACGGTAAGCTTGTAACAATGACCTACACCTATCCCGAGGTTACAACTATTGACACATTCTACACGAACAGCGAGGGTTATCTCATTACTCCCGAAGTTCTTCCTTATGGCAAAGGCTATTCAGCCGTTGAAGTGCAGGCTCCTTACGGATATATCCTCGACAGCACACCTGTATATTTTGATATTACGGCAGAAAACACAAGTGAAGAAAACGGCGTTACAATCGTAAAAGCCGAGAAGAAAAATACTCCGCAGAAAGGTACAATTACCGTAGAAAAAACAGGCGAGATTTTCTCAAATGTAACGGCAATTGGTGGCGGATATACTGATGAAAACGGAAATGATGTTGCACTTACGACCATATATCAGCCTGAATATTCTGTAAGCGGTTTGTCGGGTGCAGTGTTTGAAATTTATGCAGATGAGGACATTACAACACCTGACGGAACAGTAAGAGCAAAGAAAGACGAGCTTGTCGCAACACTGAAAACAAACACAAAAGGCACAGCTATAAGCAAACAGCTTTACCTCGGCAAATACCGTGTTGTAGAAAAAACAGCTCCTAACGGATTTGTTCTGAACAGAACTATAAATCATATCGAACTCACCTACTCAGGACAGAACGAAAAGGTAACCAACACCTCAACATCATTTACTAACGACAGACAAAACGTTGTAATTGACCTTACAAAAATTCTTGAACAGGACGAGAAATTCAGCATCGGAAATAATGATGAAATTCTGAATGTTTCATTCGGACTTTACGCTGATGAAGATTTGAAAGCCGCAAACGGAACAGTCATTCCAAAGAACGGACTTTTTGAAATCATCACCTGTGAAGAAAAAGGAAAAGCGACTTTCACAACCGACCTTCCGATTGGAAGTTACTATGTTAAGGAAATCAGCACTGACAGCCACTATATCCTATCTGAGAAAAAATACCCTGTTGTGTTTGAATACGCAGGACAGGATACAGCAACTGTTCATATTTCTGTAAATGACGGTGAACCGATTGAAAATGAAATCATCTATGGCACAATCAAAGGCTTGAAGATTGATCGTGAAACAGGCGAAAATATCGCAGGCGCATTATTTGGAATGTTTAAAGCAGAGGAAAAAGAATTGTCAGAAAAAACTGCAATTCTCACCGCTGAATCAAACGAGGAAGGAATCTTCACTTTTGAAAATGTTCCATACGGCGAATACATTGTCTGTGAATTAAAGCCTGCTAACGGTTACCTTGAAAATGAGGAATTATATCCTGTAACAATTTCAGAGGACGATGAAATTATCGAAATCACAATTGAAAACGATAAAATACCCGAACTCGGAACAACTGCAACTATTGACGGCAAAAAGGAATTCACAGTTAACGGTGATATTACCATTGACGATGTTGTTTCCTACAAACATCTCACAGCAGGAAAAGAATACACAATCAAAGGCGTCCTTATGGATAAATCCACGGGTAAGCAATTCCTTGTTGACGGCAAAGAAGTTTGTTCCGAAGTAACATTCACACCCGAAACAGCAGACGGCGAAGTAACAGTATCCTTTACCTTTGACGGTTCTGTAATTACCAAAGAAACAGAAATTGTTGTGTTTGAAACTCTCTACCGTGAGGGAACAGAAATTGCCGTTCACGCTGACATTGAAGATGAGAATCAGACTGTAACTATTCATCCGCAGCCTGAACCTGAAAAACCGCAGACAGGTGACAATTCAAATCTTGGCTTTTATATCGGATTGGCTTCTGTTGCTGTCGGCGGTTTAATTGCATTTCTCATCATCAAATTTAAGAAGAAAGATGAGGACGATGAATAATGCGCAGGGTGTATATCTGTTCGCCTTTGGGCGGAAATGTATCTGCAAATATTGAAAATGCAAAACGATATGCCCGATATGCGTTAGAGTGCGGTATGGCTCCGTTCATACCGCATTTTTACGCCCTGATTTTGAATGATGACAATGAAGAAGAGAGAAATCTCGGAATGCTTGCCGGACTTTCTATGCTTTGGGTTTGCGATGCGGTCTGGGTTTTCGGTGATGAAATAACCGAGGGCATGAAAACAGAGATTCGCTTTGCCGAAAAGCTGAACATCAAAGTCAGATATATATCGGAGAATGATTTAAGAAAATCGGAGGTAAAAAATGATAAAGTCAAGAAAAATTAAGTTGTTGAAGTGGTTGGCAGGAATATCAGTAATACTGTTAATGCTCGGAATATCGGCAGTAACAGTATTTGCCGCAGGAGATGTATCATCAGCAATCGAAAGCACATGGACATCGGCTCAAACACAGATTAAAAATGTTGTAAACAATGTTGTCTTTCCTGCGGTAGATATGATTCTTGCCATACTTTTCTTTGTTAAACTTGCTATGGCGTATATGGATTACCGCAAGCACGGACAGTTTGAGTTCACCGCGCCTGCAATTCTTTTCGGCTGTCTTGTGTTCTCGCTGACAGCACCACTGTACATCTGGACGATACTCTGATAACAATAAAAATAAGGCTGTTGTGTTGAGTCATAACAGCCTTTTGCGAGGTGATTTATATTTTTGACTGGTTAGGAGATTTCATCGGCGGAATCGGAAGTGCCATAGGCGGTGTGTTTGATTACCTCGGTGAGCAAATCTCAAACGCTATATGGAACACGATGTTACAGTGGTTCTATGAAACGATTTACAACGCTGTCGCAGACTTTTTCACTATGATGGGAAATATGGGCGCAGATGTGTTTGACCTTGAATGGGTGCAGGCGACAATAAATCTGTTTACTCTTTTTGGCTGGGCATTGTTCGTCGCAGGCACGGTCGTTGCCGTATTCGATGTTGCAATAGAGTATCAGAACGGCAGAGCAAATATCAAAACAACCGCTATAAATGTATTAAAAGGGTTCTTTGCCTGTTCGCTGTTTGGCGTAGTACCTGTGGAGTTGTATAAGTTCTGCATCAGCCTGCAAAACACATTTTCAAAGGATTTGTCGTCCATAATGGCAGGACAGCAAAGCCTTGATTTAGCCGGACAAAGCACAAGCGTTTTAGAGGGTAGTTTTGCAGTTTCTGTTCAAGTGAATTTTGGTTTGCTGAATCTGTTATGTATGATTGCTTTTGCCTACTGCGTAATAAAAATATTTTTTGCGAACATCAAGCGTGGAGGAATTCTGCTCATTCAGATGGCGGTAGGTTCGCTGTATATGTTCAGTGTTCCGAGAGGATATCAGGACGGCTTTAATCAGTGGATGAAACAGATAGCGGCACTGTGCCTTACGGCATTTATGCAGACAACTCTGCTGTTCCTCGGGTTGCTAACCTTCCCCGGCAATATGCTTTTAGGACTTGGAATAATGCTTGCATCAAACGAAGTGCCGAGAATTGCACAGCAGTTCGGACTTGATTCATCAGTTAAGGTTAATATGACGAGCATTGTTCACGCAACTACAACTGCCGTGAACCTGACGAGAAGTGTTGCGAGGGCGGCAAAGTAAAGGAGAATTTATATTATGACAACTTATATATATCCGCAGAACCTCAAAGCTACCGCCAATCTGTGGCTGTGGAGCTTGCGGGATTTTGCAATTATGAGCATAGCGCTTTTGTTATCAATCCTGATACTTGCACAGACGAGGATAATAGTACCGCTTGCAGTGACACTTTGCTTCGGGTTTTTGTCAATAAGGCTTGAAGATACAACAATTCTTGATTTTATCCGCTATGCTGTAAAGTATTTTATTTCAACTCAACAAATTTTTTATTGGAGGGAGAAAAAGTGAAAAAGCAAAAACGAAAAGGCAAATCGGTTCAGGACTTGCTGGGCATAAAAACCTTTACGAAAAACGGCTTGAAGGTTGGCAAGGAAGAACTGATTTTTTATATGGTTCAGCCTACAAATATTTCCGTACTTTCTCACACGAATATCGAAATCAAGGTGCGGCACCTGATGATGGTACTTTCTGCTGTGCCGGATATTGAGATTACCTGTACAGACTCGTGCGAGTGCTTTGATACGAACAAAAGCTATATCAAAGGCAGGATTGAAGCTGAACAGAATGAAAAAGTAAGAAAAATTCTGAATAAGGATTTAGATTTTCTCGACAGCATTCAGACCGAAACCTCAACCGCAAGGCAGTTTCTGTTCATAGCAAGGTGTAAATCTTCAAAATCCGAAAATGTTTTGCAGAAAGCAAACAGGGTTGAGAAGATTATTTCAGACCAAGGCTTTGAAGTAACCAGAATGAAGAAAGCCGACATCAAGCGTTTTCTTGCAATATATTTTGACGCAAGTATGAACGGCGATTTGATGCCCGATTATGACGGCGAGCAGTATTTTGAAAAGGAGCAGACCTATGAAGAAGCATAAAGGAAAAATCCAAATGGGAATTGTGATAGGTATATTTTCAGTAATCATAGTTGCCTGTCTAATTTCAATTTTTTCAAGGCTCTATGCCGAAAACAAGGAAATGGAAGAATTCAGGCAGCTCGCAGAAATCGTTACAGAGGAAACAACGAATACAGATACTGTAACAGAAAGAATTAAAAAGCCAAATATATTAAAAGTCAGCGATTTTGATAATGAAGTTCAGGCTGAACAAACAGTGTATTACACAACCTATTATGAACCTCATTCAATATCAGAGCTTATTTCAATGAATTCCGAATGCTTCGGCTGGATAAGCATAGCAGGAATAAACATAAACTATGCAAAAGAGAAATCCATATACGACGCAGGAATTATACCTATTTACGGTCAGCAGATTCTATCGCTTTCAACCTGTTACGGCTACAATCAGGATGACCGAATACTTGTGTTGGCAGTCCGAAATTAAAGGGGGTAAAAATTATGGGACTATTCAAAAGAAAACCAAAGGTGCTCACACCTGAACAGGCAGAGGAAATTTACACAAAAGATTTCTTTGATATGATTCTGCCGTCAACAATAAAATTTTTCACCGATTATTACATTGTCGGTGACTCATACCGCAGTGTGTGGGCAGTCAGAGAATATCCGCCGAGTACGGAAGAACAAGCAATACTCTCACAGCTTGCAGATAGAAATGGAGTAACACTACGCATTTACCACAGGCTTGTTGAGAGTATGGAACAGCGTAAAATCATACAGAACGCAACACGCAAAAACAAGCTCAAATCAGGCGGCAATGATGTAAACGAAACCATCGAAGCACAGGGCAACTTGCAGGATGTTGTCACGCTGATGGCGAATCTGCGAAAGAACAAAGAGCCGTTATTGCATTGTAGTGTGCTTTATCGGAAACAAATCGAATAGGATGAATACGGGACTGTAGGCAATGCCACAGTCCTGATTTTTAGCAAGAAAATGAATAATATACGCACTTTATTGATGTAAAAATCTAAAGACATTATTTCATATAATAGTGCATAAAACGTTAAATAAAATAAACACCAATGTTCAAAGGACAATTGCTGTTTAACCATAGGCGCTTATTATAATAAATTTTCCGGACGGAGAGAACTTTTTCAGTTACAGCTGTCGACGTAAGTTGTGGTAATATTTCCATCAATTCGACTAAGTCTTCTTTGGAAAGGTACATATATTTTCTGCGTACTGAAATTGGTTTTTGTTGCGGTTTTAGTGCTTGAGTTTACTGTAACAGAAAATTTATCTGGTGCTTTGTAGCTGATCACAGTTTCAATTCTATCACCGTTATCTAAATACTCAATACTTGTTACTTCATCATTGAGCAATAGTGCACTTGTGGGAACACAAAAAATTGTACAACACATAAATGCTGTGATTAATGATATTAGTGTTATTTTTTAACAGTATTCATAATGATAATCTCCTTTTTAAAATTTATTCTTCAATTACTTCATTTGAAAATAATGTTTCTTCCCGTAACAGCATCTGATGATTTTGATACCAAAAAGCACAAAACACCGATGTTACAATTATCAGAATAATTAAAATTACTGAGATAAAAGCTTTAATATATTTTGAAGTTTTGATTTTTTTGACTATGTATTCCGTGTCAGCCGCTGAAAAATAATCGTTCACCACATTATTCGGCAAGCCGTATTTTTCGTACAGTTCTTCTTTTGTTGTGATTTCCTCATCTTCGCAGTAGCTTTCAATATTCGCTTTTAATTTGGTGACATATCTTTTCTCACTTTTACCCATAATCGGGAAAAATGATTTAACCTCAGAAATATATTGTTTGCATATTTTATTCATCCGTTTTGCATCTCCCTTGCTCTTGCGACATTACATTCATAATTTTTTGAATACCGTCCGTTGTGTTTTTGTAATTTTGCGAGATCTCTTTCAGAAATTCTCTTCCGCTTTGCTCAATTCTGTAATATATGCGAGTTCTCTTTTTGCCTACCTGCTTTGAATACTCGGTTATTTTACCTTCATTTTCCAGCTTGTGGGTGGCGGTATATATAGTGTTTTGAGATATTGTAAGTAAGCCTTCCGAAAAATTCTCAATGGACTTTACTATTTCATAAACATAGCTGTCATGACAATTCAGAATTGAGAGAATGAGCAATTCCGTAATACCGTTAATAAAATAATTTTTAGAAGCCATAAAAACCTCCATTTCAATTACACTATACAACATCCTGTCTCTTATACACATCTGACGCTGCCGA
>ERZ1026874.1180-NODE-1180-length-14324-cov-10.033709_pt1 | contig 14324 bp, 17 predicted proteins | sample MGYA00380167_ERZ1026874 | MGnify/ENA primary metagenome ERZ1026874 (study PRJEB33269, sample SAMEA4719803) | human gut metagenome | biome: human-associated habitat; feature: organic feature; material: feces | place: Cameroon | collected 2013-10 ...
CAATTTGATTTTGAATATTTTTGTTTTCAAATTTTCTTTGAACAAATGTATCATTTGAATTTTCTATTTTTCCAAATGCTTGTCTTTCTACTGTTTTAATATCATTAATTAATTCAGTCATTTCATCAAATTTAATCCAATTTTTTTCTGCATTTTTTGCTGTTAATTCATCTTTGTCTAATGTATCAATTATGACAAAATCTCTATCAGTCAAATTATTATAAATATTAGAAGGTTGATCTCTTTCTAATAAATTAATTAATAATTCTTTTTTTGAAATATGTTTTACACGTTCTATCAATTGTGGATCATTATTTTGATTATAAATTATTAAATGAGTATTTGGTACAAATGTATTTCTAAGATGAATACTTGAAAAGTGTAAATTTACATTCCAATTTAATTCATTTGTATGTGTTTTATTCTTCATTTTGAATTTTAATATTTCTTCAAATGTTTCTTTTGAAATTATAAACCTTATGACTTTCGTATCAAACTTTACCGAACAACAACATGGTAACAATTTATGACAATAAATAGTCAGTTCTGTACAGTTGTTTAATTGCTCTTTTAATTCATCAATTGAGTAATTAGATGTTAGATCAAATACCTTATTGTTAATTAACACTTTGTAAATATTAACTTTAATTAAATCATTTTTAACTATTTTATATTCAAAATCTTTTTGTAAGAAATATTCCAATGATAATCTATCTTTTAAATAATCTGCAAGGCCATTTATCATTGCTACATAGTTGAAATCATATGCAAAAAGATAAGTAAAATACAAAACATTAAGTATTATAAAAATAATAATCAAAAAATCATTTAGAATTCCTATTTTATGAAGAACAAATATACTACCAAAAACAATTAAACAATGAATAATTGTTAAGATAATTATTATTCTTTTTGATAATGTTTCAATTGTTTCTTTTTTTTTCATCAAATTTATCCTCCTTCAATTTCAATTATTTTACTTTCTTCCAAACTTCTTTTTACATCTATAACATGTTGATTAGTACTTCCTTTCCATTTTAAAGTTAAATCTTTTTCATCAACTCTTTTGCTCTTCCTCCAACATATCTAACAACCCTGCCTTGATTTTTTGCAACGTTACTATTGTTGCCAACAAAAAATGTTGTGAATACTGCTCGTTTTCTTTTTTGTCTACAACACACTTTTCTAATTGTAGGATTTCTGAATCAAGATCTTTAATATGATCTGCGATTCTCCTTTTTCTATTTTCATTTGGAGTTGTTTCACAAAACATATGCAGATATAACGTCCAAATTCCATTACAGGTCGAATATTCTGGATGTGAATCACAGAACTGACAGATCTGGCATTGATTACACTGTTCGATTGAACACGATAGTTCATTTCCGAGAATTTCAAACGCTTTTTCATACCCATTTTCTTTTATTGTTTTTTCAATGTACTTTTCCCATGTTGATTTACAATCACAAACCTCTTTTGCAGAACAGAATCTTCGAATACCACAAACTTTACAGTACATACCGGAATGCTCGATCAATTCAGCGATTTCTTTGATTGTCTTTTTTTCAAAATATTCTTTATTCATATTTTTTCACCCCTTTCCCTTCATTTGACTGGGTTTGACTGGGCTGGTCGGGTTCGAACCGACGAATTCGGGAGTCAAAGTCCCGTGCCTTACCGCTTGGCGACAACCCATTGTATCCTTATTTTCGTACAAGTATCGCAGTATAAACGTCACTTTCGCTAACCTTTTACAGAGTGCTTTGGAAAATGATAAGGTCAAGTATCTCTCATGCACCGTCCGGGATTCGAACCTGGGACCTCTCGCTTATCAGGCGGGCGCTCTCACCTACTGAGCTAACGGTGCCAAATCTTTTCCACAATAATATGGAAGTTTTTTGTGGTTGCATCACAATCTGTTTCATCGACAAGATTATCTTACTATAACGATATGGATTGATGATTTTTGCACGTAATGAAAAAAAAGACCGCATATGCGATCTTTTTCTTGCCATGAAACAGAAAATCAATAACATTCTTTTTGCCGTATCTTATCCAGCTTCTGTTTCTTTTTGTTAAGGTGTCTTACTCTTGCGCGTGGACGATATTTGTCGCAATGCTGGCAGTAATGGTAATGATCCGCTTCACGTCCTTTTTTGCACTGCCCTGCGCAAACATAATACTCGCAAGGTGTTTCTCTTAATTTAGCCATTTTCTTTTCCTCCTATGATTGAAAACATTTATTATTCTTAATATGAAAAAAAGAAAGAAAATATATTTTCATACTTTTTCAGTTTTTGCAAAAGAATAGAGTGAGAAAATTCCCACTCTATCTCTTATTACGGATTGACAACCTCCCATGTTTTAATCATGGTATGTTTCAAATACCCAGTTCCAGTCATCCAAAAAGGTCGGCGGAACTGATAAGCCGGTGCGTGTTTTGTCGCAAGGACTTCTCGCTCACCAAACTTTACACGAATCGTAGTTCCGATAGGAAGACTTGCAAGGGAAGGCTTTTCACTTTCCTCAATACATTTCTTTCTCCATTCGTTCGCCCATTCACTGTCTGTCTCACTCAACAGGCTTAAGATTGATTTTGGACAATCGTAGTAACAAGGTCCGCAAGTTTTGTAAAATATGTTGCCTGATAACTTGTCCATCCCATAGTTTTTTTCCCTCCTATTTTTAAATAATTTTTCATTTTAAATATGGAAATCTTGGAAGAAAGAAATATTGGCAGCTTATGGATAGCAACAAAAAAGAGGTTCCTCAAACGTAGGATTGAATCAATTATACTACACAGTTCTACTAATATCACCTACTCATTTTTCCCTGGCAAAACGGAACAATGTTCCGTTTTGTACCATATCCCAATTGTTCATATTTCCTTTCTTTCCAGAAAACTCCCATGTTCTCTAAAACGGAAAAGGAGAACTTTCTATGAATGAAAATGCTACTATTTCAGATTGCGAAGCATTGAATTTTGCTTTAGAACACGGCATCATTAGCATGGACGCTGTGCGTAAACAAATGAAAAAAGAGATTTTAAAGAACCATCCTTACAGTATTTGGCAAGGAAAAGATAATCGCTGGAGAACCTATCTCCCGGATGCATCTGCTGCCCGTGGAAAACGACTGATTGCCAAGACCAATAGAGAAGACCTTGAAGCTACTATTGTAAAAGCTTTTGGTGAAGAGGAAAATCAACTCGATATTAAGAAACTTACATTAGATGATATCTTTCCGGATTGGTTGGAATACAAACGGCTCCATACAACTGCTGAAACATATATTATGCGAATCCAGTCCGATTGGAATACACATTACAAGGATACTGATATCATCCAGATTCCGTTAATTAAATTGGATAAGCTTACTTTAGAGTGCTGGACTCATAAGCTAATTCAGGATAACAACCTGACTAAAAACGCTTACTACAACATTACACTAATTATGCGACAATGTTTGAATTACGCCGTCGATAAGGGATATATTTCTTCTAATCCATTTAATTCTGTAAAGATTGATTCACAACGGATGTTTCGCAAAGTTAAAAAAAGACAAGACGAAACACAGGTCTTTCTAAAATCAGAGCAAAAGAGTATTCCTTCATTAGCCTGGGATGATTTCTACAACGAAACAAAAATCTATGTCCTAGCTCCGCTGGCCTTGTTATTCCAATTTCAGACAGGTATTCGAATCGGCGAGTTATGCGTGATTCGCTATGAAGATCTTACAGAGCAGAATGGATACATCCATATCCAGCGGATGCTTCGGCGCGATACTGCAGAAATTGTATCACACACAAAAACCACTGCCGGTGATCGATTCATTCCATTAACTTCTGAAGCCCAAAAATTGATTGATACCGCAAGACAATATCAAAAGGATCATCACTATCCTGATAATGGTTATATCTTTTCCATCAACGATAAGCCATTGACAGAATGTTGTATCTCAACACTATACACGAAATATTGTAAAAAGTTGGGAATAATTCAGAAGAGCTCTAACAAAGCTCGTAAAACATTTGTATCTAACTTGTTATCAAACGGAGTCAACATCAACACTGTAAGACAGGCAGCAGGACATGCGGATGAGAGGATCACTTACAACAACTACTGTTACGACACCTCGGATGAGGATGAAAAGAAAATGCAATTTGAAAAGGCACTTTCATTATAATTTTTGAGGGAAAGTGTAACACCTTCCCTCTTTTTACTTATGTCCTTTTTCGAAAAAATTTAATCAGTCATAAGTGTTCCATCTGCATTTAATCGCGGAGTAATGGAACTTGCCTTAGTGCTATGATAAAAATTTAAATCCCAAACAACAATGTCTGTTTAACCCTACTGCTGCCAGGTAAAAAATACTGGGGAACAAAAATCCCCAGCATTTCTGCGATTAAAAAAAATCGCCCCAGTCGTCATCCCACATACAACCATATAATTTATCGTAACATTCCTGACAGAGATTGTATGGATAATTCCAAGGAAGTTTTCTTTTACATTCCCTGCACGTTCTTGCTTCCAATTTCTTTTCTTTCAGTAAGGTGGCAATTCTTTCACATACCTGTTTCTTTTCATCAATGATGAATTTCAGATCTTCTTTCTCACCAAAACGGGAAATACAGTTATACATAAGGTCAAGATAAGAATATACTTGTTCCAGTTGATAGATATTATCCATACATTCAAAGTTCTGGTGCTTGTATAATTCGTCTAGTTTTATTTTCTTTCCATCGCGAAGATTTAATACCACATGATCCATTGCTGTTATCATTTGTTGATCATCCATTTTAATTGGGATTTTGGAAATATTATAAAGCAGACGTTTGTCTTTACATGTTTGTTCATAACGATCGATCAGCTGGATCTGTGTTTCCATTGGAGCGATTAAAAATAAGTTATCAGGCACACTTTTCTTCCATTCATCAATAATCTTTGATAGATCAAATGGCAGTGTTATAAGAGATTCCGGGAAACCGACATAGGCACGTTCCAGTGTTACAGATGGACTGTTATATTTCTTTACAATCAGTTTGCGGTTATATTCCGATGTATAGTATCCTACGTCATAAATACCATACCGACCAGCACGTCCAGCGATTTGTTTAACTTCATCAGATAGAAGCTCTCGTCTTGATGTTCCGTCGAACTTTTCTGTTTCAAGAAAAACAATGCGTTTTATAGGTACATTTATTCCCATTCCAATGGCATCTGTAGAAACAAGAACATTTGTCTCTCCATTTTCGAAACGTTTCAGTTCATTATGGCGCACTTCGTACGGCAGGTTCCCGTAAATGATGCTGCATTTAAACCCTTTTGACTGCAATTCAGAAGCACATGCGTGTACGTTTTTCTTAGAAAATACAATAAGCGCATCTCCTTTTTGTACACTTTCCGGGAAATGAAACTCAGCCGGTGCCGGCAGCAATTTTGTCAGTCTTTCGCAATGTTCAACCTCAAAAGTATCACCACAAAGATTGATAAGACCAATGATAAGATTTTCAGCATTCGGAGCCATACATACATGAACAGTTTTTGCATTTACCCCTAATATTGCGCTGGACCATGCTGCCCCGCGGTCTTTATCAGCGATCATTTGCGCTTCATCAATTACTGCAACTTCATACGTTTTTTCCAGATCCAGCATTTCAATTGTCATTGAACTTACTTCTGCATCGTCAACAGCAATGGATTCCTCACCTGTAATCATATTGCAAGGGATATTACTTTCTATCATTCTTTCGAACATTTCATATGCCAATAATCGTAATGGAGCAAGATATACTCCATTCCCACTCTCCTTTAGATCTTGTATTGCGCGATATGTTTTTCCGGAATTTGTCGGACCGATATGAAGTATAAAATGACGCTTAAGCGGACGTTCATATAATTCAGCCACATTCTTAGGAAGTGCATAATCAATCTCAGAGCGAATTCTCATCTGTAGCTCATGACGTTTCTTTGCACTCATAAAGATATTTTTATAATGTGGATTTTCCTGCAATAATTTGATTACATTCTCTTCAGTGAATTCTTTTTCAATCGCATCATATACGATAAAGTCATACTCATTCACTAAATTCTCTATCTCATCCTTTGCATCATCCTTATTACGAAATTCTTCACCGTATTTTTTATAAAATTCGTCCATAAGATAAGCAGAAAGGAGTCCACTATCAAATAAACCTGTCGTTTCCAGCAAGTAATCTATTTCGCAGCTTTGATACATCAAAAAAGTTTCCAGATTGTTCTCTCCTAATGGATCACAATATAAATATAGCGCATCATGTTTGTAGCATTCCTTAGCAGCATTAATCAATTTCGTAGCTGCATCTTGTGCTACTTTTTCCATTAATTTAGGTAAATTATTTTCAGCCTTCCATTCTTTCCATGCCTGCATCTTCTTATCTCCTTGCGTTTATCTTTTTGTCATGATCTCATTGAGTGTTTTGTCTAGTGATTTTAAACACGCTTTCCATAAAGTATACTGTCGCAAATATTTGTAAAATATGTCCCGAAGAATCTGTCATTTAATAATGGGAACACATTGTATTCGTTTTTTTCTACTTTATCCAAAAAATTACAGATAAATGAGTAATCGTCTTCCAACCAAATACTTAGATTTTTATCGGATACCATATATATAACAATATCTTTAGCTGGAAGCTTTATCTCATAACGCATAAAGGAATCTTCATTTTCAAGAAACTTTTTTAGTCCCAGTAACGCAAAGCTATTCCGAACAAAATATTCAAAATCTTCATCTGTTGTTGCGTGCCGCATTTGATCCTTATATACGACCATTTCATTTTTAATTTCTGATAAGATTTTTTCTTTTACTTTTTTGACCTTATCTATTCTTTCTTTTTCATTCGATATCTTATCGTACATTTTCCTCACCGGCTTTCATTCAACTTTTTCATAACACACTATTAGAAAAACATGGTGTCTGGAAATTTTTACGCATTCTTTTCCATATTCTTTTCAAGTTTTTCAATTTTCTTTTCAAGTTTTTCAATATATTCATCAAGCTCTACTTTTAATTCTTTCTCCAATCTTTTCTCTTCTTCCCAATATTTTTCTCTATTCCAACCACTTTTTCTTAGTTTTTCTTTTTCTCTTTTAATTTCTTTCTCGTGTTTAGCCACATTAATAGAAAACTCTCTTTTTAATTTTTCTTCTTCTCTATATTGTTTTCCTAAGAATTCGTATTTTATAGAACGCATAAAATCAATTAATTCTTTATCATTAAAATATTTCAATAATATATCTACATCTCTTAATTTTATTAAATATACATTTTCATATAGATACGTATTCAGATTTCGTAATTTAAAGTCTGTTATTTCTATATTTTTATCTGCAAGCAAATTAAGAACAGGTTTTATTTTTAGTGACATTATATTAGAAATATCATTTACAACAATATACACAGTTCTTTTGGGACTCCGAACAAATCTAATTGGTTTTCTATAAAAATATACTACTCTCAAATCTTCATCTTTACTATTGCTGTACATTAAACTCCACATCCAATCAAATACTTTTCATATTAATTAAAACTGTGAACGTGTATTAATAATAATGTTATTATCTTTCACAGTCCAACTAATCACTGGACAATATCCATACTTCTCGATTGCTCTATCTTTTCTCCATGCACTGTTTTGGTAAAGATATTCATCTTTGATTTCTACCCATATATCATTACCATAAAAATTTTCCAATAAATCTTTAATCTTCATTCTTTAAATTCCTTTTGAAATGCGGTTTTCATCTACTCATAAATATAATTTTCTCTTCCAATCCATTCCCCATCTGTTCTATCTTCATCATTAACAGCGGTATAATATATACATTCTTTGTGTTTGTCTACTAACACTCCAATTTCATACATACAACTTTCTTCGTCTTCACCATATATGTAACATGAATATCCATCCTCATATTCTGCGTACATCTCAAAGTTATATTTTTTTGATTCTTCCGAATTAAGTTCTACTTCTACAATCTTCATATCATCCACCTCCAATTCTAAATTTCCGTTTCATACTTATCTGACAATGAAAGGATTTCAGGTGTGATTAACAGTACTTGATTTCCGTTTACCATCCCAATATGCATTTCTGAAATTCCACGCTTCTGTCATATCATTTTCCTCCCGACTTGCTATTTGTCATTTGCATATGATAACTATAACAAAATGGCAGGATTTATAGCATTTTGCACGTAAAACTTCCAGCTTGCAAAATCAATTACCTACTCCAAACAACCTTATAGCTTTTGCAGGAACGCACACATAACCACCAGACATATTTTTTCCATTTAAGATACAGTATTTAGTAAAATCAGAAGAGGCAATTATATTATATATCTCTTTTAATTGCTCCTCGGATTTCTTCTTTGCTGTAAGATATCTTCATCAAGTATGCATGGCATAATCTCCGGAGATACCACATTGATTATATTTTTTTGTACAATCTTTTTTTGAAGGCTATTTTGGATCCCCTGGCTTCTAGCAAATAAATACCATGGAAGCTTCTGATCCATATTTCTTTTACTTAATTCCTTACGGAAATCGCTCAAATAAGCATACGCTTTCGGAAATTTTTCTTGTAATTCTGCTTCAGCATATGGTTTGTAATTTTCATTTCTTCCCGCCTTATTTGTTGTATTTACTATTTCTTCATAAGGAAAAAGAATATAGCGATTCTCCATTACCCCTGTATATCGAGAAGCTTTCACACACCGATGCAAAATATCAGACTCCATATCTCTTACCATTCCATTTTTGTCAGTGAAATATACGATTTTTCTTTTATCTGTATGTTTTCCCATATACGGGATCTTCGATTCCCTATCTTCATATGCCTGAAAAATATATACTGAATCATTATTCGTACTTACTCCATTTTGGATGTCTGCCAGATTCTGCAATTTTAATTTTTTCTGTTGATTTTTCATCAAGAACTCCAGATCTGATTCCAAACATAAATTCCATGGTTTATCGTATAATTGTTCGCAAAAATATGTATGATCAATTCTATTTTCACCTATTATTTCATATCCGGAATACTCTTTATACAATACATTTTCAGCTTTCTTTCCTTTCTCCAAAAGACATACGCAGCTGTAAACACCAGCATCAGCAAATATTTTGGAATCTTTAAAATCATAAACAGCTGACAAATACCAATTATCAATTAAATAATTGCGAAATTTTTGCTGAGAAGTATTTTTGAGGAAAGAATTAGGCGAAATATATCCCAGCTTTCCTTCCTTGTTTAACATTTTTATTCCGATTTCATAAAAGATAATATATAGATCAGTAGTTCCATTTATGAGCTGAAAACGTTGCAATACATTTCTGTATTCGTCCGGTATATTATGGATCTTCACATAAGGAGGATTTCCAACCACAAAGTCCATACGTTCCGTGAACTTTGTATAAATCAGAAGTGTGTCCCCACAGGTAAGGTGTTCCCATTTTATAGCCGGTATTTGCCACTTGTATAAAACATTGTTTAACAGATTTATTGTATATTGATAAATTCAAAATCTTTCTCAATACCATAGATGTTATCGTTAAGTATCGCAGCTATATTATCCTTTGATAGTCCTATTTTTTCCGACACATTAATGATTCTTTCCGTAATAGCTTTTAAAAATACGCCTTTTCCGAAAGACGGCTCCATAATTTTCTTATTTAAAATTTCTTCCCCGGTATACCCAATAGCATCAAGTATCATTGATACGATCTTTTCCGGAGTCATATACTGTCCTTCCTGTTTCTTTTTTTTCATAATAATCTCCATTATTCTTATTTTTTCTTCTAAGAATATGGAATCTTAAAACAAGTTTTTATACGGATAGCAGTATCTTCTTTATATTTTTCTACATACAAAAACACTCCCCCCCATAAACAAGGGAATGTTCTTTTACAAAAAAAAGACTCCTGTCCAAACAAATGTCTTCCGTCCGGTGATCCCTTTAAGAAACTTTGTGATGTCCGTAACGGCTCAAACTCAATCAAAAAAACTAATAGACCAAACATAAGTCCGGTCTATCAGTAAATGAGGAAAAATATGAAAATGATATAGAAAACGCCTTTTGGCGTTTTTCGGCTTGTGAAGATCTTCCCGGAATATGCATCCGGAGACCATCCGGTAACAGAAATTACTCTGCTGATGGTAACTGCCTTGTACATAAAAGTACAATTCAAGTACAATTCTGGCAGCAGATCCTCACGGTGAAATTTTAAAAAAGAGGAATCAAGTGATTCTTCTGCGTCGTCTGATTAAGTCTGATAAGTTGTGTTCCTTATCGACAATATTATCTTACCACAACGGCGCGGAACAAAGATTTTTGCACGTAAAAAAGAAAGTGCAGAAATTCTACACCTTCTTTTTATGGAAATTTTCTAGTATTTTATCGAAGACTCTTATATTCCGTTTCCGTAATAATTTTTACTCCCAGCTCTTTTGCTTTTACACTCTTACTGGATGAGCTGTCTTCGTTGCTGATAAGATACGAAGTCTTTTTACTGACACTTCCGGATACCTTTCCGCCGCGTTCTTCAATTTCTTTTTTGAGTTCAATACGGTTTGCATAGGTTTCCAAGGATCCGGTGATCACGAATGTTTTTCCGGCAAGATCCTGTTTTGCAACAGAAGATATTGTAATATTATCATCAATAATATCCAGTTCTTTTCTCAATGAGAAATATTCCTTACTGTGCTCACGAATCCAATCAAAAAGCGTAGTTGCTGTAGTCAAACCAATCCCTTCCAGGGCTGTTAATTCCGAAATGGCATTTTCCTTCATCCCAAGATCATACAGAAGATCCGTTTTGGTTTTGCCGTTTTCTTTATTGAAATGTTTTTCCAGAATCTTTGCAACATCATGTCCAATTCCAGGAATACCAAGTGCATAAAAGAACTGCTTAAATGTTGTTTTTCGGCTGGATTCGATCGCCTGGATCATCTTTTCGTAAGACTTTTCGCCAAATCCTTCCATGTCCATGATTTCTTCCTTGTGTTCTTCCAAATGGTATAAATCGGATAACTGTGTGAGAAATCCTCTTTCTACAAATTTTTCGATCGCTGCTTTCGACATTCCGACTACATTTAAAGCATCCCGTTCTGCCATACGAACATACTTTCCTACATGCTTTGCAGCACAGTCCGGGTTTGTACAGTACAGAGCTTCTGTATCTTTTCCGAGTCTTTTTTCAGTAGGTTTTCCACATACTGGGCAAACTTTAGGAATCTTGATCAGATTTCCATTCTGTGTCAGATTTTCAGCAATCTGCGGAATAATCATATTTGCCTTATACACGGTAATTGTATCGCCATATCCAAGCCGAAGATCCTGCAGATATCTGAGATTATGGATACTTGCCCTTTTTACGACTGTTCCTTCCAGATCCACAGGTTCAAAAATCGCTACCGGATTGATAAGCCCGGTTCTGGATGCTGACCATTCAATTTCTTTTATTGTTGTTTCTTTTGCATCATCCTTCCATTTAAATGCGATGGAATGCTTTGGAAATTTACCGGTGGTTCCAAGTGAAAGACCGTACTTGCGGTCACGGTAAGCGAGTACCAGTCCGTCTGTTGGATCCTTTTCCGCAGGAATCCTTATCTTAAAAGATTCGATCTCTTCCGGAATCTGTTCCGGTGAAGGAATAACAACATATTGAACTGTGCCAAATCCGAGTTTTGAAAGCCAGTCTAGCTGCTCATCATACATTGTTTTTTCGCAATCTGTCCCGATGTCAAATGCGCGAAAATGCAGAGAACGTTTTGATGCAATATAAGAATCATAGGCACGTAAGGAAGATGCTGCCAGATTTCTTGGATTCGCATATTCACCCTCAGCGTTTACCTTTTCAAAATTTTCATAGCTAATTAATACTTCTCCTCTTACAACCAGTTCTTTTTTATACGGGATTTCTAGCGGAAGTCCTGCGATATAAGGAGCATTGTGCATTACATCTTCTCCAATGTAACCATTTCCTCTTGTCACTGCAGATACCAGTTTTCCATCCTGATAAGATGCGACCAAAGTAAGCCCATCCTCTTTCCAACTAAGGACTGTTTCTTTTCCATCTGCCCACTTTACCAACACTGCCGGATCCTTTGTCTTATCAAGGGAAAGAGCTGGATACTTATGTTCCGCTTTCTTAAGTCCTGATACAACAACATATCCGACACGCAGAGTCGGACTGTCTGGAAGTACAACCCCAGATTCTTTTTCCATTGCTACAAGTTTGTCATAGAGCATATCATATTCTCTATCTGACATTTTTGTTACTTCCGATTCGGAGTAATAATTTCTTGCTGCCTCGTTTAATTTTTTTACTAATTCTTTCATGTTTTCCATTTTCATTTCCTCCTATTATTTTTATATGTTTCGGTATTAATATGAAAAGAAAGAAGAAAATAAAAAAGCAAGACGCATATTCACGTCTTGCTTATAAATCCACTCATCCCGTGTAGGGAGATACCAATTCTGACTGTTCCGCACAAATGTATGTATATTTCAATCCACTCATCCCACACAGGGAGATACAGCAATACTGCACAAAAATCTGTCATTACATTTTTACAGTATTACCAAAAATCATTTGTTTTCCTTGTTTATTGTTTCAAAAGTCCTCAAATTTCCTGATACTAACAGAGAAAAATAACTTATTATCGGGTGCGAATCCCCCATACATTTCATGTGAGCTTCTTGTTCGCACCATAATTATGTTATCCATAAATACTTACTACTTTCAAGAACGTCAGAAACATTCGTTTTTTCGAATCTTGTCTAAGTTCTGTTTCTTTTTGTTGAGGTATCTTACCATGATTCTCATAAGATTATTTCCTTACTACGCTGTATGGGCTATGTCGGACACTCTAACCAACTGAGCTAATGGACCTTATACGTTAATATGGTATTTTGCAAAGATCTAACCTTCTTTTCATATCATCAAGACTATGTGCGTCCAGTCCATATATTATTTGAATCCCCTCTGGCATATCACTCCAAAAATTCATATTGTAACCATTTTTTTCATACACGCTGAGATTTTTCTCTAACTTGATATGTTTCTCTTTAGCCAATAGAAAAATTTGTTCTTTAAATTGTTCATCTTCCTCTGTCCAATTGTCTATTGAGTGAAAATATCGATCCGGATGCGCCAATACAGAGAATAATCCTGTTTTCATACCTTCAATGACCGCGAAAAAAATAGAATTATAGATTTTATTTTTTCCTATCCCCTTTTCGTATGTGTAGTGATCATCCGTAGTCTTTGCATGATGTTGTCCAAGGATCATAAAGTCAACTTTTTTCTGCAATTCACAACAATAAGACAAATATTCTGGAATATACTCCACTTCAAATCCAGAATATATTTTGATATATTTTTTATATTTTTCACGAAGTTCTTTTATTGCATAGATATATTCATCTAATTCAGTCATTTTCATTCGTCCCGTAAAGGGATCACCCGGAAATGGAGCATGGTCTGTAAAAGTAATCATATGCATATCATTTTTAATTGCATACTCTATATAACTTTCTTCTGAATCTAACGATGCATGTCCGCATCTTGCGGTGTGAACATGAAAAGCATAATCTAGTCTTCTTTCTTTCATAACAATCCAACTCCCTCCACAGTGAACCTCCACCAGCCATTCCGAAGAATGACAAGTAGCTTCCCTCCATCATAATACTGCAATAACCTCGGCATCCCGGATAATAATCTCGCCATCGTCATATCCGTATTCCATTGAGTCACCGCCGATCAAATAATATTTGTCCCCATAAGTCTTTACTTTTTCAAGCATTTCTTCAATGTTATTTTTAGACAATTCAAGTGCACATGCGCCGTTAAGTTCGCCGGCATCGTAGAATCCAGCATAAGGCCCTTCGGAAATATAAGGGTATAATAATTCTGTATAAGCATCATTGTACTGCGGATCCTCAAAAAGCTGATGCGAATTATCCATTATTTCGCCAACCTGATAATCTCTATTATCCGCTCTAACTCCAATATGTTTATATTTTAATTCGTTGATTAATTCTCTGATTTCTTCTATCACCATGGTCCTTTTTCCTTTTAAGACTTTTCTTTGTCGGTTTTAACTTTTAATTGGTATTCTTTCTGCTCCTTCAGCAGCTTGTCTATATTTGCATTCTTTCCATGTTTTATTTCTGATTGATATTCTTTAATCTGTCTATTCTTCTTTCGGCAATAATCAGAACATAAATTAGTTGGTGTAGGACTAGAGAATACACGTCCGCAATATACACAGATTTTCT
>ERZ1026874.1183-NODE-1183-length-14302-cov-5.815189_pt1 | contig 14302 bp, 8 predicted proteins | sample MGYA00380167_ERZ1026874 | MGnify/ENA primary metagenome ERZ1026874 (study PRJEB33269, sample SAMEA4719803) | human gut metagenome | biome: human-associated habitat; feature: organic feature; material: feces | place: Cameroon | collected 2013-10 ...
ACTTATACTCATGTACCGGCAGCTCGCCGTTGAGTGCTCCGAGCGCGTTGAACGCCAGCGACTCCATCTCGCCTTCGCCCGGCAGCACTACGACCGGAGCGAGGAAGCTCACCTGCTTCTTTATCTCCTCAACGCAGTATTTGCTGTATGCGATGCCGCCGGTGAGGATGATGGCATCCGCCTTGCCCCAGAGCGCAACCGCCATGGCGCCTATCTGCTTCGACACGGTGTAGAGCATAGCCTCGAGCACCTCGTGGAACGGCTCCTCGCCAGCCTCAGCGCGGCGCGAAATCTCCTTCATATCCTTCATGCCCAGCAGCGCCTGGCATCCGCCGTTGCCTGCGAGCATCTTCATTATCTCAGCCTCGGTATGCTTGCCCGAGAAGCAGAGGCGCACGAGCTGGTCGGCAGGCAGCGTTCCGGCACGTTCCGGCGCGATAGGACCCTCGCCGTTGAGCGCGTTGTTCACGTCAATCACCTTGCCCTCGTGGTGAGCCGACACGCAGATGCCGCCGCCGAGGTGAGCCACTACGAGGTTCATCTCCTCATACTTGCGGCCTATGCTGCGCGCATAGCGGCGCGATGCAGCCTTGGCGTTGAGCGCATGGAATATCGACTCGCGCTTCATGAACGGCAGACCCGTGTAGCGTGCGCGTGTCATGAACTCGTCTACCACAACCGGGTCGGCCATGTAAGCCGGGCAGTGGCACATCTGCGCTATATCGTCGGCGATGAGCGAACCGAGGTTGCACACGTGCTTGTGCTTGGCGTTGATGAGGTCCTGCTTCATCTGCTCGTTGATGGCATAGACGCCGCCGTGCAGCGGCTTCAGCAGACCGCCGCGACCTATCACGGCGTCGAACTCCAGAGGTATTCCAGCCTCCTTGAGCAGCTTCAGCACAAAGTTCTTGCGATACTCATACTGCTCGTTAACGGCGGTGAACTGGTCCAGCTCCTCCTGCGGGTGCAGTCCGTCAGATGTCCATACAGCACGTTCGTCTTCATACACAGCCACCTTCGTTGAGGTGCAGCCGGGGTTTATGACAAATATCTTTTTCATAAATGATGTTTGTTGCTTCTTATTTGTTAATCGCCTTCAGGCAGGCAGTTGCTAAAGAGTAGAATTTAGAGTCGGCAGTGTCGGCGCGCGATGTCACCACGACCGGTGCTGTCGTGCCCACGAGCATGCCCGCAACCGTAGCTCCGCCGAAGAGCGTAAGCGTCTTGTAGAACGTGTTGCCCGCCTCGATGTCGGGGAAGATGAGGCAGTTGGCGTTGCCCACAACCGGCGATGCGATGCCCTTGATGGCTCCGCTCTCTGCGTCGCAAGCCGTCTTTACGTCCATCGGACCACTCATGTCCACCTCGCCGTAGGCTCCCTTTGCGGCGTTAGCCTTCAGCTCCTCGTAGCTCAGCGTGAGCGGGAACTTCTCAGACACCTTCTCGGTGCAGTGGATGAGAGCCACGCGCGGACGGTTGCCGCCCGTGATGCTGCGATAGGTGGTGGTGATGTAGCGCGCCAGAGCGTCAAACTGCTCCGTAGTGGGGTAGGGAATGACGGCTGCATCGGTGAAGAAGAGCAAGTGGTTGAGGCTCGGCACGTCAGCCACGGCGATATGTGTCAGCACGCTGCCCTTGATGAGGATGCCCTCCTCCTTGTTGAGCACGGCGCGCAGGAGGTTGTCGGTGTTCAGCGAACCCTTCATAAGCACGTCGGCGCGGCCTTCGCGCACCTCTTTCACGGCATGACGCGCCGCATCGTCGTCGTCTTCGGCTACGATGAGGGTCACCTTGTCGGGATAGTCGGCAGCCAGACGGCGTGCGATGTCAGCCTTAGCTGCGTTAGCCACAAGGATGAAGCGTGCGAACTGCTCCGCAATGCTTCGTTCGATAACTTCTTCTGTGTGAGAGTCGGCAGGAGATGCCACAGCAACCGTCACTACCTGCGCAGCTTGGCGCAGACGTTCGGGCAGGATTTTAAAGTCAACGATAGGTTCCATACGTTTATTTATAGGGTATTATGTTTAGGGTTGCTCATTTTGTTGCCATTTGTGCAACTTTTGCAAAGTTACAGTAAGTTTGTTATTCTGCAAAGAAAAACGGTAAAATTTATTTACAATCAGCAGGATGTGGCCGATTTAATCGGTGAAATGTAGTAACTTTGCAGTCAAATATACCAAGATACAGTCTATGACAACGGCAGAATTTATACACGAATATCGCGAGCAGGACACCCGTCAGCTCGCCCTTCAGTCGGCACGTTTCCCCGATGTCGACATGCCCTATGCACTCGACCAGATTAAGGGCTGGCAGACAGCGCGCCGCAAGCTCCCCACATGGGCTGCCTGCGACGGCATCGTCTATCCGCCCCACCTCTCTATGGAGCAGTGCTCGTCGGAGCCGACGGCGCAGTATAAGCTCAATCTGGCGATGGAGTGGGCGAGGAGAGTTGAGAGTTCAGAGTTGAGAGTTGAGAGTTCGGAGGGAGGAGTTGAGAGTTCAGAGAACGAAGTTGAGAGTTCAGAGTTGAGAGTTGAGAGTTCAGAGTTGAGAGTTGATAATTCTTCTGAGCAGCCTGCAACTCTTAACTCTCAACTCTCAACTCTCAACCCCCAACCTGCAACTCTCAACTCTCAACTTTCAACTCTCAACTGTCATGCGTCCCGCATGACCGACCTGACCGGCGGTTTCGGTGTCGACTTCTCGTTCACGTCCTGCGCTTTCGCCTCAGCCACATACGTAGAGCGCAACGCGCAGCTCTGCCACATGGTGGAGCACAACCTGCCGTTGCTCGGCATCGACAACGCAAAGGTGGTCTGCGCCGACGCCGTCGACTATCTCTCTACGCTCGATATGCAGACAATGATCTTCCTCGACCCTGCGCGCCGCGACCAGCACGGCGCCAAGACCGTCATGCTTGCCGACTGCACGCCCGACGTTGTGCAGCTCCTGCCGCAGCTTCTCAAGAAGTCGCGCTTCACGATGCTCAAGCTCTCGCCCATGCTCGATTGGCACAAGGCTGTAGAAGACCTGCAGGGCATGGTGCGCGAGGTGCATATCGTGTCGGTGGGCGGCGAGTGCAAAGAGCTGCTGCTCGTGCTGTCTAAGGAGATAGAAAGAGAGCTGAAGGTGTTCTGTGCAGACCTCGAAGCGGGAGACTCCAGCCTTTCTAGCTGTTCTAGTCTTTCTAGCTGTTCTAGTCTTTCTAGTGAACCTAGTTCTCCTAGCAAGCCTAGTCACCCTAGTACGCCTAGCCTTTCTGCTTCCCTCTTCGTCTACGCCCCCAGCGCCTCCCGCCCAGCCCACAACTCAAAACTCAAAACTCAAAACTCAAAATTCTTGTATGAGCCCAACGCCTCAATCATGAAAGCCGGCTGCTTCGACGAGCTTGCCGCAGCCTACGGTGTGTCGCCCGTCAGTCGCAACAGCCACCTCTTCCTCGCAGAGCAGCCCGTCGACGGCTTCCCGGGCAGAGCCTTCAGCATAGAGCGCGTCACAACGCTCAACAAGCGCGAACTGCGCCAGGCGCTGGCAGACATCGAGAAGGCGAATATCGCCACACGCAACTTCCCGCTCTCCGTAGCCGAACTGCGCAAACGCCTCAAACTCAAAGACGGCGGCGACGTGTATATATTTGCCACAACCACCGCAGAAGGCGAACATGTGCTGCTAATTTCTCGTAAATATCAATAAATATTACGCAGATTTTCGTTAGTTTAAGCAAATTTCCGTACTTTTGCAGCTTTAAGGCTTTATTTATAAAGATGTATCTATCGCCCGAAGTGACAATCGGGCAACGTATATCAAACAAAAAGTGAAAGAATAAATCAAGAAAAATGTCAGCAATAGAGATTAAGAAAGTTGAGTCGCGCCGCGACCTTCGCCAGTTCGTTAATTTTCACTACGACCTCTATAAAGGTAATGCTTACGACGTGCCCAACCTCTACTTCGACGAGATGAGGACCTTCCGTAAGGACAAGAATGCAGCTTTCGACTTCTGCGAGGCTGAGTATTTCATGGCGTTCCGCGACGGCAAGATGGTAGGTCGTGTGGCTGCTATCATCAACCACAGCGCCAACAAGAAGTGGGAGCGCGAGTCGGTACGCTTCGGATGGATCGACTTCGTTGACGACATCGAGGTGTCTACAGCGTTGCTCAAGGCTGTAGAAGACTACGGCAAGCAGAAAGGAATGAAGGAAATCGTCGGTCCGCTCGGATTCACCGACATGGACCCCGAAGGAATGCTCCTCGAAGGCTACGACCAGCTCGGCACTCAGGCTACTGCCTACAACTATCCCTACTATCCTGAGCACATGGACCGCATGGGCGGATGGGAGAAAGACAACGACTACGTAGAGTATAAGCTCTACGTGCCCGAAGAGATGCCCGAGAAGTATGCAACCATCGCGAAGATGATTCAGAAGCGCTACAACCTGCAGGTGAAGAAGTTGAAGCGCAACGAGATATACGGCGAGAACGGATACGGCAAGAAGATATTCAATGTAGTGAACGAGACCTTCAAGGACCTCTACGGCTACTCGAAGCTCACCGACCGACAGATAGAACAGTACGTGAAGATGTATCTGCCCATGGCCGACCTCGACCTCATCACCATCATCGAAGACTGGAACACACCCGACCATAAGGTGGTTGGTGTGGGCATCTCCATACCTTCGCTCGCACACGCCCTGCAGAAGTGCGGCGGAAAGCTCTTCCCCTTCGGCTGGTGGCACATACTGCGTGCGCTGAAGTTCCACAAGACCGACGTCGTAGACCTTCTGCTCGTAGGCATTCTGCCCGAATACCGTCAGAAAGGTGCCAACGCTCTGCTCTTCTACGACCTCATCCCGCGCTACCAGCGCCTCGGCTTCAAGTGGGGAGAGACCCACGTCGAGATGGAGACCAACATGAAGGTTCAGGGACAGTGGCAGTATCTCAACCGCGAGATACACAAGCGCCGCAGATGCTATAAAAAGGATATTTAATCGGATAGCGCCATAATTGCTGTCTGATTTCAATCGGACAGCATTTATGGCTGCTATAAGATATTTAAGAGATAAATGGAAGAAAACATTCAACCCACAGTTCAGTATACCGACGACAACATACGCCACCTCTCCGACATGGAGCATGTGCGTACACGTCCTGGTATGTATATCGGTCGCTTGGGCGACGGTCAGTTGCCCGAGGACGGCATCTATGTGCTTCTGAAGGAGGTCATCGACAACTCTATCGACGAGTTCAAGATGAACGCCGGCAAGCGCATAGAGGTAGACATCGACGATCGCCTGCGTGTGTCGGTGCGCGACTATGGTCGCGGCATTCCGCAGGGCAAGCTCGTAGAGGCTGTCAGCGTGCTCAACACCGGCGGCAAGTACGACTCGAAGGCGTTCAAGAAGAGTGTGGGTCTGAACGGCGTTGGCGTGAAGGCGGTGAACGCCCTCTCGGCACATTTCGAGGTGAAGTCTTACCGCGACGGCAAGGTGCGTGCACTCAAGTTCGAGCGCGGCAACCTCAAGTCGGACATCACTGAGGACTCTACCGACGAGAACGGCACGTATATATTCTTCGAACCCGACCCCACACTGTTCGTAGGCTATTCGTTCCACGACGACTTCGTGGAGACAATGCTGCGCAACTACACCTATCTCAACTCAGGTCTTGCGATAATGTACAACGGTCGGCGCATCCTCTCGCGCAACGGCTTGGCAGATCTGCTCACCGACACGATGACAACCGACCCGCTCTACCCCATAATACACGTGAAGGGTGAGGACATCGAGATAGCTTTCACGCATACCAACCAGTACGGCGAGGAGTATCACTCGTTCGTGAACGGACAGCACACCACACAAGGCGGCACCCACCAGAGCGCTTTCAAGGAGCATATCGCGAGAACCATCAAGGAGTTCTTCGGCAAGAACTACGAGTTCACCGACATACGCAACGGACTCGTGGCTGCCGTGGCGCTGAACGTAGAAGAACCTATGTTCGAGAGTCAGACGAAGATTAAGCTCGGTTCGCTTCAGATGGCGCCCGGCGGAGAAAGCATCAACAAGTACGTGGGCGACTTCGTGAAGCTCGAGGTAGACAACTACCTGCACATACACGCCGACGTTGCGGAGGTGATGCAGCAGAAGATAACCGAGAGCGAGCGTGAGCGCAAGGCGATGGCTGGTGTCACAAAGCTGGCTCGCGAACGCGCCAAGAAGGCAAACCTCCACAACCGCAAGCTGCGCGACTGCCGCATCCACTATTCCGACGCAAAGAACGACCGCAAGGAAGAGTCTTCTATCTTCATCACCGAGGGCGACTCTGCCAGCGGATCAATCACCAAGAGTCGCGATGTGAACACCCAGGCGGTGTTCTCGCTGCGCGGAAAGCCGCTCAACTCCTACGGCTTGACAAAGAAGGTGGTTTATGAGAACGAAGAGTTCAACCTTCTGCAGGCTGCGCTCGACATTGAGGACGGACTCGATACGCTCAGATATAATAAGGTGATAGTGGCAACCGATGCCGATGTGGACGGTATGCACATACGCCTGCTCATCATCACGTTCTTCCTGCAGTTCTTCCCCGATCTTATCAAGAAGGGACACGTCTATGTGCTGCAGACTCCGCTGTTCCGCGTGCGCAACCGCCGCACCAAGATTAAGAACAAGAAGGTTGTGGCAGACGCAGACGCGCGTCTTACGGGCAAAGAGAAGAAGAGCGACTTCATAACCCGCTACTGCTACAGCGAGGACGAGCGCCAGCAGGCGATACGCGACCTCGGTCCCGACCCTGAGATAACACGATTCAAAGGTCTGGGCGAGATTTCGCCAGAAGAATTTGCCCATTTCATAGGTCCCGAGATGCGACTTGAGCAGGTTACGCTGCACAAGACCGACCAGGTGCAGAAGCTCCTCGAATACTACATGGGCAAGAACACCATGGAACGACAGAACTTCATCATCGACAACCTCGTTGTGGAGGAAGATCTGCCCGAGGAAGACATGGAATAAAAACAATCAGATTATGAAACGTACCAATAATCACAAACATAACACACCGCACTCATTCTCGTTGAAGACGGGAGTGGGTGCGTTGGTTTTTCTTCTGCTGTGCGTAGCTACGTTCGCGCAGCGCGTCAATCCGCTCAAGAAGCTCCAGATAGCGGAGCTCGCCATCAGCAATCTCTATGTCGACTCGGTAGACGACCAGAAGCTCGTAGAGGACGGCATACGCGGCATGCTTGAGAAGCTCGACCCCCACTCGTCATACACTACGGCGAAGGAGACAAAGTCGCTCAACGAGCCTCTGCAGGGCTCGTTCGACGGCATCGGCGTGCAGTTCAACATGATTTCCGACACGCTGCTCATCATCCAGCCCGTACGCAAAGGTCCGTCAGAGAAAGTAGGCATCATTGCCGGCGACCGCATCATCACCGTCAACGACACAACCATATCGGGCGTGAAGATGGAGCGTTCGGAGATAATGCGCCGCCTGCGCGGTCCGCGCTCGTCGAAGGTGAAACTCGGCGTGAAGCGTCGCGGCGTGCCCGACCTGCTCACGTTCACCGTGACGCGCGCCAAGATACCCGTACACACGCTCGACGCCTACTATATGATACGTCCGCACGTGGGATATGTTCGCATCGGTTCGTTCGGCGCAACCACATACGGCGAGTTCATGACCGCAGTCGACTCGCTGCAGAAAGCTGGCATGCGCGACCTTATCCTCGACCTTCAGGACAACGGCGGCGGCTATCTGCAGTCGGCTGTGCGCATCGTTGAGGAGTTCTTGCAGAAGGGCGACCTCGTAGTGTATACCGAGGGACGCGCCCAGAAGCGCCAGGAGTACAACGCAGGCGGAGGCGGACGCCTCGAAAAGGGTAAGATATGCGTGCTTATCAACGAGTATTCGGCGTCGGCAGCCGAGATCGTTACCGGCGCAATCCAGGACCAGGACCGCGGAACCGTGATAGGTCGCCGCTCGTTCGGCAAGGGATTGGTGCAGCGTCCTATCGAGTTCGACGACGGTTCGATGATACGTCTCACCGTCGCCCACTACTATACGCCCTCAGGTCGCTGCATACAGAAGCCTTACGAGAAGGGCGAGAAGGAAGACTACGCGCAGGATATAGAGAAGCGCTTCAAGCACGGCGAACTCTACTCGGCTGATTCCATCCATTTCAACGACTCGCTGCGCTGCTACACTCTACGCAAGCACCGCACGGTGTATGGCGGCGGAGGCATTATGCCCGACGTGTTCGTGCCGCTCGACACCACACAGTACACAGCGTTCCACCGTCAGCTCGTAGCCCGCTCGCTCGTCATCAACACCACCCTGCGATATGTTGAGGACCACCGCGACGAGTTGAAGGCAGAGTACGCGAAGTTCGACGACTACATGAAGCGTTTCGAGGTGCCGCAGGCGATGGTCGACACGCTCTTCGCCGAAGCCGAGCGCCAGAAGGTGACGCCGCGCGACGACGCTGAGCGCAAGCGCACGCTCCCCATGCTGCGTCTGCAGCTGAAGGCGCTCATAGCCCGCGACATCTGGGATATGAACGAATACTTCCGCCTGATGAACGAGCAGAACCACATCGTGAGCAAAGCCGTAGAAGTGATTACCGGCAAATAAGACGGGTTGGTTTAAAAGCAACTAAAAGTCGTCTTTATTTCTTTAGAAGTGTTGACAGACATTAAATATTAAGGCAAATGGAAAACTTTTATGATTAAAAAGTTTTCGCATTTGCCTTTTTTGTATATCTTTGCGCCTAACGACAAGGCTTTTAACGGCTTTTTAACGCAATCGTAACAGCAGTTGCGCCGAAGCTGTAGCAGTTGTAATGAAACAGTAACAACATATATAATAATTAGGAGATGAAAAAATTCATGTTAAAGTGCAGCATTGTGACAATGCTTTGCGTTTTCTGTAGTCTTTCAGCCAGCGCCGAAGGAAAGTTCGTATTGTTCAAGTACGGCAATTTCGATACATGGGTGACACGCCAGATTCACGAGTCGGCTGTCATCGGCGGCAACACGAAGACTCTCTACGAGATTGGACCAAACAGATCCCTTACGGGCAACAACCCATACGTGAACCTTGGCGGATCGCCTTGGGGCACGAGCAACGTAATGGCTAAGGTGTCGGGCATCACGAAGACCAACAATTCGGTGTATCGCGACAACCGCGGATCGGGTCATTGCGTCAAGATGACCACCCACATCGAGACTTGCAAGGTGCTTGGTCTTATTAATATTAAGGTGCTCGCCGCCGGCAGCATCTTCCTCGGCGACATGAAGGAGCCTATCACCGGCACGAAGGAAGGTCCGAAGGCTCTTAACTTCGGCATACCGTTCACTCATCGCCCTAAGGCTCTGCGCTTCGACTATCGTGTGCAGGTGCCGGGCAACGCCAACCGCATCCGTCAGACCGGTTTCTCTAAGGTGACGACCGTGCCCGGTAAGGACTATTGCGTAGCTCTTCTGCTTCTGCAGCGCCGTCACGAGGACGCTCACGGCAACATCACCGCACAGCGCGTGGGCACCGTGGTCGTTAAGTACGGCAAGTCGACCAACGGATGGGTAGAGGATGCCACATACGAAATTCACTACGGCAATATCACTGGCAAGTCGTTCTACGACGCTTCGATGATGGGTCTGCGTTCTACCGACTACGCTCGCAACTCTAAGGGCAAGAGCGTGCTGGTGAAGGAGACCGGCTGGGCTGATGCCGACGCCACACCGACGCACATCGTGCTGCAGTTCTCGTCGAGCCACGGCGGTGCTTACGTAGGCACTGTGGGTAACACCTTCTGGGTAGACAACGTAGGACTGGTGTATTAAGGTGTTGTGATGTTGAGGTGTTGAGGTGTTGAGATATCCTTGTCAACTCTATTATTAATTTAAAAACATGAGGTTATGCGCCCCTTAAAAGCGATTCTTTTCTTACTCTTTACGATAGCTCTGCAGCCCGCTCGGGCTACAGAGCCGTTCTGTTTTGACACTACCGCAGTAGTTGTGGCGTCTGCCGCAGACGTGCCTTGGGCTGCCGACACCGCCGTGGTGGCGAAGCCGAAGAAGAAGAGTCTCTTCAACCGCTTTCTTGCCTACTTCAACGACGCCAACAAGGAGAAGAAGAACAAGCGTTTCGACTTCAGCGTGATAGGCGGACCCCACTACAGCTCCGACACCAAGTTCGGCATCGGACTCGTGGCTGCCGGTCTCTACCGTTCAGACCCTGCCGACTCGCTCTCGGCTCCGAGCAACGTGTCGCTCTTCGGCGATGTCTCTACCGTGGGCTTCTATATGCTCGGTGTGCGCGGCACACATAAGTTCCCGCGCGACACCCACCGCCTCAACTACACGGTCTATTTCTACTCCTTCCCGTGCTACATCTGGGGCTGGGGCTACGACATGGGCAATGCGGACGCCAACAAGAGCAAGATGAAGCGCTGGCAGGCGCAGTTCAAAGCCGACTGGCTGATACGCACCGCCGACAACCTCTTCATCGGTCCGACCGTCGATTTCGACTATGTGCGCGGCACTAAGTTCGACCGCAAAGAACTGCTTGGCGGCGAACGCCCCGAGACGCTCAACTTCGGTGCGGGCGTGACTGCCATCTACGACACGCGCGACAACCTCACGGCGCCGAAGCGAGGCATGTACATCCAGTTTATGCAGCTGATGCGCCCGAAGTTCATCGGCAACAAGTACAACTCCTACACCACCGACTTCCGCATCGACGGCTACACGCATCTGTGGCGCGGCGCTACGCTCGCTGCCGACTTCCGCACGCAGCTCAACTTCGGCGATGTGGAGTGGTCGATGCTCGCGCAGCTCGGCGACAGCTATTCGATGCGCGGCTACTACCAGGGCCGCTACCGCGACAACCATAAGATGGAGGCGCAGGTGGAGCTGCGACAGCATGTGTGGAAGCGCAACGGCGTGGTGGCGTGGGTAGGCGCCGGCACCATCTTCCCGAAGTTCAGCAAGATAGAGTGGAAGCACATCCTGCCGAACATGGGCGTGGGCTACCGCTGGGAGTTCAAGAAGAATGTCAACGTGCGACTCGACTACGGCTTCGGTAAGTCGGGACAGCACAGCTTTATATTCAATATCAACGAAGCGTTTTAATTCTTTCGTAGCGGAGGTCTCCGGCCTCCGCAGCAAGCGATAATTAATGTTCGACTTGGTGCTGCGGAGGCCGGAGACCTCCGCTACGGCTAACTATATTCTTATGAAACAGATATTAGGTCTCCTTACCTCTCCCCGTTTCCTCTTCTTCTACATCGTGCTCTCGCTCGCTGTCCCCAACGTGGTGCTCTGCTTCACCGAGCACATGCCCGTGTTGGCTTGCGTAGCCAACGTCGTGCTGCCCGTGTCGCTCTACGCGCTGCTCATGACGCTCTCCAAGAAGACGGGACGCCAGGTGTGGTTCCTCTTCCTCATCGTCTTCTTCGCAGCCTTCCAGATAGTGCTGCTCTACCTCTTCGGTCGCGGCGTGATAGCCGTCGACATGTTCCTCAACCTCGTCACCACCAACCCCGGCGAGGCGATGGAGCTGCTCAACAACCTCGTGCCCGCTGTGGCTACCGTGTTCGTCCTCTACCTGCCGCTGCTCGTGCTCGCCGCAATGTCGTGGGCACGCCACCGCACCGAGGACGTAGCGTTCCTCAAGCGTGTGCGCCGCTACTCATGGTGCGGCATGGTTGCTGGCGCCGTGCTTATAGCGCTGTGCTACGCGGCTTATCCTAAGGACAGCGACTTCGACTATCGTGCCGAAGACCATGTCTATCCCGCCAACATATTCTACAACCTCTACCTCGCCTGTCGCGAGAGCGGACGCGTAGCCGACTACCGCAAGGATGTAGCCTCTTTCCGCTTCAACGCCCGTTCGGCTCATGACGCCGACTCTGCCGAGGTGTACGTGCTCGTCATTGGCGAGACGGCACGCGCTGACAACTTCCAGCTCTACGGCTACGGGCGCGAGACCAATCCGCTGCTCTCAAAGACCGACGGACTCAGCGTGTTCCGCCATGTGCTCTCGCAGTCGAACACCACGCACAAGAGTGTGCCGATGCTGCTCGCAGCGGCTTCTGCCGAGAACCACGCACGTCTGTACCGCGAGAAGAGCCTCATCACGGCGTTCCGCGAGGCAGGCTTCCACACCTCGTTCATCTCCAACCAGCAGCCCAACCACTCGTTCATCGACTTCTTCGGCGATGAGGCAGACGACTTCGTGTTCATCCGCTCGGCTGTTAGCGTCATCACTGGCGACGTGACGGCGCAGACCAGCGACGAGCGTCTGCTGCCTTACGTGAAGAACATCCTCGCCAAGAAGCGCAAGAAGGAACTGATAGTGCTGCATACGTACGGCTCGCACTTCAACTACCGCGACCGCTATCCGCAGAGTCGCGCCAAGTTCCTGCCCGACACGCCGACGGAGGCTGAGCCGAAGAACCGTGCGCAGCTCATTAACGCCTACGACAACACCATCTGTCAGACCGACTTCGTACTGCACAGCATCATCACGATGCTCGGCAAGAGCGGTGCGCAGGCGGCAATGCTCTACACGTCCGACCACGGTGAGAACATCTTCGATGACTATCGCAAGCGCTTCCTGCACGCTTCGCCCACGCCGGCATCGCACGGCATACATGTGCCGCTCCTCGTCTGGACCTCGGCTTCCTACCGTGCGGAGTATCCTACTGTTGTGTCGGCGCTCAACGCCAACCGCGAGAAGGATGTGCAGTCGAGTGCGTCTGTCTTCCCGACGATGCTCTCCATCGCAGGCATCAGTGCGCCGTGCGTTGCTGACGTGATGCCACTGTCGCTCACCAACCCTGCCTACCGCTGCGGCGCCCGCCGCTACCTCAACGACCATAACCGCTCCGTAACGCTGAAGCAAGCCGGCTTCTCCGATATCGACTTCGAGCAGCTGAAGAAGTGGGGCGTAGGGTTGTAGAATGCCTCCAAGGGGGTGCACTTGTCTCAAGTGCACCAACCGAGCAAGAGGTACACTTTTTACTACGTTGGTGCACTTTTTACTACGTTGGTGCACTTGAGACAAGTGCACCCCCTTGTGGGTACGGCAGGGATGCCATACCCTCCTATATTAGCATCCGTTTAATCCGATAATTACGCCGCCAACAAATCCGTTTAATCCGAAAAATTCTCAAAAAAAACTTTTTTGTAATCCGCTTAACCCCATGCAAATATTGTACAAGTGAGTGCAACGAAAAAGTTCATTCTAGAGAAAAGAGAGGCGCGTTTTTAGGTTTAAAAAGGCGAAAGTAGGACGAAAGGCAATAAAAATTGAGACTTTTTAGTGTAAAACGATAGCTTTTACAAACTTTTCGTGAGACTTTACACTGTAACTCTTGAGACTTTACCCAGTAAAACCTATGCTTTTACCATGTAAAGTCTCACGAAAAGTTGGTTTTTGCCGAAGCAAAAATTGCACACTTTTGAATAAAACCTTGCAACGTATTGTAAAACAACTGTTTATCGTTGCACGCCCAAAACTCGCGAAAAACCGACAACGGATTTTGTTTTTGATTTTTCGCGAGATATGAAGGGTCAAAACGTGCAAATATCGTTTGCGCAAAAAGTGTGCCAAAAGTAGGATGCTCTTTTTAATTCCTGAGCTTTATAGTGTTTGTTCCCGACTTTAGCACAAACACGCCTTGAGGCAACGTCGAGAGCAGGCGCGGCCATAGGTCGGACGTCACGGTTGTAGTGGTGACGAGCACTCCGTCGAGGCCATACACCTTCAACGTATCACCCATCTCAAACACCTTGTCAAACGTGCGGACGGAGCCAATGCCAGTGAAGTATTCAGGATCAACCGTAAAGTCAGCTATGTCTTTCTCGTCAGGCGTAACCACGAAGGTATAGTATTGTCCATTGTTGTCTTCTTCACTGAAAAAGAGCATTCCGTCGTACTTGGCGTTCTTCGTGAGCATCGGCGTAAGCGTGATGGTTTGCGTTACGTTATGCTGCAATATCACATGCCTTACCGAGTCTGTCACAATCTCGCCATGTTCCTTGTCGTAGAATATTGCCTTAACGACAGCATCTCTGCTCATTTCCTTTCCGTCCTCACGAGCGTATACGTGGTGATACTTCAGATCGAACTGCAGATTGGCTGTATAGTGCGTGTCGTCTGCGTATGCCGCCTTGCCGGGAGCGTTGCTTGATGTCATTTTGCATGAGATAAGCTGCATATTGGATACGTCAAAGTTGTTTTTCACCTCGTATCTCCAATAAGAAGGCTTGCCGTAAAAGTCGCGTGGCATCAGTCCGGCACGTTC
>ERZ1026874.1185-NODE-1185-length-14291-cov-11.749368_pt1 | contig 14291 bp, 22 predicted proteins | sample MGYA00380167_ERZ1026874 | MGnify/ENA primary metagenome ERZ1026874 (study PRJEB33269, sample SAMEA4719803) | human gut metagenome | biome: human-associated habitat; feature: organic feature; material: feces | place: Cameroon | collected 2013-10 ...
TTATATATAAACATATGTTAATTCACATTATTTCAAAATTCAAGCTAAAATATAAACAAATGTGTATGTTTTTTTGTTTTCTATGACGATGAGGTTTATATGAATACTGAAGTTTCAAAAAATTCTGCTTTTGCCAGCAGACTTACAAAAGCATTTAGAGAATCTCAATTTAAAACACAAAAAGAGCTTGCTGATTCTGTAAAAATTACGCCTCAATACTTAATTAAGATATTGAAAGGCACAGCAGTTTCACTTCCTGCTGCTGACATTGTGTCTAATCTTGCCTCTGTACTGGGAGTATCTGTCCAATGGCTTACTTTTGGAGAAGGGCCAATGAAGATTCAAACTATTATTCCTGCAGATGCCGGTGATAATGTCAAAGAGGGGTATATACAAATTCCAGAATATGAAGTTAAGTTTGGTGCAGGTGCTGCTGAAGAGCCTACATATGACGAAATTGAGGATGCTGTTCCGGCCATATATAGACGCTCATTTTTTACTTCTAGAGGAATTGATCCTAAAAACTGTCGCAGATTTCATGTTGTTGGTGACAGCATGGAGCCTTTGATAATGTCAGGAGACTGTATTACTGTTGACTGCACGTTAAAAGATAATATTGAGAATAATCAGATATATGCAATTATTTATGGTCATTCTCTAATGGTCAAAAGGCTAATTAAAACATTTAAAAATTTGATTATTCATTCTGAAAATCCGGTTTATCCAGAAGAAATATTAACCTTAGAAGAGGCAGCTGAACAAATTATAATTGTAGGCAAGGTTATAGAACGTTCAGGATCTATATAGAGTCATTGAAAAGTCCGGTGATGGCGGGTTGTAACTGACTTTTAACAATCAAAAGGAAGAATAAAAATGGTAACAACAATCAAAACATGGGAAGAATTTAATAATTTTTGTAAGGAAAATTCCCAGTTATCCCCTAAAGATTTTGTAAACTCTTTGTTTTCTAAAATTGATTTGGACAGTGATTTTATTCACCATTATGAAATTAAAATTAAAGGTGACAACTTTCACTCATCAATCACTACTGGTTATGCTGCATCTTTAATTGATCTCCAAGATAATTTTTATAAACTGTTATTAACATTAAGCAAGGGGAATATTCCTGTCAGAAAAAGTAAAAACCTTCCACAAATGTCATTTACTGTTACTGATGGATGTTCTATCTTAAAGTCAGAGGACTTAATCAACAGCTTTAAAGAATTAGTTTCGGAGTTCAGAATGTTAACACCCGTAAGTCAAATCATTATAGCAGTAACAGTAATAGGCTGTTTTATCTGTAATGAATACTTTGACTACAAAAAAGTCGATATAGAAACTTTAAAAGAAGTGCAGATGGCTCAACTTGAGCTAGAAAAATATAAAGCTGAAAAACAAGATCGTAATGAAGAACGTAAAATCTTTGCTGATATAGTTGATTCTAAAAAGTACACTGCTAGTCTTGAATATGCATCACAGGCTGGTAAACAGGTTCGTAATTCGTTTATTAAAAATACTCCTGTAAACGAAGTTGAATCAATTAAATTTCCTACAGAAACCTTAACAAAATCCCAGATAATTGATGAACAGAAAACAAATCCAATTGAAAAGAGATCAGAAATAAAAACGCTGGATTTTAAAGTACTAAATTTATCAGGTTCTTTTTCTAAACAAAAATTAAAAGCAAGGGCACAGCTTGTTAGTGATCCAAGTATTGTAATAAATCTATCTTCAGAACTGTTAGATGAAGAAGATGACAGTGTACTTTCTGAAAATGACGACGAGCACTTATTACAGGAATCGGATATTGATATTTTATGGGATGCACAGAAGCATAATAAAACAGTAAGTATTATGGGTAACTTCTTTTATGACCAAGAAAATAAACTTATTAAAGGAGCAATGTGGTCAATTTCAAGAAAAGAAGATAAATAACAGTTTTGCTGTGTAGCAATCGGCTGTGGTGTCAGTCGCCCCTCCAATGTGAGGGGCTTTGCTTATCTTACTTACTAAAAATCTCTTTTAAGATCTTAAAGCACTCATCTCCCAGTTGCTTCGTCTTGCAGTGCTACACAGTTTTCTAAAAATTCTCACCTCAAATCACCTCTAAAAATTTTTTTAACTAAATTCATTTATTTTTCAAAATGATACTGTCTTTAAAATAAACATTTGTTAATATATTTCTTGCTTTTATATAAACATATGTGTATTCTTAATTACATAGAAAACAACATACATTTATTAAAGGCATAACAAATGAACAAATACACCATCACAACACTATCTCACGACGAGATTATCAGAACTGATTACTGCAAAAACAAGAAGGACGTAATCAACTTTTTAATTCTCAATACCAGAATCAACTCAGACGTTGTATCTGCACTTCATTACAGAGTATTTGATGACTCTCAAAACGAAATGGCAATTGAAATTGATGCAAATGCATTGCTTGTTAACGCTTTGGATTTCGTAAAGCAGTTTCAGATTGTAGACAGGTTATTTAGGGCTTTCAGAGCCTATCAAAAGAACAATAGAGTTTTAACCTTTGGAACAAGGCCTACGGTCAAGGTTGCCTGATGAAAGAGAAGTTACGACAGCTGGCGTTGAACGTCATCTTAACGTTTTGCGTTCTCTGCCTTTGGTTCACGATTTACGAGATTTATACGTTCTAACTCCTAGTGTTGCGTATTGGTGAGGTTCACAGCCTCACCCTTTTTGGAGGATTAACTATGAATGAAATACTTACTAAAGATGAAGTTGCAGCACTTCTGCATACTTCAACAAAGACACTCAGCAGAATTAAGCAGAAAGATCCTACTTTTCCTGTTGGTGCAAGTTTGACTCTTGCTCCAAACGCCCCAATTCTGTGGTTTAAAGAAGATATTCTTAACTGGTTAAGAACAAAACAACTACAGGCACAGAGAATTTAACATGATCAAAGTATTCGGAGTTCCGTTTGAGTCATCTGTTTCACTGCGTAAGGCACTGGGACTGTATGGCAGTAAATGGTGTGAAAAAGCAGACATTACAGAGCTGTTAAGGTGTGCGTTTCCGATGTTTACAAGAGCTGATCATGTCAGAAACATAGAAGGATTTAAAAATGATGGAATATTTATGGCAAAAGTTCCGGCTCAAGCGGAGATTTACGCTAATTACAGAGACGAATTTGGAATAACAGTTCCATTTGACCTGGCCGGCAGAATTATATGCACACCATACAAAGAACTTGATTCAAACATTAAACACAAAAGGGAAGTAAAAAGCATGGAATCACCAAGAATTGAAATTGAAACAGCTGCACCTGAGAAGAATGATCTTACTGAGTTGAAAAGTGCTCTATTAAGTGAGCTAGACAATATACGTAACGCTCAAAACTATGTAACTGAAGAAGGTGGCATTGATGAAGAAAAAGCAAAAATGCTGTTCAAGAGAGTGGAGGCTGTCAATAACATTGCAGCCAATGTAACAGCGATTCATCAGGTTGAACTTCAGAGTAAAAGGCTGCAACTTGATGCAGTAAAAACAGCAATTGATAACGGGTACAGCGTTAAATTAAAGAGCAATCTGTTAGGAGTTGAAATTGACCAGCGCAGGTAAAAAATGGTCGCGTAAAGACAAAAAGTGGACAGATGAAATTATGGAGTTTGTAAAGTCTGTCTGTCCTTTACGTGAGCACGGATTTAATTCAAGACGAGAGCTTACTGAAGAAATCAATAGAAGATTTGGCAGAGAGTTTTCTATTGTAGCTCTGTGCAATCACTGCTATGAAAACGGCATTCAGCTAGGTTTGTGTTATAGCAATTCAGATGTGCCACATGGAGAAAAACACTGGAGGCATAGACCGGTTGGATCATTCCAGATTAAGAAAGATTACGTAAGGATCAAGGTAGCAGAACCTAACAAATGGATGCAGTATCAGCGTTATGTTTGGGAACAAAATCATCCTGGACAGAGCGCCGAAGGCAAGACTGTTATTTTTATGGATGGTAACACCAGAAATTTTGATCCTACAAATCTTGAATGTGTTGAGCGCGGAGAATTATCTGTAATGGCTGAATTAGGTTGTACTACAAATGCCACAAGAGAAGAAAGAGAAATATATCTTTTAAGGGCCAGAGTGATTTGCGCACGTTCAAAACTGATCGGTCAAAAAGAAGCTGCAAGAATGAGATGCAAAATTAATTACGAAAAAAGAAAGAATGATCCTGAAGTTAAAGCCAAAAGAGCTGCATATGCAAAACAGAGAATGGCAGAGATTATGGCTGATCCTGTCAAACATCAGGAATTTCTTGATAAACAGAGAGTTTACAGAGAGAAGAATAGAACGCGTATCAATCAATGGACCAATGAAAGAAGAGCGTATTTAAAAAACAATGAACCTGAAAAGTATCAGGCAAAGTTAGCAAAAGAAAGATCAAGAACTGCTGCATTAAGAAATAAGGAGAACCAAGAATGAATGATATTGTTGAATCAAAGACTGCAGAGGTTGATGTAATCAATCATCCTTCTCATTACACTGCAGAAAACGTAAACATTACTATTGAACCAATTCAGTTATGTGAACAATGCGGTTTTTTAGTTGGCAATGGTCTTAAATACCTCATCCGTTACAAACATAAAGACAATCCTCTGCAGGATCTAAAGAAAGCAGAATACTACTTTAACAGATGGATTAAATCTATAGAAAAAGATAATGATCTAGTCGATCTAAGAGTATTCCCTACAAAGAAGAATTATATATTTCAAGCTTTTCAACAGCTTCCTTATTTTAAGGATATGACAAGGTTCTATTCAGATGTAATGATAGTTCGTGCCCTATTGGATTGGACAAGACAGCAGATTTCAGACTTAGAAATGAAGAGTGTGGAGATGGGCAAATGATTGGCATTGAAATATTACTTATCGTAGTTCTTTCATTTATTGGAGTATTAGAAGAATAATAAAAGGCCCTTGTTCGTTATTAAAATGCTTGATTTATTAATCACAGAGTTGTATTTTAAAAATAGGTGCTCAAAACGCCTATTTACATATCAATCAGCGCAGTACTTGCGACAACGTACAGTCTCCGCAGAATTTACATATAAGCCCTAGGCTTAGTGTATCTATATGCCGAGGGTGCGACTAATACAATACCCTAACGGGGAATACGTCCGCTGTGACCTGATTGACGCAGTTTTGAGCCCTTGGCGCCCTATCTCAAAAGTAGGGTAAAAAAATATATATATCAATCAGGAGACATCTTATGTCTAATTCTTTAGTATTCCTTTCTTCAAATAATTTACCACTCACAACAACTGTAATAATCGCAGATTCGCTCGATAAGCGTCACACTGATGTTTTAGCATTAACTCATAAGTATGAGGCTGAATTAAAGAACTTTGGAGCAGTTCCGTTTAAAACGGAGCTGAAGAAAGCAGGAATTCATGGAGCTCAACAAGAAGCAGAATACGCATATCTCAACGAACAACAAGCCACCCTGTTAATTTCAATGATGCGTAATTGTCCTAAGGTAATTGCTTTTAAAATCGCTCTGGTAAAAGCATTCTATGAGATGCGCCAAGCTTTATCTCAGTACTCTCAAACTTACTCACCTGATGAAATCGCGCTCATAAAAGACAAAGCAATAAAACAAGGCTACGCTATAGCATGTTCTCAGCTAAAAGTAAAAGAGCGAGTTGAGTCTGTAAATAATAAAACTAACGCAAGGCTGCTTAAAGATGACGAGATTGCAATTCCTAAAGATACTGCAAAAAGAATTTACCAATATTTTGACTGGATGTCTAAATATCAAAAAGGCATGATGCAAACAGCTTCAGACATGAGAGATCAATCAAGAGTTCTTATGCATGCTGCTGAATGTTTGTGCGAGACACGAGAAATAGTTAAGGACACTATTTTTAGGAAGCTGTAAAATATTAAAATCTTTAATTGAATAAAAGCAAAGCCCCTCACATTGGAGGGGCATTATATTTATTTAAAGAACAAACTAATAATCCAACCTATGAGAGATACAACTAAGCCACCAACGGTACTTGCCCCACAAATAAAAGCCCAAAACTGTACTTTTGAAAATTCTAGTTTAGAGAGTCTTTCTTTTATATCATCAATCTTTGAAGATAACTCTTTATAAGAGTCATTAGCTCTACGGTAATCTTCTTTTAGCTTCTGATTAGTATTATCAATCTTCTCTTCCAATCTAGAAATTCTAGATTCATGATTTAGATTGATATAGTTATCAGCTGTAGAATTATTAGATAATCCTATTGGAGGTATACGATCTGACATATATCACTCCTTATTCCGCTTTCACTGTTAACCATTCCCACATCTTAGAAGGTCCATAGCCATTAAAACGACCAGGAGATATATAGAAGATAGTTGCTGAAATTGGTTGCTCTGTTTTTGTTCCTGGTAATCTTAGCTTATCTCTTAACTCTTCTGTAATGCCGTCGTAATGAACTAAACAAGCGTTATTTTTAGCAAAATAAAACTTATCTTCTTCTTTTGTAAAAAGATTGTCTATACGATTTTTTAACTCATCTGAAAGTTCGCAAGAATCGTTAGGCACAATCAAGTAAGTAGCCATAAATTACCCTATTTAACTTTATAAAAAAATAAATAATATTTTGAATAGTTTGCACAAAGTATTCAAGTATTATGATATAATAAGCTCCATAAGGAGGTTAGATATGAAAAAGAAACGAAAGCAAAAACGCAATCGTAAATGGTCAAAAACTCAAAAGATTATGTTATTAACGCTAATAATAGATTTAATCTTCAAAATAATTGACCACTTGTTCAATTAACGAACCGCCCTTAGATTGGAGCTCTAAGGGCAACTTAAATTTTAAGTTAAAAATGGAGAATTTACAAATGAAAAAATTTAATAGGCTTGAATGGTTGTTATTTATCATGATCTTAATAGATGTGATTGATATGGCTTTTAAGTTATATGGGAAGTTTTTCTAATGACTGAAGTACATACCCATGGTGGCAAACGTGAAGGTGCTGGGCGTAAAGTTGGTACAACCAATAATGGTACAGGTTACAAAGATTGTCGCTTAGTTATATCTTGCACAAAAGACCAAAGTCAAAAGATAAAAGCCCTTGCTAAAGAGCAAGGATTAACTTTAAGCGCTTATCTAATTAAATTAGCTTTAGGTGAATAAAGTAAGCCACCTTTATTGGTGGCTTTACAATGTATACAGTACTTTAGTCTGCTGTTTAATTATCTACTGGATAGCTGTTATTTGAATCCAAAACCATTCCACCCTTCGCTATACTTAATCATTTTTATACTCCTCCAATAAGTGGCTTTTATTAATGAGAAGCAAAATACTAATCTTTTATAATTGATATAAGCCATGTGATAATACAACTTAAACCTACAATAATTCCATATGCAATTCTTGTTGCAGTTTTAAAGCTAGCAGTTCGTTCAACATCTTTTATCTCTAATTCTCTTTGTTTTGATTCTAATCTGTCAACTTGTTTCTCTAGTTGATCTACTTTATTTTCAAGAATACCAAAATCTCTAGGATCAATGATTGGTTGATATTGAGGAATTGCTGTTGGTTCATAGTTAACAGGTTTTTGAGTCCTACCGTATTTATTAGGAGTCATATATTACCTATAGTTTGCTTTTTATCCATTCCCAAATATCAGCATCAGCGTAGCCACCAAATGCTCCAATAGGAAATAAAATTCCCTCACAAGGTCTAAATTCTTTGCTTTGACCTTCTTCATTACCTGACAGGTTAAGTTTTTTACTAAATTCTGAAGAGGTTCCATTAAAACTTACCATAAATGCATTTTTATTAGGTAACTCTTTTACAGAATTATCCTCTTTAAAAGTTGAATTTAAAAGACTGCGCATTTTGTCAGAATCTTTAATGGGAATAACAGCATAAACTGTCATGATAAAGTTTCCTTAATTTAATTAGTACGGAATAAAACTTTTAAAATTATAAACAAATAATCAAATGATGTCACACTTTTGCTTGTTTATATTGTAAAACACTATGAAAGCGCTAGGAAAATCACTACAATTAACAGTAGTATAAAAGAATAACATATGCGACCTCTGCCCCCTCCTCGTGAGGGGTTATGTCTTTCTTAAGCTCCAAAATTCTCGACTTTTGGAGCTTAAGGTTTGCTAAGCTCCAGTTTTTATGAAATTTGGAACTTAATGAGGAAATAAGATTGGATCAAAATTACTCTTCAATATCTCTTATAACATCATTAACTTCAATAATTGTACGTTCAGTAATTAGTCTTTGACTTCTACGCTGAACAATGCGCATTAAAACGTCCAATTGAGTGCCATTTTTAAAAGTGATTTTACCTTCTTTAACATTATTTAAAAAATCTTCATCCTCAATTGAGGCGGTAAAATCAGTTCCATCATAAAATCCCCAATTTTTTGGATCACCATTTAATTTTGGAGTTGTTACTTCAAGAATTAAATTTGTTTCTGAGCTTTTAATAACCTTATTTTGATTCTGCTTAAAATAAGGTCTATCTGATTTTCTAATTTCCTCTTTAGATGAGCTATTTGAAAATTGTAATGTGTCAACACCGACATCATCAAGAGTACTTGTTAAGTTATCTAAATTAGTTACTACGTTTGGAGTGTTATAAATATTAAAAGTACAGCTATTAAAGTTTCTAATATCACCTTTGCAGTTTGTTACTTCAATCATATTGTTTACGGCCTGATAATTTGCTGGTTCACTGCCTTGTAAGAATTTTACTAGCTTTAATACCTCTATAAAAGTATCAAAACACCCTTGTATTGGAGCTGTTGCATAAGCAACTTCTTTTGCGGTATCTATAAGATCAAGAATTAAATTAACATCAAAAGATCCTGCTTGAAAACCGCCCTTAACTTTCAAAACAAATTTTACTTTCTTGCCATATAGCTTATCAGCTGTTTTATGTAAGACTGATTCTAATGAATTTAAAGACTGAGTAATTTGTTTTATAGATATTGAATGGTCATTTAAAGAAGAACCATCCAATCGTAAAGAAAACTGCTCTTGAGGTAATGTATCCATAATTGTAAATCCTTTATTTTATGCATATTATAGAAAAATTACTTGACATAAAATAATCTATAAAGTACAATAACAAACATAAGGAGGGCGTTATGAAAAAGAAACGTAAGCAATCGTGCAAACGTAAATGGTCAAGAATAGAGATACTGATGTTATTAACTTTTCTTTCAACAGTCGTATATCAAATCCTTGACCTAGTATTAAGATAAACTTAACTGCCCTTAGGTTGGAGCCCTAAGGGTACTTTAAGTTTAAGTTAAACTTGAGGTATTTTCAAATGAAAAAGTTAAATCGAACTGAATGGCTGTTAGTTGCTATCATCGTACTTAACGTTATTGGTATCACAATAAAGCTGGTTCAATATTTCGGAGGCTAATCATGAGAGGCGGATACAGAGAAGGTGCAGGACGTCCTGTTGGCTCTACAGGTCCTAACAAAGCGCCAGAACTCAAGAAATCAGGGCGCATTGTTGTTGTCTGTACTGAAGATGAGATGAATCAGATTAAAGAGCTTGCAAAATCATCAGACAAAACCACAAGCAGATTTATTGTGGATACTATTCTGAATAAGTGATCATTTTGGCAGTGTTTATGCTGCCAAATACTATAACAATATTATGACAATATTCAGATTGATTGATGGCTGTCTGTGCCGTAAATTGTCCTAGAATGTCCTAGGATTTGTCTCATATAATAGATTGTTTTATAAATCAATATATAAAATGTCCTAGATGGTGGTCGTTCTCACCGCCATAGCACCTTTTAGGTGCTTTTTTTATATCTAAAATCAGCTAATTATCCTTTCAATTTTTTCTTAATTTTCAATAAAATAATCGTTAAAAATCGGTGATACTAGCAGAGCTACTATCATAGCTAGTATCAAATAAATGCTATAATATGTGGCGCTTATGTGGCGTTTACAAATGTATAGTCACAAAAACGGCTAAACGCCACATGGAGAATTTAGGAGCATTTATGCTTACATTTTTAGAAATTAAAAAAGCTCAAGCAAAAGATAAGGAATACAACTTAGCTGATGGTAATGGCTTATACCTGCGCATACTACCCTCAGGTATTAAAAATTGGATTGCTAATTTTAGATCTGATGGTAAAAAGATAAGTAAGAAACTAGGATCATTCCCTGAGTTATCTATCAAAGAAGCTAGAGAGCAGCTATCTCTTTTAAAAGCCCAGGCTAAATTTGAAGGTTCACCTGTTATTAAGGAAAAGGTTCATACATTTGAAGAGATCTACTATGAGTGGATTGAAGTTAAGAAGGTTAAAGTAAAGAATTGGCAGGACATCTCTAACCGCATTGAGCGCTATATCCTACCTTCATTAGGTAAGATTGACTACAAAGCTATTACTCCTGTAGCTTTTGTTGAGATCTTAAAACAAGATCTTTATACCAGAGGTAAGTACGAAACTATTAAGCGTATTTGTATGTACATTAAAGAGATTGACATCTACGCTTTAAATATTGGTTATGTAAAAGAGCTTCACTTCCAAAATCTTTACTCTGTATTCCCTGTTAAGACGGTTATCAAAAACAGACCTTCTATTCATTACTCACAGTTAGCGTCTGTTCTTAAAGAGTTACAGGTTTAATTTTGACTAAAGTGTTTACCTTCCACAAATCACATTCAAGGTCATCTTTCCCTGTACGCCATCCTAAAACTGTATATGTAATTTTTTTAGATTGAGCTTCTCGATATTTTGCTTCCTGTTCTGGTCCATTTGATATGCCACCGTTCATGGTCTGCTCTTTGTAGCGATAGAATCTGAATCTTTTAATTTTCTCATCTTGGCATTTAGAAATTTGCTGCAGGGCATCACCAAATTTCTTATTATTTCCATTCTGATCATTGTCATACCAGTAACGAGAGAAACGTTGACTGTAATCTTTCTGTGTTGATGCTGTCAGAATATTGGTTCCTAATTCTAATGTTGCACCAGATGATTTAGGATCATCAGTATCAGTAATTATCAGATTGCCATACTCATCATCCATAAAATACAGACCTGATGATTTAGTTAAATTCTGAATAGCCTTAAAAACTGTTTCACTGTTTTTAACAGTTGAGTGAACATTTGAATTAACCGCAGCCTTTTTTGACTCACAGATAAGTTTTATTCCATAAGGAGCTATTAACTGAGATACAGCAAGCTTTAAAGGGATGTTTTTAAACTGAGTAACAGCCTTTGTAATATTAGGCTCTACAAAAGTTTTGCCTCCGTTAATATTCTTTGTCCATGAATTATTTTTAATACTGGATAAGTCATACCCCTGTGGAGCTACATTGCAGTCAATTAAATCCTCTGTCTTACTTCTGCCAACAACTGAAGCGGTTACCGATGTGCCGTTATAACTGATTGCAGTTGAGTCAATAAAGCCTGTCAGTACAAGATCATCTCCTATTGTGAGCTGAATTTCATCAGTTGCCTTAAATTGTGGGATTTCGTTTTGAGCATACACTTTTGGAGTTATATCCAGCTGAAATGTTCTAGATAAAGCGTTAATCTCTGAAGTAATCGATACAGATGACCAGTAGTTATATGTAGTTGAACTGTTAACTTTAAGCTGAACTGTATTTTTATTGACCATAAAAAAGCCCACAATCAAGTGGGCCTCCATAACAAATTAAAAACTAATATTTTTCACATTCAATGGAATCATCAGAATGCTGTATACAGCGATATTCCTTGCCGTCGATCGTTACTTTTGTTCCCCTACTCATAGGATCGATCATGCTATTCACTATAATAGTCTGGCGTTGATCTTCTACAGTTCCTAACGATGCTATATCTCTTTGATGAAAATCACAATCTTCTGTAAAACCATCCTTGGGAGAACAGTAAGCATTTGCAGAACTAACAAAGAGTAACATTGCAATTAAAACTATTAATTTTTTCATAGCAACTATCCTTCTTTTCTTGAATTATAGTCTAAAAATTAATGGTTAAAACACTAAGATACAGATTTTGTAATTCTGATTGGTACCTTTTGCATGAACAAAGGAAAATGAATGTTATTACGTCTTATGATTTCATCCACTCTGCTGGTATCGCCATACTGTTCATAAGCTAAAACCAAAGTAGGCTGTGGCTCTTTTGGAGTTACAGTTATGGTTTTACCATCAGCTAGAACCTCATTTGTAAAGTAATGATAAACATTGCTGTAAAGTTCTTCCAGACTTTCATACAGATTACTGTCATCAGTTCCCTGATATATCATTTCAGCTTCAATAACTGAAAGAACTTCATTACGCAGTGCAAGAATTTCATCTTCAGATTTGGTATTTCCGGCAGTATCAGCATCCCCGTCACTCTCACCATCCAGTTTTGTTCCAACAAGAGAAACAATACCGGCTAACTGAGCAAGTAAAGTAAGCCTTACTGAAGTTTTTACAGCTTCAGCTAATTCTGATTTCTGAGTGTTAATATCAGTCTGCCTAAAATCAACTGCTGTTCCTTGAACCGTACCTTGAGCAGTTCCTTGAGATGTCCCAAGAGCAGTGCTGGTGACTGATGAGGTTGTACTTAATTCATCAGAATGAATTAAATTAAGTACAGCATGCCCTGCATTTCTCCAGTTCTGAATAACATTAGAGTAATTGCCTACTCCTAACTGATACTGTACGCCAGACTGAGACTGCAACAGGGTGCCTACAGGGACATCCACAACGTCGTTATAATAGTTAAACTTAACTTCTCCCATTGCTTTCGTTGCTGTTTTTTTAGTCAGATTAAAAATAGAAGCTCGCCTTTCAAGATAAGCAGTTTCAGCTGAATCAGAAAACAGCTGATTTTTGTAATAATCAAGAGCAGCATAAATTGAATGGGATACACCTGCAATGACACGGATAAAAACAGATAAGTCGGAGCGTCTTAATTCTTCTGAAGTTAAGCGTGATGTTGCATCATTCTCAATTCTTGTGATGATGTCACTCAATTTTGGCCTTAAATTATTCATTTATACCTCTTTAAACTTATAACTTGTCTGTTTACCGTCAACTGTTAATACAACACTGATATTCACTCTGTTAATTTCAGAACGCTCTACAGATACATCTACATTTGAGCAAATTCCGTCATCTATCATCCACTGAAGTGAGTCTCTCGAAAGCTCTTCAACCTCTGCTATAACATCATCAGTCAGCTTACGTCTTAAGAGCTGCCATAACTTAGAGCCAATTTTGTCCCCCTGCTCAACAGGATAGGTATCACCCCACCAGCCATATTTATTAGAACCGTCATAAACGTCTTCAGTGTCTGCACGTCTCCATGTGAACAGGCTGATAACAACAGCCCTTGAAAGGCTGTCATTCATATCTGCTGTTACAAGTGAGTTGTTTAAGAACATCTGCATAAATACTCAAGCCTCTTTAACTGTTTTCTGCAAATATGGCTGGCCGAAAAATCAAAAAGACGGAATAAACCGTCTTTTTGTATGTAATAACATTTAACTCCAAGTATGTCTTCAGCCGAAGTACATCGATACGACTTATCATGACAATAAACAATATTGTCAAATAAACTGCAAAGATCATCAGTTCTGTACCATGATCCTTTGTCAAATGACCATACTGGGATTATTCTTTCTGGTATATTCATTAACTTGGGGTTCCTGTATTTTCGTTGCCACCTTGAACACCAGTATGAACATGGTGCTGCAGACTGATTGATACGGCTGTAATATCATCTTCTGAATGAATTAAGCCCTTAGCATTAACAGTACCGCCAAATGATGCCATACCACCACCTTTTGTGCCTGTAATTAGAGTGCCTGTAACAGTTACATTTCCGTCAAGCATAATTGTTGAAGCGGTTACTGTTGCAGATGTTTTGCAAGTAACAGATGAGGCGTCACAGTTAACCGATGCAGCACTTTTGCAGGTTGCTGTTAAGTTATCGCACTTAGCTATAATGTCGTTTGTTGTTTTTACTGTTATTGGATCATCTACACCGTCAATTTCTATACCTTCACGTTTTAAATATACATGACGTTTCTTATCATCGTAGATAACAACTTCACCTGTCTTCATCTGAGTGATTCGATAGCGCCTGTCTGCAACATTGATAACTACACCATGATTGCGCTCATCATCGAAGAAGAGGTTAATTGCATCTGTTTTACCGTCTGTATAAGGTTCTGAACTGAAACCATAAGGCTCCATTTGCTCAACATCTTGACGAACTTCACCGCTCTGATGTTCTACCTGAAGTTCTCTTA
>ERZ1026874.1188-NODE-1188-length-14279-cov-10.586825_pt1 | contig 14279 bp, 9 predicted proteins | sample MGYA00380167_ERZ1026874 | MGnify/ENA primary metagenome ERZ1026874 (study PRJEB33269, sample SAMEA4719803) | human gut metagenome | biome: human-associated habitat; feature: organic feature; material: feces | place: Cameroon | collected 2013-10 ...
CCTGCGAATTAGGACGGAGGATGAAGGTCTTGGTCATGGTGTTCAGAAGCGCTTCTGGGAATCGGTAGAGCAAGAGGAAGAGCATCACACAGATGGTTTCTCCCAATCCGAACTTCACGAAGAAGGTGCGGAACATATTCTTCAGTTCGTGAGCCACTTCACCCACCGTTCTGTCCGTCTGCACATCCTCCTTAGGACGTGGCATGAATCGGCTATGATAGAGCCATAATCCGATGAAGATACCTGCCAGACCGTAGAAGATGAGCGCCCATGAGAAGCGAATTTGGTTGCGGAACATCACCTGGAGAACACCAGCCAGCATCACCAGGAATCCATTCACAAAGATGATGGCAAGGCGATAGAAGGTGTTTCGAAGTCCCACAAACTTGGTCTGCGTATGTTCATCCAACTCAATCATGTAGAAACCATCCGCAGAAATATCGTGGGTGGCACTGCAGAAGGCGATGAGGAAGAAGAAGCACATCGTTGCCTGGAACCAGAAGGCAGTAGGCAGCGAGAAAGCAATGCCGGCAAGGGCGGCTCCGATGAGTGCCTGCATGGTCAATACCCACCAGCGCTTGGTCTTCAGCAAGTCGATGAAAGGACTCCACAAGGGTTTGATAACCCATGGCAGGGCGAGCCATCCGGTATAGAGACCCACCTGAGCATCGGTCAAACCCAACTGCATATACATCACGACAGAGAGGGCTGTCACGATAACGTTAGGCAGTCCTTCCGCAAAGTAGAGTGTCGGAATCCAAGCCCATGGATTCCGACTATTTTTCTTTGTTACCATTTTACATCACTATTTATAGAGTTTCTTGATTTCAGCACCCTGATAGTAGTGCAGAAGGATGGCATCATACAGATAGCCTTCCTCGCCCATCACGGCTGCACCAATCTGACAGAGGCCTACTCCGTGACCCCATCCAGCTCCAATCAGTTCGAAACGCTGAGGAACTCCCTGCTCATCTATATCATATTTATCCACGATAAAGGCAGAACTGAGGAGATGACTGTCACTCAGCGTGCGGCGGATTTCGAGTTCCTTACCGATGGTGAAGGTTTTCTCCGTACCGATAATCTGGAGTTTACTGATTCTTCCACTCGTTCCCCGTTCTACGGATTTCATATCAAGGATAGAACCCAAGTTCATCTTCAGTCTGTCAGCAATGAGCTGCTGCAGTTTCTCCTGAGTAAGGGTTACCTTCCAGCGATAGAAGTCTACCGTTTCCTGGTCGTAATCGTTCAACACCTGTGAGAGGATTCTCTTGTCCTGCGTGTTGCAGAAAGCAGGAGGGTTGAAGCGGATCCACTTCTCAGCCTCTTCCTCATTTGTCAGATTAGGCAAAGTAGATTCTATTCCTAATGCAATATCCCTCACCGCAGTGAGATAATTCTTCGGTGTATCTTCCCAACAGTACTGGAACTCCTCTGTGACTCCACCGCAACATTTAGAGAATCGGGCATCGCATATCTCATCACCATCCAGGAGCACCTGTCCTTTGGTCTGACGAATAGCCTCAGCAACATGTGGAGAAGTTTCCTTCGTGATTCCCTGGTAACGCTGGCAATGATCATCGGCACAAACATCAAAGATGGTATGGTCTTCGCGATCGTACCAGCGGATGAGCATATCTTCCTTCTTGGTGAAAGAGAAGAAATTGTTACCACTCTCTGCAACATCCCTACGCTTCTTCATCTGCGCCAAAAGCCAGGAACGGGAGATAACGGCATGTGCCTTCAAGAGTTCGAGACTGGAAGTGGCACTCATCTCACTACTGATTACACTCTCCAGATATTTCTCTACAGGCAGTTCGTTGATGGCACAAATCTTATCCGACTCGACCACGAAACGCAATGTCCCGAGGAAAGTCTGGGTTTCCTTGCGCTCCCAATGGAAGTTGACACCAATCGTAACATCGCTCAGCGAGAATGAAGCGTCCGCACTCTGTGGATGGAAAGTCAAGGAACTATACTGATTACCGTTCCAGAGTACACCACCTTCTGAGAATTCCACCTCCTGTTCGCCGATTACAGTCTCGCCCTTAGCCAGATAAGGTTTATTGAGAGAGAAATGAATCTTCTGTCCGCTCACAATACCCACCTTCACCTCAGGTTCCTTGTCATAACTGTATAAGGCAGAAGTACCGACCTGCAGTTCAGCTTCCTTTGAAGCCTTGAGTTTGGTAACGATGCTGTTCATCTTATCCGTAGAGACACCACATTCCTGCAGAATGGCAGTAGCACTCTCTTCGGTCAACTTACGGAAGTCTTCCTCACGGGGAGTAATGATGAGTCCCGACATATCCAAGGCTCCAGGAGAAACCATCATCTGTGCATCGCCTTCTGCAAAATAAGCCTCAGGGCGGTGTTTCTCTCTAGGAATAACCACAGAGATATACTCATCCCCCTTGCGCCATGCGATGATATTCATCATTGGTTCAGTCTCATCACCACGAACAGGCATCGACTTATAGAGACGTTGGAAAAGAGCCTCATCGCTGTCCTCACTCTTGGAGATGATGACAAAGGCTGGAACAACAAAGTCATGAATCAAGGCAATCTTTTCGTCATCATTCAGAGAAATGATATCAGTAAGATTGCGAGAAAGTCGCTGCCAATTAGCCTGCAAAGGCAAGATGCCGCTGGTACCTGCCTGGAAATGAAGATGATCAGGAGCAGAGGCTCCACACTTCGGACCGTTATAGAACACCATCAACTCGCTATGCAAGCTCAGGAACCGGTGCATCTCACCATAATTCTTATAGATAGACTGTGGCTGATGCTTTCTTGCAGGAATCGTGAAATGAATAGGCAGAATCGGGAACGGATTCACCAAGAGAAGGAACCGTTCATCTATCTGTTTTGAAATCTGCTCCTTAGGACGGTTCTTGTCGCAAAGGAAACATGGACGATCACCCAATGTCTTCTTATCAATCTTGGCTCCGGTGCTCACGATGCGTGCCGGATTCCACTGCACTTTCAACTGGTCGGAAAGCTGATGGGTCTCCACATGCTTGAGATCGCGGAAGCGGTGACGGGCATCAGCCCATTTCTCCATCTGGCGATTGAAGAAACGGGAGATACTGCTATCTTCCATTATATCAGCCTTGCCCTGCAACATCTGCTGGCGCGCCTTCAACTCCATGGTGCGAAGACGGTCCTTATAAAGATTATTGGCATTTACCTTATCGATACTCAAGGCAGCATCACTATTTCCTCCCCAGCGACGGCAGAGGTAAAGTTCATCGTAGATTCTGCCAATACGGTAGCGACGAGAGAACACCAATCCCAAGGCATAGTCCTCACCATAACTGGTATTAGGAAATTGAATCTGACGGACCAATGGGGTAAAGAAGGCACGAGGAGCCCCCAATCCATTGATACGCAGAGCATTATTACAGCCATTATCTTCGGTCCACTCCTTATGGTCTATCAATCCAGGAGGCAGTGTATTGAGATCGAAATCGCACATGCGATAAGAGCCGATCATCATGGCAGCCTTCTGCTTATGGAAGGCATCAACTATCTTTTGCAGCGTCTTAGGTGAAGAATAGAGGTCGTCACTATCCAGCTGGACGGCAAACTTACCACAATGGTCGCTGTTGATAGCCATATTCCAGCAGCCACCAATGCCAAGGTCGTTGCGATCAGGCACAATCTGGACAAGGCGTCCTGCCTGCTTATCATTCCGTTCCTCCATCTCATGGGCAATCTCTGAAAGGATTTCGCCCGAACGGTCGGTAGAATGATTATTTACCACGATAACATTAAACTTGAAGCTGGTCTTCTGACTGAGTGCGCTCTTCACTGCGTCAGCTATCGTCTTTTCACGGTTGAATACCGGAATAATGACAGAAGCCTCGTATTCAAACTCCTGCTCATCAAAATCAGGCTGTCGATAGTAATTGGTATCAACCAAGGCTCCCACCTTTTCGAGATGATGGGTGCAAGCCTTCTCCATCTCTATCTGTACCTCCCGGTTGCGAGGGTTCACATAGTCGAACTGCTTTTCTCCACTCTTTCTGGTATCGAGCTCATCTTCCGTATAGAGGAATTCATTGATATGGAATATCTCTCCCACTCTACTCAGATAAAGACGAAGGTCATAGAGTCCTGCAAACTGATATTCCTGTCTGTCCTGCTGTGCTGCATAGTCGAGCAGATTCTGTGCCTTCACAAGCCAGAGACTTCCGAAATCAAAGTCATCACGAAGTGAACCAGCCTGATAGTCGATGACCGGATGCTTCTCCAGCTTACCCTCCTGTACGGAGTAATGATCGGAGTATACCATGACTGCTCCCGTATCATCTGCGGTACGGAGGAAACGTTCCAAGGCATACAATCCCCAACGGATAGGAGTGGCTTTGGTACAAATGATTACATAGTCGGCATCGGTGTTCTCAGCAATACTACTAACAGTATTGGAACTCTCCAATCGGTCGACAACGATAAATGTACAACCATCAGGCACTTGATGAGAAGCAGCGAAATCAGCACTCACCAAGAGATTGATATGTTGAACTGTCTTGTTGTCATGAAGTTCCAAGAGTGCTTTCTGGGCAACATCCAGGTCTTCACAAGGCAAGAAAAGGTCTATTTTTTGTCTCATTTCTTTGTTTCTATTTTTTCGTTTTTCGTCCCATTTGGGGGCATCAAACTATGTTTTTTATCTTTATTTCAACTTATTATCTTAAAATATGTGGCAAAGATAACACTTTTTCGGCAAAAAACACTATCTTTGCAGTATGAATAATGAAAAAAAATATCTTTTAGGCCTTACACTTGCCGAATTGAAGCAGGTGGCAAAGGATTTCGGCATGCCTGCCTTCACCGGCGGACAAATGGCGAAGTGGCTTTATGAGCAGCATGTAAAGAGCATTGACGAGATGACCAATATCTCGAAAGCCAACCGTGCAAAACTCGCTGCCGAATACGAAATAGGTTGCTTCGGATATTCCGATGCACAACATTCCGTGGATGGAACCATCAAGTATCTCTTCCCTACCCGAAGCGGCAAGTTTGTGGAAACGGTTTATATTCCAGATAAAGACCGTGCCACGCTCTGTGTTTCTTCGCAGGTGGGTTGCAAGATGAACTGTCTCTTCTGCCAAACAGGTAAGCAGGGATTCGAGGGAAGTCTGCCTGCCGGCGACATTCTGAACCAGATTTACTCATTGCCTGAGGTAGACAAACTCACCAACATCGTATTCATGGGACAGGGCGAGCCTATGGACAACCTCGACAACGTGCTTCGTGCTACTGAGATTCTGACTGCCGACTATGGCTGGGCATGGAGTCCGAAGCGTATCACGGTAAGTTCTGTGGGCGTGAAGAACAAACTGAAGCGATTTCTGGAAGAGAGCGAATGCCATGTGGCTATTTCCATGCACGACCCTATTCCGTCTGAACGCGCCGAACTGATGCCAGCAGAAAGAGGTATGGGTATTGAGCAGGTGGTAGAGCTTTTGAAGAACTACGACTTCTCCCACCAGCGTCGCCTCTCGTTCGAATACATCGTATTCAAGGGAGTGAATGACAGCATGCAGCATGCCAAGGCAATCATCAAGTTGGTAAAGGGACTGGACTGCCGTTTCAACCTGATCCGCTTCCACCAGATTCCAGACATCCCACTGCAGGGCGTGAATGACGAAAAGATGGAGCAGTTCCGCGATTACCTTACCTCGCACGGCGTGTTTACAACCATCCGTGCCAGCCGTGGACAAGACATCTATGCAGCCTGCGGCTTGCTGAGTACCTCGAAGAAGATTGGCGAAATACGCCAGCATGAGGACGAAGAGAAAAAAGAGTAGACGAAAAGAACATAGCATAATGGTGAGAAATACGATAACGTTTCTTTTCCCGTTCTGCCTGATATTTCTCCTCTTGACAAGTTGCGGTTTAACGGGGAAGAACAGGAAAAAGCCAGCCAGTACAGGGCAACCTTACGAGATTGTACTGGAAGGAGATACCGACAGCATCGTTACCAGGATACTGACGGAAGACGTTCCAGCCCTTCCCCAACCCGAGCCTCTCTGCAAACTGATTCAGGTGAAGAAGGGGAAGACAAAAGGCAGCTACCTGCTCGTCAGAACCCGCATCATCGTCAATATCACAGATAAAGACTTCGCTGTCAAGTTGAGCCACGATGAGAATGCAGCACCGCAAAACATCATCCGCATCAATGCCCATTCCGTACAGCAGCTGCGAGAAAGACTCAATGGCGAAAAGCTCCGCCAAATTGTAGATGAAGCTGAACTGAAACATCTGGCAGAGATGATCTCCAACAATCCCAGCAAGCAGAACAAGGAGATGCAGGAAGAGGTAAAGAAGACATTCGGACTTGACATGAAAATCCCGGTATCGATGAATGCCAGCAAGAAGGCAAAAGACTTCATCTGGATTTCGAACAACGCAAGTACGGGAATGCAGAACCTGCTCGTGTTTAGAGTGAAGAACTCAAATGCACAAGATACTGATGATAAGCATCAGATAGACAGCATTCTTCGAACCAACATGCCGGGCGAAACCGACAGCATGTATATGACCATTCCTGTTCTTTTAGAAAGAGGACTCTGGGAGATGAAAGGGGATGCCATGGGAGGACCTTACGTGATGCATCGCATTCATAACCTCTATGTCATCGGCTTCGTCTATGCACCCGAAATGAAAAAGAAAATATTAATCAAGCAGCTCGAAGCTGCGATATCCACAATAAAATAAAATACATCAATGGACAATAAGAAAATCAGAGTGGCTATCACTCACGGAGATACCAACGGTATCGGATATGAACTCATCTTTAAGACATTTGCAGAATCAGAGATGCTGGATTTCTGTACACCAATCATCTACGGTTCACCAAAGGTGGCAGCCTATTATCGCAAGGCGATGAACCTACCAGCACAGTTTTCTATCATCCAGAAAGCAGAAGATGCAGAAGAAGGACGCATCAACCTGCTTGCAGCTGTAGATGAAGAGGTAAAGGTAGACATGGGTATGCCTACCACCGAATCGGGCGCAGCAGCTATTAAAGCGCTCGACAGAGCAATGACTGATTTCAGAGACAATCTCTATGATGTGCTCATCACAGCCCCTATCAATAACCAGAATGCTCAGATAGAAGGTTTCCCATTCAAGGGACACAAGCATTATATCGAAACTTGTCTTGGTGAAGGACAGGAAGCCCTTTCCATCCTCGTAGGTGGCAACCTTCGCATAGCATCAGTAACAGAGAAGATACCGCTCAAGAATGTAACTGCCGGAATCACCGAGGAGCGCATTATCGAAAGAGTAAAGCTCATGCAACAAACCATCAAAAGAGATTTCCTCATCACCAACCCACGCATAGCTGTGCTTGCCCTCAATCCTCGCAGCAACGAAGAGGAAAGCTGTGGCAAGGAGGAGAGCGAAATCATTATTCCGGCTATTGACAAATTAGCGGAACAAGGCATTCAGGCTTTTGGTCCATACGCAGCAGATGAGTTCTTCGGTAAGGGATATTTCAGCGACTTTGACGGAATCATGGCCATGTATCATGACCAAGCCACTACCCCATTCCATTCTCTCTATACAGAGGATGGCGTCATCTACACAGCAGGCTTGCCTATTATCCATACAGCAGCCAACATGGCACCAAGTTACAGCATAGCAGGCTGCAATGAAGCAGACGAGTCATCATTCCGCCAGGCAGTATTCCTGGCTATCGATGCTTTCCAGAACAGAAACAGCTATGATGAGGCAATAGAAAATCCACTTCCAAAACTCTATCACGAGAAGCGTGACGAGAGCGAAAAGGTAAGATTCTCTATCCCTAAGAAGGGTGGCAAGCCATTCCCTCCAAAGAATGAAAAGAACTTTACACCTCGTCCAAAGAATGAAGGTCAGGAAGCTTCGCAAGCTACAACTGAACCAGCTCAGCAAGTAGCTCCTGAAGCTTAATTTAAAGCAAAATATGATGCCCAAGAATAGGTAAACGTTAAAAAAGACCTATTTTTGGGCAATATATGCTGATATTTCAAAAAAAATGTGTAATTTTGGCAGCTAAATGGATACATCTGAACTACAGAAAATAAAACAACGCTACAATATCGTCGGAAATAGCGACGGATTGAATCATGCTCTCGATGTTGCCTTACAGGTGGCACCGACAGATCTTTCTGTGCTTATTATCGGAGAAAGTGGAGTTGGTAAGGAAATCATTCCGAGGGTGATCCATGACAACTCACCACGAAGAAGAGAAAAGTATTTTGCCATCAACTGCGGAAGCATTCCTGAGGGCACTATAGACAGTGAGCTCTTTGGACACGAGAAGGGTTCCTTTACTGGAGCCATCGGAGAAAGCGAAGGCTACTTCGGTATAGCCAACAAGGGTACTATCTTTCTTGACGAGGTGGGCGAACTGCCCATACAGACTCAGGCAAGACTGCTGAGAGTGCTGGAAACGGGCGAATATATCCGTGTAGGTGGAACAGAAATTCGTAAAACCAATGTACGAATCGTTGCTGCCACCAACGTCAACATGAGAAAGGCAATCAGCGAAGGAAGATTCCGCGAAGACTTGTATTACCGACTCAATACAATTCCAATCCAGATGCCTCCACTTCGCGAACGAGGAAATGACATATTACTGTTGTTCCGCCTTTTCGCCATGCAAATGGCAGAGAAATACAATCTTCCAAAGATCAGCCTGACAGAAGATGCCAAGAAACTCATGCTTAAATATAAGTGGCCAGGCAACGTGAGACAGCTCAAGAACATTACCGAGCAAATGTCGGTATTAAGTAGCGAACGGGAAATCAACATGGAGACACTCATGCATTTTATCCCACGCGATGAAGAGACTACTCAACTTGCCACCATTCCACAGAGCAACAACACCTCGCACAGTTATGAAAACGAACGAGAATTTCTCTATAAGATTCTTTACGAACTAAGAGGAAACGTGAGTGACCTGCGAAGAGAGGTGGGATCATTGCGCAAGCAACTGGACGAAGCCCGTCAACTAAGAGGAGCAGAAGGATTCAGTAGTCCTACCTCTGTATCGAGCATGAGTCCAACAACCTATCCGGCAGAGTTTGAAAAAACACAGTCTATAACACCAGCAGAAGGAATCATCCAGCATGACACAGGAATCATCCGACATGAACCGGGAATCATCCGAGCTGACGAAATGGGACAATCGGAACCAGAAGAAATCGAGGCAGAAGAAATCAAAGAAAACGACTCACTGAATCTCGATGACTTGAGCAAACAAATGATAGAAAAGGCTCTGGAACGCAACAATGGCAATCGAAAGAAAGCCGCAGAGGAATTGGGTATATCAGACAGAACCCTTTACCGGAAAATAAACAAATATAAATTATGAAGCAATTACGCGCGTACATATATATATTAGGGATTTCATTGGTCATAGGCATTATGACTGCCTGTTCCGTTAGCTATGGCTTCAACGGTGCCAGCATTGACTATACCCAGACCAAGACTATCCAAATAGCAGACTTCCCTATCAGAAGTTCATACGTTTGGGGACCAATGGGACCAATGTTCAACAACGAGCTGAAAGACAAATTTGCCAACAATACCCAGTTGCGACAGGTTTCCCGTAATGGCGACCTGAAGATTGAGGGTGAAATTACCCAATATTCACAGCGCAACAAGTCGGTATCTGCTGAAGGTTATTCTGCACAGACAGAGTTGAGTATCACCGTCAACGTCCGTTTCACGAATAACAAGAAACATACCGAGGACTTCGAAAAGTCATTCACCTCTGCAAAGACCTACGATACCACAAAAAGTTTAGCTTCTGTTCAGGAAGAACTGGTCACCCAGATGGTAAAAGACTTGGTAGACCAGATATTCAACGCTACAGTAGCCAACTGGTAAGGAAATAGTAAGTGAAGAACGAAGAGTGAAGAGTGAAGAATTCAACAGCTATACAAATCATAAAGCTCAAAGTTCATAGCTCAAAGTTCATAGTAACCAAACATAAAATAGAACAAAGTGGAATTAAGCAGATTGATACAACACCCAGAGGAGATGAACCGGGAGACGCTCTACGACTTGCGCGCCCTCTTGGCTCTATATCCCTATTATCAAACGGCTCGCCTCTTGATGTTGAAAAACCTGTACCTACTCCACGACCCTAGTTTCGACGAAGAGCTACGCCGTGCAGCCATCTACATAACCGACCGCAAGGTCATCTTCGAAATGGTTGAAGCAGCGCACTATCAGTTCAAGAAAGAAAACTATGGAGAAAAGAGCAAGGCTTATCCTACTCAAGGAGAAGCATCGAAAAGCAACTTGCACAATACATCTAAGGCAGACCGCACAAGCGACCTTATCGACAGTTTCCTAGGTTCTATACCAACAGATGCAGAAGAAAAAGAAGCTAAGAAAGAAAAGCGGAAGCCAACACCTGCAGATGCAGCCGTTGATTATGTAGCTTATCTGATGGAGACTGAAGATCAAGAAGAAGAAGAGAAACCTTCAAGAACCATCAGTCTGATTGATGACTTCATGGAAGATGGAGGATTCAAATTGCCAAAGATACAGCAAGGAGAGGAATACAAGCCTGAATACACGCCTCAACTGGAAGATGACAATGACAACGAGGAACAAACTGAAAATAGTGGTGTATTTACAGAAACCCTCGCCCGCATCTACATCAAACAGGGCAAGTATGAACGAGCTTATCAAATTATCGAGCGACTCTACAAGCAGCATCCACACAAGAGTGCCTACTATGTGGACCAGCTAAGATTTCTCGAGAAACTGATGTTAAACGGAAATAATAAAAATAACAAATAAAAATAATAAATAAAACTAGTTTTAAAAAATGGCTTACACATTATTTGTAGTATTAATCGTCCTGGTAGCAATCATGATGATTTTCATCGTGCTCATCCAGGAATCAAAGGGAGGTGGACTTGCAAGTAACTTCTCTTCAACAAACTCTATCATGGGCGTTCGTAAGACAACCGACATTATAGAGAAATTAACATGGGGTCTCGCTGGTGCCATGGTAGTTATCAGCATAGTTTGTGCTTATGTAGCACCTCAGGCAGCTGGCGAAAGCAGCGTTATGGAAGGTGCAACTCAGGAGCAGACTGCTCTTCCTGCTATGCCAGGTGCCAGCAAGGATGCTGCAGCAGGTGCTCAGAAAGCAGCCCCAGCAGCTAATGGTGCAGCAGATGCTCAGAAAGCAGCAACTCCAACAGTACCAGCTAGCCCTGCTAAGTAATAGCTTGTAAACTTATAAATAGCATTTTCCCATCAAAAAAACTGCAGTTTTAAGGGGAAATGCTATTTTTTTACAGAAAAATGAAGTTTTTCAGAAAAAAGTTTAGAAAAAATTTGGTGGATTCAAAAAAATGTAGTACCTTTGCACTCGCTTAAAAGAAATAACAATTAAGCAAGCTAACATGGTGGACGTAGTTCAGTTGGTTAGAGCGTCAGATTGTGGTTCTGAATGTCGTGGGTTCGAGTCCCACCTTCCACCCATAAAGCATTAAGATTGCCAATCTCTAGTATTAGAGGTTGGCTTTTTTATTTTCATCCATTTCTCATTTATCTTCATCTTCCCCCTATTGGTTTTCATCCAGCATCCATAGTGAAGGAAAAAAAATAAACCATACAAGATGACCGAAGGCATCCTATATGGTTTATATATCCTTATATTCGATTACTCACTCTGCCATTTACGGGAACTGAGGATAATCCTCAAAACGAGGCTTGCGCTTCTCCAGGAAAGCCTTGCCACCCTCCTGAGCCTCATCCATGGTATAATAGAGCATCGTTGCATCACCAGCCAACTCCTGAATACCAGCCTGACCATCCAACTCGGCATTCAAGCCAGCCTTGATCATACGGAGAGCCAAAGGAGAACGCTCCATCATGATTTCAGCCCATTCTACGCAGGTATCTTCCAACTGGTCGAGAGGAACCACCTTGTTGACCATTCCCATCTCTTCTGCCTCCTTCGCAGAATACTGCTTGCAGAGGAACCAGATTTCACGGGCCTTCTTCTGACCAACCATTCTTGCCAGATAAGAAGAACCGAAACCTGCATCGAAGCTTCCTACCTTAGGACCAGTCTGTCCGAAGATGGCATTCTCTGAAGCGATGGTCAGGTCGCACATCACATGAAGCACATGACCACCACCGATGGCATAACCGTTCACCATGGCGATAACAGGCTTTGGCAAACGACGAATCTGCATCTGTACATCAAGCACGTTGAGACGAGGCACACCATCGTTGCCAACATATCCACCTCTACCCTTCACATGCATATCTCCACCGGCACAGAAAGCCTTGTCGCCAGCACCCGTCAGGATAACCACACGGATATCCAGACAGTCACGACAGTAGTTGAAAGCCTGCGCCATCTCCCAGGTGGTCAATGGGGTGAAGGCATTGCGATAGCGCTCACGATTGATGGTAATCTTAGCGATATGATTATACTCCTCGAAGATGATTTCCTTGAAATCAAAACCTTCTATCTTTTTCCATTCTCTCATTTACTTTGAACTTTGATTATTGAACTTTGAACTTTATGATTACTTTCAGGTTACTTTCAGAAAGGATGGATCATCCTTCTTTCTCTGATGATAACTCTAAACTATTATAATATTCATCCAGAACCTGATTATCTGTTTCTATATCCGTAAGAACCTCCAGAAGCATCGGTCTGCTTGACTCGGTATGGATGAGCCAATCGATGCCCTCACAGAGCGACTTCATATCATCAGCATTCTGATAGGCTACATCTTGTGCCAGACAGATGTGATAAGCAGAAGTGCAATGCTCAGCCATCACCAGTTTCTCGCGTGCAGAACTTTCCTTCAATCCCTTGAACTTGGCAAAGATGGCTCCGCCGCCATTATTCAAGAGCAAGATGCGAAGACTGCCATTGAGATTCTGATTCCAGAGGGCATTCTGATCGTAAAAGAAACTCAGGTCGCCCAACACGCAGAAAACCTTCTGCTGGCTTCTGGTATCAGGATGATGATATTCCGAAAGATAGATAGACAAGCCCGCAGCTGCAGATAGCGAACCCTCGATACCATTCACGCCACGATTGCAATGCACGTACTGACGGGCGTAGATACAAGCCAGTCGAATTGCCATACTGTTGCCGTAGAAGAGACGGCATTCACGGGTATCATCCAGCGAATGAGCCAGATATTCCGTCTGGAAAACCTTTACGGCAGCCATACTGCTGAAAGACGGTTCATAATCGAAAGCATGACGTTTAGCCGCTAACAGGGCTTTCTCCCAACGTTCCTTATACGCATCCACTTCATCCCGATAAACCCGATCGTAAGAGGTCATGGCATCCGCCAGCAGTGTGGTATCGCATTGGAAGATACGGTCAATACGCATAAAAGTATCAATGTAATCACCATCAGTACTTGCCCGCCACACCTTAGCACCTTTCTTCACGGCAAGGCGAAGGAACAGCTTGAGGCGCTTGCTCACCAGGGTGCCTCCTACATAGAGAATAAAATCGGGCATATAATCCTCGTCATCCCCTACCTTATTCAGCACTTCATCGAAATTGGTAACCAGGAGATTGCTGGAAAATTCCCGGCATGCAGGATCCTCGCTTGACGTACCTAAAGCCGTCGGTTCGATGAGCGTAACTGCCCACGAATCAATCTGCTTGATACCGTAAAGCTGACTGCATGGATAATCCTGTCCCACCACGATCATCGGCTTTCTGGCATTCAGAAAATCAAGCATATCACCGTAATGGAAACTGCCGCCAAAGAGATTGGTCTTCACGTAATCCACCCAATGAGTTTTCGGCAGCTTGTCTACCGTAAACTGATAGAGAGGTTCAGAAAGCTGGATATTGATATGTACCGGACCTATCTTGCGGTGCACGCAGTCGATGACCGCTTCATGCGCCATCCGTTCACAATACCAAGCCTGCTCCTCGTTGGATACGATTGGAAGATTCACGCTTCTGTTCACCATCGTTTCGAAGACATTGGCTTGCGGCAGGGTCTGTCCATCTTGCTGACCAATCCAAGCCTCCGGTCTATCTGCCGAAATGACGATGATTGGCAACTTCTGATAATAAGCCTCACAGACTGCCGGATAGAGATTGAGCAATGCTGAACCAGAAGTAACGCAGACTGCTACAGGATCGGGACACGGTGACGGATTACCCAAGGCAATGCCCATAGCCACAAATCCCGCACTGCGTTCATCGGTGACTGGATAGCAGGTAATGCCATCCATCTCATTAAGATTATGTACGATGGGCG
>ERZ1026874.1193-NODE-1193-length-14250-cov-43.709687_pt1 | contig 14250 bp, 10 predicted proteins | sample MGYA00380167_ERZ1026874 | MGnify/ENA primary metagenome ERZ1026874 (study PRJEB33269, sample SAMEA4719803) | human gut metagenome | biome: human-associated habitat; feature: organic feature; material: feces | place: Cameroon | collected 2013-10 ...
AATCACGATAGTCAGTGAGGCCAACGTGATAAATATGAATATTATATGTGATAATTTATTTTTATTTATGTTCATTGCTTAACACATTTTTTATTTCAAAGTTAGTGATTTTTTTGCCAACAATAGCTATTTTATGTTATTTTTACGATATTTTTCATCTTATTCACCTATATTAGCTTAAACTGACTCGTATCGTTTTAAACGAATCATTTTGAATTGCCTAGCAACAAAGCCTCAGATTGCCTCAATCCAAGGAATATTCGTCTCGTAACCCATATCAAAATCAATTTCTATTTTCATTGAAGTATTAATAGTTTTTGAGTATCTATTTGTTCTCCTGTCGTTATAGATTTATGTTGTATATCCAACTTACAAAATGCCCCATTGAGTCCACAAATCTTACGGGAAGCAGGCGGATTCTGTCAGTGCCAAGGTAATGTTTTTATTTCAATCCGGTATCACGGCAGAGGAGATTTTTGGTTGTTTATGCAAGAATAATTCGGAATATGTAAAATAAACGGTAGAATATCTGTTGTATTGGCGATTGGACTGGCTGTTATTGATGCAGCAACAAAGATTAATCCCGCCTCGACGTATTTAAAACTTTGTCGATGTGCGGGATTTTTTCGACCTGTACGGTTGAAATTACCCAATACGCCCTGAACCAACGGTCACCGGCCGAAGGGAAAGGTAAAGGGCAGAAGCTCCTAGCCCGTACTTGAACCACTTGCGAAACTTTAGTATATAATAATTACCCATGGTGGGGCGAGCTATCAAGTGGTAAATAAAGAGGTGCACCAGCAGTAACCTATGATAAGGAATTTTATAAAGGATTAACGACAATGTGCTGTGCACATCTACCGTAAATTTTCCAAAAAGTAGAAGGAACTGGTAGCTTCCGGGCTGCCAGTTCCTTTACTATGAAAATGCACACTTTTGCTAGATTTTTACTTAATTTTCTGTGAGATAGTAAAAAAGTTGCACTCTTTTTGGGATTTAAGGAATCCTATATCGCTTGTTTATTCCAAATAAGAAAGCTAATTTTGAGGCAAAAATTGGAATAAGCAATGACTAAAGGTAGAAGTTACATCAACTCTTATGCTGATAGAATCATGAGAGAAAATATGATTGAGGAGGTGGGAACACTGCTCGATCTGATGATGAATGAGGATATGATGACCCCCAAGGAGATTCATATGGAGTTTGGTGTAGACCCTAAAACTATCGCTGCGCTGAGAAAGAAGAAGACATCTGTTACCTTTGAGAGCATCCGAAAGTTTTGTTATGTCATAGGCTATTACCTGATGAAAGAAGAGGCTACCAGAGAACGCAAGATAAGATGGGGAAGAGACAAGGAGCAAAAAAAGAAGGATGAGATGAATGAAATCAACAAACTGAAAGAGCGCTATGAGAAGATATATGGCATGATGGCTAGCTTCGTGGAGGATTTATATAAGAAGGAAGACTTGCGCCAAGTGGTGAAGAATGAGAGTTTGCCAGGGTAGCGCAACCTAATATGCTATTAATTAATAAATTATCTCGTAAAATGAAGATTCATATCAGATTGGGCGAAGATCATTTGCCTTAAAAACTACCATATGCAACAAGGTTGTGTACGGACACCGTTTGCTAGAAGTCCTTTCCCCAACGATAGGTAAACGTGACTTGTTCTTATCATTAACATTCTAACAAGAAAAGGAAAATGTCGTTAGAAGAAGTTTTTGCCCAGGCAATTCTGACTGGTGGAGTAACCATACTGAATTGCTCTGTTGTCATTGGTAGCAATGCGCAGGTGAGTGATTTTTTGCAGAATACAGCTGCTAGTACCCAAAATCTTAAAGTAGACCAGGAAATCAAGGTGGACCCCAGACTCAAGACTGAGAAGGCTGCCCTGATATGGAAAACACTGACAGAACATAAGTATATTCATACTGAGGGCTCTTGGTATGTATGGGATCGTACGCAGGCTGAGTATGGATATATGGTGTATATCGTATCCGATATTCTGGGAGTGAAGCACCCTGCTAACAATACTATCATGTGGAAACCTTTTCATGCCCTATTCTTGAATGCTTCGCATATCGAAGGTGTGGCTAAAGCATCGGTGAGCAATAACATATCACAGTTTAGTAATTATAATGCCTGGTGTAATGAGGCAAAAAATATTCGAAGAATTTTATTGGAATATATCTCTTGATTTTCAGATACTTATAGCTGATATAATCGTATAATATTATATAACAGTTATAAAGATAACATTTTACTTCTTAGTACCTTTGTCCCCGTAATCAGATGCACAGCGCGTCTGGTTGCGGGGACTTTGCGTATTGCGGGTTCTCAATCTTTTAATACATATAATATGTTTACAAGACTAATGGCGCAGCACCCGATATTCGGGGATATGAGAGGCGCAGTGAATGAGAAGGGAGTGGTGCTCTTCCTGGTGAACGACGTGGTGGACATGTTTGGGCTGAAGCCCGAACGAGTGGTGGCGAGAGTGATGGCATCCCAGGGCACGCTCCACTGGTTTGACCTGAAGCTACAGGAGGGCGGCATGGTGTCGGCTCCGATGTGCGACGTGAGAATGTTTCTGGACTTGACTTGCGACGTGGGCCGGAAGGGCAAGAAAGCCATGGAGTGGGTAGGGAAGAAGCTGGTGGCTGACTTCCAGGACGAGGTGAAGCGCAAGAAGTATGAGCTGGATGTGCCGCCCGTCATGGAGAGAACGGACAAGAAGTTTGACCTCCACTTCTATGACGACGTGATGATGGAGAACCATCAGGTGTTCCCGATTTTATTTTAAGTTAAAGAGATATTAATAACCCATTATTTTTTTTACAAAGTTATGAAGAAAGCAACTAGCAAGAAGCTGCTCAATGCAGTAAAGGTGGACGGTGCTGTGATCACCGAGGAGAATGGTAACGTATCAGTGCGCAAGGCGCCATGGAACGAGACGGAGGTAATCAGTGACAAGCCGCAGGTGATCAGGGGCAGGATGATATTCTCGGGTGGCGAGAATGGGCGAGGCGACTGGGTGGACTTCAAGCCTTATGTGCAGGGCAAGCGAGAGAAGCCCTTCACGGAGATTCTCAAGACCAAGCACGGGGTGGTGCGCACTAGCAAGCGAACCGTGCAGGTGAACTATGCCTTCTCCAAGGACATGAGCAAGGCGGAGATTCTGCGCTGCCTCAAGGGTGAGCACCAGGAGATGGTGAAGGCTATCAAGCCCTTCAAGGAAAATGTGGAGTGGGAGGACTATAAGGAGTAATAGATAATGTATAATTAATAATGTATAATTAAGCATGAACCACTTTATTGCAATGAATCCTCAGCGTGGGGGCAATAAGGGCAGCGCTAGCTGCCTGCCTCTGGCTGAATATGACAAGCTGATAGCTCAGCCTTGGCTCCACGATATGGTGGAGCAGATACGTGGGGGCAATGACAAACAGAAGGGGCTGATGCCCTTCCGCTGCGCCCACTACAGCCGATTCCTCAAGAATCATCGCTCGCAGAAGGATGCTGACCCTACGAGTTTCCTCTTCCAGACCACCATCGACATCGACGATAAGGAACTGGTGGGTATCGCCATCGAAATGGCAAGGCAGCTGAATTGCAGCGATGGTATCTGGAATGGAATGCTACTGCATCTGGAATACTCGGCTCGTAAGAAGCTCCACATCGACATCCGAATGCCGATAGGTATGACTATCGAGGAGACGCAGAGAGCGTATTGTGAGGCACTTGGCGTGCCCTGCGATGAGAGTTGCTTCACCCCAGAGAGAATCCTCTTTATCACAGATCAGGACTCGGAGATCTATCGCTCCAAGGACTGGTATGCCGTGCTTCCTGCCGATGAGCTGAAGGCTCGCAGAGAGGCTTATCTGAAGCGTGGTCTCACCATCGACGGCAGAGGTAAGGCTGTTGATAGTTTAAAGTTAAAAGTTAATAGTAATCATAAAGTTCAAAGTTCAAAGTTTCAAGTTCAAAGTAATCTCGGCTCTGCTGGAGGCTATCAGATTCCTGACGGATTACCAGCCTCTGGTACCGCCAGCGAGAAGAGCCTGATAGCCTTCGACCTCTTCACGGAGTCGGCAGGACTGAAGAATGTGAATATCGATACCGAGGGCTCTCGCCACTCCTCACTTCTTGCCATCATGAGCGCAGGAGCGAGCAGGGTGATGAGCGAAGAGGAGCTGAGAAGAGTAGTGGCAGTGAAGATGCCTAGCTTCGCCCAAGAGCGTGACTGCCAGCAGCTGATCCATGACTTCTATGAGAAATATGGAGACAGTTCGAAGCCATTCTCTAGAGATGTGATCCGCATCAATGCCACTGCAGAACAGGCGGCGATGGGAGTGAAGAGTGAAGAACGAAGAGTGAAGAATTCAATAGCTGATGGTAATCATACAGTTCAAAGTTCAATCCTCCAAGTTCAAAGTAGCGAGGAGGATTACCCCGCTCCGCCCGAGATGCCGAAGAAGCTGCCTAAGCTCGTGGAGCTCCTCGTGTCTCAGACACCGGATATCTATAAGCCTGCCGTAGCCCATGCCATCTTTCCTCCGCTAGCCACCCACCTCTGCCGCACCTATTTTAATTACATCGACAATGTGGAGCATGAGGCTACGCTAATGTGTTGTCTCTTAGCTGGTACGGGCGCAGGAAAGAACTGCGTGCAGATGCCTATCAACCTGATTATGGAAGACATCAGAAAACGAGACAAAGATAACCTGAAACGAGAGAAGGAGTGGAAGGATGAGGTGACAAGAAAAGGTGCTAACAAGGATAAGCGTAAGCGACCTGAAAACCTCGTGATCCAGGAGATAGACGCCGATATGACCAACCCTGCCTTCGTGATGCGTACCGCCGAGGCGCAGGAGCATTTCCTCTATACTGCTCTCAACGAGATAGACCAGTTTGATAACCTAAGGGGCATTGGCAACCAGCAGTTTCGTATCATGTGCCTCGCCTTCGACCCTGGTAATCAATATGGACAAACCCGAGTGGGCACGCAGAGTGTTACGGAGCGAGTAACCATCCGATTTAACTGGAATGCCTCGACCACCATCAACAAGGGTATCCGATATTTCTCCAAGGTATTGACCGATGGTCCTATCTCTAGAATCAACTTCTGTACTATCCCAGAGCGTGAGATAGGAGCCGAGATGCCTGTCTATGGCACATACGATGACACATTCAGAGAGAACTTAAAACCCTATATCGAGCATCTTAACATGGCTTCTGGTACTATCAATTGCCCTGAGGCTTTCACCTTGGCACAGAAGCTGAAAGAGGAGAATGCCGACTTTGCCCGTATGAGCCAAGACAGGGTTTACGAGAACCTCTCGTTCAGAGCCAATGTCATTGCCTATCTGAAGGCTTGCGTGCTCTATGTGGCGAATGGTTGCCAATGGGAATCCGAGATAGAGGAGTTTGTGCGCTGGAGCGAGCAGTATGACCTGTACTGCAAGATGAGATTCTTCCGAGATGCTATCGTGAAGTCGGAGCAGGAGGGAGTGAAGTCGAGCAAAAGAGGGCCTTCCAATATGCTGCAACTTCTGCCAAATGAGTTCTCTTATCAGCAGGCTGAGCAGTTGAGAAGCGACTTGGGGCTGGATACCAAGGGCACCCGACGGATGATAGCCACCTGGGTGTTCAGAAAGTATATCGTGAAAGTGGAGGCAGGCGAACAAGGCGTTAATGCTGGTAATGGCAAAGCTGATAACAGCCATTGCAATTACAATTACAGTAATTACAGTTTTTATCGCAAGCTATGTTTTCTCAAAAAAGAATCTAAATAGAAACAATTATGGAAATCGTACTCAAAAGAATAGCTAAGCAGAATACTTACACCATAGGGCGTATGTATATCATGAAGGACGAGGAGGTGGAGCGCAAGGTGAACTATACGCTCAATAAGGACCAGAAGCGCAGCTTCTGCCATGTGGTAGATGTGGGCAAGCTGGACGGGGAGCACTACTTCTGCGATACCCTGGAGCCTACGTGGCGCAACCTGCTGGGCATCACCCTGTTGCCCCAAGAGGAGAATGTGCGCCTGGGGCGAGTGTCGGGGAAGAAGGCGCAGAAGATGAAGGGTAAGACTGCCATACCCGAGGGCACCTATCCGCTGCTCATCACCAAGTCGCCGAGATTCAAGCAGTGGCTGCCCCTGCTGCAGGGCGTTCCTGGCTTTGAGGGCATCCGCATCCATGCCGGCAACTACCCCGATGATACGCAGGGCTGCATCCTGCCGGGCGAAAACAAACTCCGAGGCATGGTGGTAAACTCCCGCATCTGGCTGCATCGCCTCGTCAATGCCATCACGGCGGCGAGAGACCGAGGCGAGAGCATCTGGATTACCATCATCTAGTAGCCGAAGTTCTCCGAGCGGCGGCATTGCCTCTAATGCAGCCCACGCTCGGAGAGCGAGGGCTGCTACCTATGTGTCGGTATAATTTGTTCATTGTTTCTATTCAGTTGGTATGCTTTTGTTTTTATTGCTCATTGGCTTCATCACATGCTACCATCTCGGCTCCTCGATATATCACAACGAGTTTATGGAGCGTAGTGGTCTTGACGGACTCCCTCACGATGTCGCTATCGGCATATCGGCATATTTGCGCTGAGGCATCCTTGAAGAGTTGCTTCACCTGCTCGTCGGTGGTGCTGGACTTGCAATATTTCAATTCGATGATGTACGAGTCTACCATGTCCTTATAGATGTCACATAACGGACAAAGGAAGATGTCGGCATAACCACCATCATTATCCAACTCTGAGATAGGACGGTAGAAGCGATTCTGGGATGTCATTGCCAGGGTAAAGCCATGCACGAATGCCTCTCCCTTCTGCTTGTCTCGCTGAGAAGAATAACGCTTCAAACTGTCTGCGATAAAGTCAAAGTATGCTTTGTAGTCGCCATGATAAGCCAATCGACTCTCCAATTTGCCTTTTCCGTAGGTGTCGTATGTCAAGTCGTTTTCCTCGTATGTGTTTAGTAGATAAGTATACATTTGGTCTCGCACCACTTCATTAGGAATGATAAACTTAGTGTCACCATCACTGGTTCCGTCTATCGTTAACATACCGAAATAGAAAAGCAGGCTTACAAAATTATCTGGGTCATTGATGCGCTCAGCAGGGAAGTGCTCCACCAACTTGCCTGTTACATATCCCTTGGTTACCAACTGCTGGATGATGCTGGCATCATGGGCAAACTCCTTGTCATGACGGATGAGCATGCGTATCTTGTCATAGTCGATACGGATGTTACTTTCTATCATGGAATCAGGAATGTCATAATCATTGTGGATGTAGTTGTCCAAGAAATTGAGTACCATCACAGAATTATACATTGCGGTCTTGCCATATCTTTTGATAGAAAAGCAATAATTGTCATACCAAGGTTTCATCTCTTTAATGAGTTCATCTACAGTATGATTGAAAGGCAGCACGCTGGAATAATACTCCAACATCTCACGCACTTCCTCTTCCGTGAATCCTGTCATCTCATTAAACTGAGGATGTAATGAATAGTTGGTTCCGATGTTGAAACCACTTGTCAGGTCATCCATCGTAACTGGACTGACACCCGTCACGAAGATACGCCCCAAACTTGTGACTGATGCACCCTTGATGGTATCAAAGAACTTACGCAGATACCCCTCACCATGTGTTTGCTGACGATAGTTGCCTTCATGCGCTTGGTTGGCAAGTATCTGATTGGTGAAATGATCATATTCATCAATGAAGAGGTAAATCTTCTGATTGGTCTTTTGGCATTGTCCGTCAAGATAGCTCAACTGTGAAACTGCATCTTTCTGTTGATTTAAGCCTTCCTTAGTACCTTCGGGCAATAGGTGAGAGTAAAGATCTACGAAAAGGTTGAAACGGATACTGCAATAATTGTCCATGCCCTGCTGATAATCGTCCAAACCGCCAACTATTTGGGCAAAGTTAAGATGAAGAACCAAATACTGGTTGCGCTCAGGCGTAGGGTTTTGTCCAATATACAGTTTGCCAAAAATGTCCTCGAAGGCATCTTTCTTATTGACATCATAGTAATTTTCGAGCATGGAGAGGGTAAGGGTCTTGCCAAAACGGCGAGGCCTAATGTAGAAGAAGTATTTGTTAGCCTCTTCTATATCCTCGATAAAAGGTGTTTTGTCAACATAGTAACAATCATCTTTTATCACATCCTCAAAGTTTTGCATACCGTATGGTATGCGCTTGCGATAGATTCGCTTTCTTCTTTCTTTTACTACCATAGCTCTATGATTATTAATAAGATGCTGCAAAGGTACTATTTTTATTTGACAAAGCCAACGATGAGAGGATTTTTTTCAACGTTTTGTTTTAACTTTTTCAGTTTCTCGGAGTCTAAGGAGTGTAAGCTGGCAGGCTATGCTACATTGACGGGTTCAAACATCTTCTTATCATCGTTTGACACCTCTCACGGCCTGACTCTCTAACGGATTCTCCGGCCAGTAATGCTTAGGGTAACGGCGCTTCAGTTCCTTGCGGACTTCGAAATAAGTGCCTTGCCAAAAACTTGCGAGATCCTGAGTAAGCTGAACGGGCTTGAAGCCGGGAGATAACAACTCAAGCAGAAGAGGCTGTCTGCCAGCATCGACAGTGGGTGTTGATGTCATTCCGAAACACTCCTGAAGCCGCACACTAAGAACCGGAGCTTCTGCCCCCAAGCGATAATCGATGCGGATATTGCTGCCCGATGGCACACGGATGTGGGTGGGAGCAAGGCGGTCTATCTCCTGCTGAAGCTCATAAGGAAGGATGTTCCAAAGAATTTCGCACAGGTTGAGTTTCTTCAGCTCAGTAACAGAAGTCTTCATCTTACCACCTTCTTCGAGATAGAAAGGGAGCCACGCTCGGGCTGTTTTCAGGAGATGCTCCGTTGAAAGGTCGGGAATCTCCAGTTCCGGATGCCACTCAGCTACTTGCGCCACGCGCTGTTGCAGACGATGAACCGATTCGTTCCAATTGAACATGCTGAGTCCGTCTTTTCTGGCAGCTTCGCAGATAATATTAGAAACAGTCTCTCGGTTGGCATTTTGTATCGGCTTGCTGTCTATGATGAGCGCTCCTATCCGTGTTTCCTGCTGCATCTTTACCTCCAGCGCTTTGCTGTCCCATGAGATATTCTCGCAGGTTTGTGCCGGCAAGTTCTTCCAGTTGACGGGGGCTGAGAGAAATACCCTTCCTTTCCGTCCCTGCCCAGAATTGGATGATGAGGTTGAAGCGAGGTTGAGTGATGCGATGGCAAGCCATTCGTTTGCTGCCATGCTGTCGCACGGGTCGATGAAAATCGTGTTGCCATTCGACATCTTGAAGTTACCCGCATGGTCGGTGGCATGGGCGATGCGCTCAGGGTAGGCTAGAGCGATGAGATGGCCCACTTCCTCTGCATCAATTGGCGCGTTGTCTTCTCTGATGTGCAGCATCTTTCTGTATTCCTGTGCAATCTGAGCGATACGGTTCCAACGTCCCAGATTCTTCTTGCTGCGCGCGGAGCGGAGGATAGAAAGGCGGAGCGTCATGTCAGAATCCTCATTTTCACCCATCGGATCTTTCTCTTCAAGTAGAGCTGCAATGTCGCAGGCAAGGGCTTGGCTCGCCGGAGAATCGCTGCTGATCATCATCTTGGCAATGCGCGGATGACAAGGAAGTTGAGCCATTCTGCTGCCTTCTGCGGTGATGCTGCCACTGAGAGCGTGAGCATCATGATCAGGAGTGAGGGCGTTGAGCGACATAAGAAGTTGCTGTGCCAATACGAGGTTGCCCTTGGGAGGAAGGGTGAGCCAAGGCAGCAGTTCCGGTTTGTTTTCGCCGAAAGCTGCAATGTCGAGAACCATCGAACAGAGATCTGCATCCAGTATTTCGGGCAGCCGTTGTTCTGGCATCAGATGTTCCGAGGTCTGTGTCCAAAGCCGGTAACATACGCCTGATGTGATTCTGCCCGCACGCCCCCTTCGTTGCGTAGCCATGTCCTGACTGATGCGAACGGTTTCGAGATGACTCAAGCCTGTACGGGCATCATAAACCTGTTTTCGGCATAGTCCGGAATCCACAACGATTCGTACCCCTTCGATGGTGAGAGAAGTTTCGGCGATAGGAGTGGCCAATACGATTTTTCGTTCGCCCGGTTTGGAAGGAGCGATGGCGAGTCGCTGCTTTTCAGGCGAGAGGTTACCGTAGAGTGGATAGATTTCCGTTGAAGATAAGGCAGAACGAAGCAGTTCTTCGCATTTCATGATTTCTCCCTGTCCCGGCAGAAAGGCAAGAATGTCGCCTTCCTGATTTCTGAAAGCCTGACAGATAGTGGCTGCCATTTCCTGCGCTACCTGATATCTGTCGATGTCGTGGTCTGCATAAATGGTTTCTATCGGAAACATTCTGCCTTTACTCTCGATAAGCGGAGCCTGAAGTGACTGACAGATACTGGAAGCATCGATGGTTGCTGACATGATAATGAGCTTCAGGTCGGGGCGGATGATTTCCTGTGTTTGCCGGGCCAGCGCTAACGCCAGATCGGAATTGATGCTGCGCTCATGAAACTCATCAAAGATGAGGCACGAAACGCCTTCGAGTGTAGCATCATTGACCAGCATTCGGGTGAGAATGCCCTCGGTAAGGACTTCGATGCGTGTTTCATCTGAAACCTTGCTTTCGAATCTTACCCGATAGCCGATGGTTTTTCCCACGGGTTCTCCCAGAATCTGTGCCATCCGTTCGGCAATCTGGCGCGCTGCCAGACGACGCGGTTCGAGCATCAGGATCCTCCCCTGACTTTTAAGATGATCATGGATGAAACCTTCCAGTGCCTGATCACTCATGCCCCGCAGAATGGTGAGCGGGAGGAGGGTAGATTTACCAGCTCCAGGAGGAGCTGTAATAACAAGGTTAGCCGACTCCATCAATGCTTCATTGACAGAGTCGGCTATCTGGTAAGCTGGCAGATGACCAGCCTGCTGTTCTATTCTATCTAAGTTCATTTCTTCTTATTTCACAAACTTCAGAATCTTTTTTATTTCACAAACTTCAGAATCTCTTTACTCTTTCTGCCCTTTTTGGCAGGAATCGGCATGAAGCCTTCTGTGAGTCCTGTTTTATCTGTCATGGTCTGGAAAACGGAGGCGGCATAGGAAGAGAGTTTCTTCTCTGCCAGTTCTTGCTTGATAGCATCCTCATCATAATCATCAGCATAGAGCAGAGTGTGTAAATCGTCAAGATATTTTTGCGGAATATTCTGATGCGGCATGCGGCTTTTTATCTGCATGATCTGTGCGATGATAGCCTGCTTGGTCTGGGCAGCGATGGCTTCTGCCTTTTGCTGCTCGAAGACTGCCAGCGTCTCCTCATCCGTCTCCTGCCAGTTTTGCATCATGGCTTCAGTGTTGGTAAGATGACTGTAGCCTGCATAGCGAATCAGGGCGATGCGCTTGTTCCAACCTTTCTTTTCCAGATAGTTTTTCTCCATAGGGGTAGTAGCTACTATGAGGTTGGCTTTGGCGTACATGGCTTTCTGATACATAGACTGTTGCAGTGAACGTTTCAAGTAAGGGTTCTTGCAGTTTCTCTCAGAAATATCACCTAGTGGACAAACGATGTAGGGAATGTCCATCTGCTTTGCTTTCTTGGCTATCTGGGCTCCCTGCCATGTCCATGCTCCTATAATCAACACAATGTCGGCATCAACCAGGTTGTTGGTGATGTCGAGCTGCTTATTCAAGGCTTCGATGTATGGAAGATACATCTTCAGCAACTTCTTATGGTTGGAAATGAACAAATATACTTTCATCGTTCTGTCGGTTATTTTTAACTGTTATTATTCTGATAGACTGTTACTTCCTTTTTACCCTGTTTAGAGTTTATGAGAAGTGAAATCGTTTTTGTCAGCTCGCCAATAGCGCAATTTGGTAGCCAGATTTCTCCAGATAATTCCATATTCGAAGAATGGCAGTTTGAACATCGCTATTCCGTCATCAAAGTGTTTGATGGCCTTGTTGGCTGTCAGCATTCTCACGATGAACAGCAGGAGGAAACTGAAACCTGCGCATCCTGTAAGAATCCAATTCTTCATGAGGATAGAGTAGGCTGCAACGGCCAGTGTTGCTATCAGGCTGAGATGTGGCATGAGATGGTCAAAGAACATGAGGGTTCGCATGGAACCGGCTCTTTCCAAACTCTTGCGTGAAGCCTGCAGATAGAGGTGGGCATTGTGCCAGCTCTTGTTCGATGGTGCTTCGCGGATGAGCCATGCATCGCAATCCAGTTCTGTAGCAGTATCTCCGCAATGTGCATACTTATTGACGAGAAAATCGTATTCGCCGCGAACATATTCCAGGTTGCCCTGATAGCCCTGTTCCTTCATGAAGTCGCTCTTGCGGAAGGCCACGTTTGGCATGTGGCTGCGATAACCATAGGTCTGTTGGGCACGGCGTAACACATAGTAAGCCTTGCGGATGCTGTCGAAACGGCGCACGCTCTTGGTTTCCTCATCAAGGGCTACATATCCCAATACCAGATGGTTAGGGTCCTGACATTGACGGGCCATGGTTTGCAGCCACTTGTCGTTGCTTGGGCGGCAATTAGGCTCTGTCAGAATAATCCATTCATGTTTGGCAGCTTTCACACCCAGTGTAATCTGCAATTTTTTGCGGCTCATGTAGCGTGAACTCTCAGGAATATAAGTATAATAAAGGTGAGGGTTCTCGGCAGCAATGCGCTTCAGGAAATCCTGTGTTTCGCCATCTGTACTCTGGCAGACTACGATTACCTGATAGTCGGCAGCATACTGCTGACGCAGGAACATGGGGAGATTCCTCTCCAGTTCTGCAAGATTATCGTGTGCGGTAATGAGTATGCTGACAGGAGGTTGATTCTCTGCCGTTTCTGTTTTTTGAAAGCGCAACGAGCGCAGAAATGGATTTATCAGCGATCCGAGAACCGCCAATAAAACCACCACTGCGCCTGTTATTATAGTAGTTGTACTAATGATCATCATTTTCTTTTTCTCGTAATCTAGAAAGTTAGAGAAAGGAGAATCCTATAAACTCTTAACTTTTAACTTTCAACTATATTAAAAGTCTTCTGTAATATAACCCTTTGGTAACTGGCGGCAGTTATACTGGCTCGCCATGATCTCACCATAGGCTCCAGCTGAGCGGAGTGCGATGAGGTCGCCGCGATGGGCTTTGTTGATGTCGACAGCCTTGCCGAAGACATCGCTAGATTCGCAGATAGGACCTACTACGTCGTAAGTTTCTACAGGTTCATCGCTTGAGATGTTCTCAATCTTATGGTAAGCCTGATAGAGAGCTGGACGGATGAGGTCAGTCATTCCTGCATCCACGATGGCAAACTGCTTAGCTGTGCCCTGCTTGATGTAGAGCGTCTTGGTGATGAGAGAACCCATCTGACCTACTACAGCACGACCCAACTCGAAGTGAAGCTTCTGACCATCACGCAACTTCAGTTTCTTAGCGTATGTATCGAAATAATCCTTGAAATCAGGGATTGGCTGTCGGTTTGGATGGTTATAGTCAATGCCCAGTCCGCCTCCCACATTGATGTTCTTCACAACGATGTGATGTGCTTCAAGTTGGTTCTGAAGTTCGTTGATACGGTTGCAGAGTGCCTCGAAATCGCCCATGTCGAGAATCTGGCTTCCGATGTGGAAGTGCAGTCCGAGGAACTGGATGTTCTTCATCTTGGCTGCTTCTTCGATAACAGATTCCATGTCGCGCATGGCAATGCCGAATTTGTTTTCTGCCAGACCTGTTGTGATGTTAGCATGCGTATGGGCACCTACATCCGGATTGATGCGGAAACAAACCTGCGCAATCTTATTCTGTTTTTCAGCCAGTTCGTTAATGATTTCCAACTCCGGAATGCTCTCAACATTGAAGCAGAAGATGCCTTTCTCCAATCCGAGGTTGATTTCCCAATCGCTCTTGCCTACACCAGCGTAAACGATCTTGCTGGCTGGGAATCCGGCTTTGATGGCTGCCTGAATTTCTCCTCCGCTCACACAGTCAGCTCCTAAACCAGCCTGACAGATGATATTGAGCACCTTAGGGTTGGCATTTGCCTTCACGGCATAGTGTACTTCAAACCCCTCGTGTTTGCCAGCTTCTTCGTTGATGGTCTTCAAAGTCTGGCGCAACACATTGGTGTCGTAATAGTAGAACGGAGTCTGTATCTCCTGAAACTTATCTATCGGAAATGTACCTTTCA
>ERZ1026874.1194-NODE-1194-length-14245-cov-50.548344_pt1 | contig 14245 bp, 14 predicted proteins | sample MGYA00380167_ERZ1026874 | MGnify/ENA primary metagenome ERZ1026874 (study PRJEB33269, sample SAMEA4719803) | human gut metagenome | biome: human-associated habitat; feature: organic feature; material: feces | place: Cameroon | collected 2013-10 ...
GTGCAAATCTGCTTAGCATTTTTGTACCAAGTTATTTTTTAACTGTTACTTATTGGTGTTTGGATTTTAGGTTTGAATTCATCAGAAAAAAAAGTTGTTATATTATTAATTAAAAATAAATTAAAGAAATGAAAGAAATGAAACTGATTATAGGAACCCCGAAAATTACTCAACATAAAGAGACAGAGGTTAGGGTAGAACTTTCTCTAAATTCAAATGTTGATAAAATAGAATTATGGTATAAGTTTCCTAACTCTTATTATGAGTATTTCAATGAAAACCTTGCCGATTCGTATATAGTAGGGTTGCTAATATATGCAATGCAAAGAGGATTAGATATAGAGACAGAATTATGTGTTAGTGATATTTTGTTGGATCGCATAACGAAGTATCTCATTCCTTTCTTGTGTAAAATTAATCCAAATCTCAAACCTATTCGCATAATAGCTAAGCCATTAGATGTTGTTTTTGATGGAAAACATAGTGGTACGGGAATTTCATGCGGCGTTGATTCTTTGAGTTCTGTAATATATCATGGAGAAGATGAGTTTATAGATTCTCAGAGAATAGATACTTTATCGTTGTTGAATACTGGATATTTTGGTTTTGAAGAGAATAATCAAGAAAAGTATAATTCTTACTCAAAGAGGTCAATAGATTTCTGCGATAAGTTTGGTTATAATTTTTTTAGTTTGGATACAAATTTACGAACAATCACAGACTATAATTTTTTAAGTGCACACACTTATTTGACATGTTCTACTATACTTCTTTTTCAGAAATATTTTAAAAATTACTATTATTCTTCTGGATATACTGTATATGATTTCAAGCCCATTTTTGCAGATCCCGCATATTATGATGTCTTTTTGCTAGATTGTATTTCTACCAGGTCTTTACGCTTTATTTCTTCGTGTTGTACAATGACCAGAATAGAAAAAACAGAACTTATTTCGAGATATCCAAATATCTTAAAGGAGTTATATGTTTGCACTAGTGGAGATCCTAGTCACAATTGCTCTAAATGTGAGAAATGTCAGCGTACCATGCTTGCACTAGATGCCTTGGGTAAAGATGAAATGATTGGTATAGCATTTGATGCAAAAATGTATAAAAAGCAAAGAATAGCTCATTATGCTTATATGTTACGCCATCAATCTTCTCCTTACTATAAGGAAATAAAGGATGAACTCCGTAAAAGGCACAAGACAGTTCCTTTTCTTTCCTATTTATATATATGGCCAACAAATATTGAATTAGTTTATTTATATAAGTTGATTTCTGGGACTACGTTAGCTAAAATCATTAAGCCACTATATTATTTGATAAAAAACAAGAAAAAGTAATATAGTAATGTACTGTTGCGCATTAAGTATATCTCAGGTACTATCGAAGTGAAATAGATTTTTCTAAGTGGTTTTAGTTGAATTTAGGAATATGATAAAAATTACAGAAAAGAATAACTGTTGTGGCTGTAGTGCATGTGCTTCCATATGTCCAAAGCAATGCATAAAAATGGTAGATGACAACGAAGGTTTCAGCTATCCGCTGGTTGATAGGGTAACCTGCGTTGATTGTGGTCTTTGTGAAAAAGTTTGTAATGAATTGCATCCATATAAAGAACGTGAACCGTTAAAAGTTCTTGCAGCCATCAATAGAAATGAGGATATACGTTTGAAATCATCCTCTGGTGGCATTTTTTATATTCTTGCGGAAAAGATTATTAATGAGGGTGGAGTTGTCTTTGGAGCTCGTTTCGATAAAAACTGGCAGGTGGTTATTGACTATGCCGAAAACATGGAAGATGTAGAAGCTTTTATGGGTAGTAAATACGTACAGGCTCGTATAGATAACGCTTATAGGGAGGCTAAAAGATTTCTTGCAAAAGGACGTAAGGTGTTATTTTCCGCCACTCCATGTCAGATTGCTGGACTGAATAAGTTCTTGCGTAATCAAAAAATATCAGAAAATCTGTTAACTGTTGATTTTATTTGCCATGGTGTTCCAAGTCCTAAAGTTTGGCAAATTTATCTAGATGAGATAACGAGAGGGGGAAAATGTATTAGTAATGTAGAATTTAGAAATAAGAAGGAAGGATGGAAAACATTCAGTTTTAATTTGACATATAATGATAATAATAAAAACTTATCAATATTTTCAGTCTTCCATAAGAACCCTTATATGAAAGCATTCTTGCAGGATATAATTCTTCGTCCTTCCTGTTATGATTGCAAGGTAAAAGGTTGTAGCAGTCAAAGCGACATTACTATAGCTGATTTTTGGGGTATAGAAAAAGTTTTTCCTGAAATGGATGATGATAAAGGAACTGGTCTTATTTTTGTTAATACGGAAAAAGGAAATAAAGCAATTGATTTTTCGCAAATCAAGTATGCAGAAACAACATATGAACAAATAAAGCCTCTTAATCCTGCATGTTATCGTTCACCAGAAATTCATCAGAAACGAGAAGTTTTCTTTAGTCTTCTCCAAAAGGAAAATATTATTGACTTAATAAATAAGTATACCAAACAGTCAGTTAAACAACGACTAAAAACAATGATAAAACGCTATGCTTCAAAAATTATTCTATTACTGAGACATAAAAAGCGTATATGAGTTATTGTTAAATCTGATGACTATTCTTCTGAATTCATAGGACAGTCATTTGATCTTGATTTGCTGATAATTGATAATATTTAATTTATTCGGAATTTGATAAAAATGAAAATAGGAATACTGACATTTCACTGGGCAACAAACTATGGGGCGGTGTTGCAGTGTTATGCCTTACAATGTTATTTGGAATCTAGAGGGCATGATGTAAAAGTCATTAATTATAAGCCTGGGTTTTATGATGAGACTTTTTATAAGTTTCTACGGTATTGCAAGTTTTTGCATTTGAAAGATTTTATTTGTAAACAAAAAAAAGAAAAAAGTTTAGAACGCTTTCGGTACGAACATTTAAAAATGACAGATCGAATATATACGTGTTCGGCTATATCTAGTATTGCATCACGTTTTGATATAATAATCTCCGGAAGTGATCAAGTAGTCAATCCTTACTTCTTGATGTCAGGAGAGGGATGTCATAGTATTACGCCAACTTATTTTTTAGGATTTCCATTTAATGGTATTCGCATAGGTTATGCATTAAGTTTTGGTTGTGTTAAATATCCTGTTGAAGCTTTGAAAGTAGCTTCTCAATATATAGGTTGTTTTAATAGTATTGGTGTTCGTGAAGCTTCTGGTTTGGATATAGTTAAATCTATGGGAAGGGAGGATGCTGTTATTGTTCCTGATCCAACATTGTTGCAACCATCTTCTTTTTACCATGTTTTAGCAAATGAATTTGAATCAAATAGAAATAAAGAATATGTTTATAGTTTTTTTATCCGCAATATAGAAGAACGTAAAAGGGTTATCAATAAAGTATTAAATAACAAAAATATAATATGGAACACTGCAGATGGAGAGTATTCCATTGAAAGTTGGTTACATAAGATAAAGCATGCTGAATTTGTGGTAACGGATTCTTTTCATTGTGTAGTAATGTGTCTTAAGTTTCAAACACCATTTGCTGTTGTTACAGACATAAAAGGTAATAAAGGAATGAATGATAGATTATATACACTTTTGACTCCTTTAGGGCTGAAGGAACGTATTGTTTTTAAAGAGTCGATTTCTTATGAAACTTTATTTTGTTCTATAGATTGGGAGTTTGTTAATAGAGGTTTGGAGAAAGTTGCTATGCAAGGTTGTGAATTTTTTAATATGAATATATAGAGTAATGAAACGAATACTATTTATGCATCAGGCATCTACTATAGGTGGAGGTAGTTATTGCTTATTAAATATTCTCCGTGAGATTGATAAAAGTAACATAGAACCTATAGCCTGTCTTGCTTCAGATGGACCATTACGTATGGAAATAGAGAAACTAGGAATTGAAGTTGTAATTTTCACTCAAATGGCTGCTATTCCATATAATCGTAGTTTGTGGTCTTATAGTTCAGCGAGGGCATATTGGAGAGTTAAACAATCGATTTCATCTTTTAAGCAGTTGCTAAATGATAAGAATATTGATGTGGTTTATCTCAATAATATGATGATATATAAGTATCTAAAGCCAGCTAAGGAATGTGGTTGTAAAACCATCCTTCATTGTCGCGAACATTGGCCTATGGATGAACATCTTATGCAACTCCAATGGGCTCGAAACGCTGTTTATAAATATGCCGATGAATTAATTGCTATCAACAACTATAGCGCATCTATCTTTCCAAAGAAAAAAGCTACAATAGTATATGATTGGATTGATATGGATTCACGTTATGAAAAACGACCAATGGATGATATTTTTGGCGAAGATACTAGTAATTTAAAAATATATCTTTTTACGGGTGGAATGCAACCTATTAAAGGAACTTTTGAAATTTTGAGTACTTTTGTATATAAATTAAAAGATTCTAATTCTAGATTATTGTGTATTGGGCTTAATCCGGATATCGAAACGCTAAATTTAAGGGGTAAAATAAAAAAAATATTAGCTAGTTTAGGTTATCTCACATATAATTGGAAGGTATATCGTCTAGTACATTCTGATAAAAGAATAACTTGTATTCCATCAACTTACATGATTACTCATATAATGCAACAATGTTACTGTAACCTTAGTTATTTTACAATACCTCATGCTAATTTAACCATGGTTGAAGCGGGTATAGAATATCTTCCTACAATTGCTGCAAAAAATGAAGAATCTTTGGATTATTCATTTGGAGGAAAGTATGCCTGTCTGTTTAATCCTTTAGATATTAAAGATTTTTACGAAGCAATTAAGACTCTTGACGAACAATACGAGAAATATAAAAACTTGTTAAAAACTGGTGCCCCAATATTGGCAAAAAGATTTAGTTGCCAGGTAAATGTTAAAAGATTAAATACTATAATTGATAAAATTTAATCATTATGATAATTGCTTTATTTGTTAGTTTTATAGCTTTCTTATGTGCTATTCTTGCCTCTTTAGGAAAAATGCGAAATGGATTGAAAGTTGCCTTTATAATCTTGGTGTTGTTTTCTGCTTTAAGGTATAATTATGGTACTGATTATATGGGTTATATGCTTGAATTCCGTGTAATGGATAAATATACTGTTAAATATATCTTGTCATATCAAGGGTTTAAAGATAAAGGATGGTTTATTATACAGCATTATCTTCATCCTTTAGGATGGTTTTTTTTCGTGGCTTTGATTTCTATATATAGTAATTGGATTTATTATAAATTTATCAAAAGATATGTTCCACGCAACTATTATTGGCTAAGCCTATATATTTATGTTTTTACATTTGATATGTTCCTATTACAGCAATCTATGATAAGGCAAGCGTTAGCTATTGCGATGGTTTTGCATTCTTGTATGTTGTTGGATAGAATTAATGTAAAAAAAACAAAAGAAATAATTTTGTTATTTCTTTTAATGGGATTATCAATTAGTATTCACAAAAGTGCAGCTTTTGTCCTTCCTTTTCTACTTATTAAGTTTTTACCGCTAAAATATGGTAAATTTATGGCTATAGGTATGATATTTATTTTTTGCAGTTTGTTTTTAGTGAAAGGGCTCCTGGAGTCATATTTGGCAGAAATTTTAGCTTTAGATGAATTTGCAAGCTTTGGTTCAGATTATGGTAATGAAGGAGGAACAAAGATAGGTATAAGGGCATTAATAGAGTGTATTCCATTACTTGTTTGTGGATACTATTTAAGTTTAGAAAAGACTAAAGATGGTCCGAGATTTATTGTTGCATTGTCTATGGTTGCACCAATGGTCCTTCCTTTAACTGTAATAATTTATTTAATTTCACGTGTTTCATTTTATTTTAGTATTTTTTATCTAGTTTCAATTCCTATTGCCTACAAAGAAATAACGAATAAAGTTATTCGAAACGGTTTAATATTTATATTAATGGGAGTTAGTCTTTTTGTCTATTTTGACAGGCATCAGGCTATTTCTTATAAAAAATACTTTAAGGAATATCATACAATACTAATGGTAAATAAATAATGTATATGAGAAAAAATATAGTAATCCTCTCAACGATGTATTACCCAGATATGGGTGCTCCTTCATCTGTGATTGACAGATATGTTCAATTGTTTAAAACTAAGTATAATTTCTATATAATAACTAAAACATATAAGGATCTTAGTAAAACTTTATTGAGAGATGATGTTGTGTATATAGATAGTTGGCGACATCGTATGGTACTTAAATGTGAACAGAATATTAAAGCTAACAAAGATGTATGGCTAAGTAAATTGATGCTCGTTGGGATAAATTTATACAAGTTGATTGAAACTCAGTTTCTTCATCCTACGTCCAATGCTTGGGAGAGTAGTGCTTATTATTACCAATTAGAACAACTTTCGAAAAAAGTAAAAATTGATGTAGTAATTAGTGTATCAAACACCTGTTTTACTCAATTTGCTGCTTATAAATTTAAGTCAGAACATCCGGATGTTAGATGGATACAATTTGTTACAGATCCTTTCTCTGAGAACCATATATATTATAGATACAAGCTGTTTCCTAATTTATGGAAAAAGATAAATATGAATGATGAACGTAAGTTTTATGATAAATGTAACGCTGCTTTTCTTACACCAGAACTTTTTGATGTGGTCAAGCAGAAATTTCCTGACTCTGCATATAAATGTTACCAAATGCAATTTACGCTTACTGATTTATCTAAGTATAAAAGACATACAGAGAATAAGGATGATATCATCAAGTTAGTATATGCCGGTGCTGTTTATAAAGATATCAGAAATCCAGAATTTATGATGCAAACCATAGCTGCCATATCCAATATTAAGCTTGATATGTTTACTAATAAAGGTGCTAATAGAGGGGAATGTGATAGTATTCTAGAGCGTAATATTTCAAGTAATATATCTATTTTCGATTTTGCTCCTAAGGATAAGTATAATGATATGATTTGCAACGAATATGATATACTTGTAAATATTGGAAATATAAGTACTCTACAGTCACCTAGTAAGACTTTGGATCTTTTATCTACAGGTAAACCCATTTTGAATTTCTATTTTGTAAAGGATAGTCAATATATGATGATAGAGAAATATCCCTTAGGCTTAAATATTTGCTGTAATGAAGAGGGAGCTGTAGAAAGAGTGAAATTGTTTTGTGAAAAGGTAAAAGGGCGTAGCATGAATTATGATGAAGTAAAAAAGTTATATCCAGAAAATGTTCTTGCTTCTCAAGCTGCAGTCCTTGAAAAATTAATAAATGGTTAAATATGATAGCAATATTAATGTCCACCTATAATGGTGAAAAATACATTCGTGAACAAATTAATTCTTTTTTGAATCAAACAAATCAAGATTGGAAATTGTTTGTTCGTGACGATGGGTCAAAAGATTCAACTTTGTCTATTCTTAGAGAATTTTCTGATAAGTATCCAGATAAAATATTTTTGGATGAGAGTGCTCCTAGAAACATGGGCGCTGGTGAATCGTTTATGTATCTGTTGAATTTAACTGATGCACAGTATTATATGTTCAGTGATCAAGATGATGTTTGGATGGACGATAAAATTGAGCGTACATTAGCGAAAGTTCAACAATTAGAGGCTGATTTTGGCTTAGATAAAGCTATAGGAGTTTTTACGGATTTAACTGTGGTTGATGAAAATTTGCAAGTAGTATATCCTTCTCTGTGGAAAGCTGATAACAGACATCCGGAATATACTAGGAATTTTTATAAACAATGGACTAATCGGCATGCTTCCTATGGTTGTACCCAAATGTTTAATAAAGCTGCAAAAAAAATAGTTCTTCCTTATAAACAATTTGAAGGTGTTATGGGAGCTCACGACAATTGGTTAGAGTATATTTTAATAAGAGAAGGGATATATGACTACGTAGATGAGCCTACCATTTTATATAGACAGCATGGTAATAATGTTGTTGGTGCGAATTTCGGTCACAAATATTTGGATGATGTAAACGAACTGAAATATCATCCACGAATTCTATGGAAGAAACTAAAGAAAGATTATAAGCGAATGAAGCAAATGCCTTTTTATGTATCTCCATTAAAGGTGTTCTGGTATAGATTTTATCAGAGCCTTTCTGCTATTTTAAAAAAATAAATATTTTGTTTTATGGATCAATATCAAAAGTTTAGAGATTTTGAAGTGTCTGAAGGTGTAACAGTAAGACAACTTCAGTTAAAGCTTTTCGAAATATTTAAATATTTCAAAAAGATTTGTGAAGATAATAATCTTATGTATTGGTGTGGAGGTGGAACAATGTTAGGTGCCGTACGTCATAAGGGATTTATTCCATGGGATGACGATTTGGATGTCTTTATGCCACGTAAAGATTATGAAATTCTGTATCATAAATGGAATGAGATTGCTGATACTAGTCATTACGTGCTTGTTCGTACAGATAAAGAACATAACTATCACCATACGGCAATGAATTTGGTTGATATTCAATCAACCTACGTTAATCGTCATAATGAAAATGAAGATATTTATCATGGTTGCTATATTGATATTATTCCTTTTGAAGGTTGTCCCAAGTCAAAAATTGCGAGAGGCTTTCAAATTTATCATTCCATTATGTATTCGGTATTTAATTGTCAACGATTACCTGATAATCAAGGAAGATTCTTAAGATGGCCTGTTAAATTTTTGTTGGGATTAATCAAGAACCCTGCTTTAAGATTTAAAATTTGGACATACCATCAGAAACAGATGACAAAATACGATTTTTATACCTCTTGTTATGTTAAAGAAACAATTTCTTCATTTAAAGGATTGTTTCGCCTATATGAGCGCCATTGTTTTGATACTATAGATGCTGATTTTGAAGGAATAAAGGTAAAAATACCAGCAGGATATGATTTCTATATGAAAAAAATATATGGTGATTATATGAACATTCCTAAGAATTTAAATATGGATATGAAAAATCGATATGGGGTTATTAAGTATGTTAATTTAAATGAACCTTACAAGAATTTTCGTGGTGTAAAATATTTAGTAGAGAGAAAAAAATGAAGAATGTAGCTATTATTTTTGCGGGTGGTTCTGGAACTCGAATGAATACAGTTTCACGTCCGAAACAATTTTTAGAATTAAATGGTAAGCCAGTTATTATTTATACTTTAGAATTGTTTGATAATCATCCAGAAATAGATGATATTGTGGTTGTTTGCATTGAACCATGGATTTCATTTTTGAAAAAGCAACTTAAAAAATTTGAAATTAATAAGGTTGTTGCTGTTGTTCCAGGAGGTGATACTGGGCAAGATTCGATATACAATGGATTGAATGCCGCAAAAGAACATTGTGGCTTGGACTGTTATGTCTTAATACATGATGGTGTTCGTCCTCTTATTACAGAACAAACCATTTCTGATTGTATTAGTATGGTTACCAAAAAAGGTAATTGTATTACATGCGTTCCTGCAACAGAAACTTTTGTTGTAAAAAAGAGTGATGGGGCTTTAGAAATTCCTTCTAGGCAGAACTCTCTTATTGCTAGAGCTCCGCAATGTTTTAGGTTGCTAGATATTTTAGAGGCTCATAAAAAAGCAAAATTTGAAAATCGTCACGATTTTATAGATTCGTGTACAATGATGAGTTATTACGGTCACAAGTTGAATACTATATTAGGTCCTATGGAAAATATAAAGATAACAACTCCTACGGATTTCTTTATATTCAGAGCGATGGTGCAAGTTCATGAAAATCAACAAATATTTGGGTTTTAAAGATGAAAAGTAAAACTTTACAAAGTGATATAGAGGAATTTGTATCTTTCTTTTCGCTATCTCATGCTTTTATGAATGGTGTTTTTCTTATTACTGGTGCAACTGGTCTGATTGGGTCAATTTTGATTCGCTGCTTAGTTAGTCTTAATTTGGGAATTAAAATAATAGCACCAGTGCGAAATAAGAAAAAGGCTGTAGATATGTTTTTCGATATAGATAGTTCTTTATATTTTATAGAATGTGATATAGCGACTTTCGATTATAATTCTCTAGGTAATGTAGATTATATTGTTCATTGTGCTGCTCCAACAGCAAGTCAGTTTTTTATTGAAAAACCTGTTGAGACTTTTAATATTATCGTTAATGGGACTCAAGCTTTGTTGGAATATGCAAAGGATCATCCAATTAGGAGTTTTGTTTATTTAAGTTCTTTAGAAGTATATGGTGTTACGGAACCGCTAGATATTGTTTCTGAAGAGGTTCAGGGCTATTGGTCACTTACTGATATACGAAGTTGCTATCCAATTGCTAAACGGTCTGTGGAACATTTATGTCATCTTTATTCAAATGAGTATAATGTTCCAGTAAAAATTGCACGACTAACTCAAACAACTGGTGCTGGTATTGCTAAAGATGATAATCGGGTAATAGCTCAATTTGCTCGTTGTATTGCTAACAAACAAGATATAGTTCTTCATTCTACTGGGGAGTCGGCCCGTCCCTATTGTTATACCATAGATGCAATTTCTGCATTACTTTATATTTTACTTTTGGGGGAGAAAGGTCAACCTTATAATGTTGCTAATCGGGCAACTTATATATCTGCTCGTGATTTAGCTGAGTTTGCTAAGGATAATTTTGCTCCGGATATAAACATTATTGTTGATATAAAAGAAAATATGGGGTATGCACCACCTTCTTTTCTCCCTTTAAATACCTCAAAACTTGAATTATTAGGATGGCGTCCCAAATATGGCTTAAAGGAGATATTTGAAAAATTAATTTCTTATCTTAACGAATAATGATGGGGTTAGGTGTAATTAGTAAATATAGAACGCAATTGATGGGAATTGCTGCGATTCTTATCTTGGTATGTCATGCTCCTGGTAACAATGTTTTGATGCCTCAATTTCTATTAAAATTATGTGAACAAGGGCAATATGGAGTAGATATATTCCTTTTTTTATCGGGTGTAGGTTTGAGTTATTCTATGCAAAAAGCGAATCTTCAAAAGACCGGTATGTGGGGGCATTATCGATGGTATTTAAAACGGTACAAAAAGATTTTTCTGCCATATATGATAATAGCTTTTCCTTATTGTTTTTATAAATATTTATTTGAAGATAGTTCTATAATAAGTCTTTTCTTCAATTTTTCAACATTAGGATATTGGGTAAATGGGAGTGGACCTTGGTTCTTGTCTCTTTTGATTTGGCTATATCTGTTAGCACCATTATTATATCGACTAATTCTTTTAAAGCATCTATATTTAGTCTTTACTCTTTCTTTAATTATTATGCTTTTGTGTCAATATCCCCATTATGATGGGTGGATGTATTATACACTTTCTGCAATATGTAGAATTCCTTCGTTTTTATTGGGGATAGGAATAGCAAATATGATAAAAGAGAATAAAACTTTTGAATGGTGGTGGTCTCCTTTTGCTGTTTTTCTTATTATTTTGGCATATGTCTATTTTCCAGATAGTTATATTAAATGGATTCTAATTATACCGATTTGTTATTTTTTAGCAGTATTATTTAGTAAGATTGGTAAAATTTGTTGCTCAATTTTGACCTTTTTTGGGGTAATCTCATTAGAGAGTTATTTGTTCAATATTTATTTAGGTGATATTTTAAATCATAAGTCTTGGGTTATCTTAGGCTATGATTTCAGCTATGGACATTATATCGAGTATTGCACGGTTTTAATTATAGGAACTGCTGCGGCATATTATACAAATCGATTAAAAATGAAAATTTTTAAATAAAGATTATTACTATTGTCATATGACGATATAAATTGGTAATGCTAAAAATTATGTATAGACTTTTTTTAAAAAGATTAATAGATTCTATCCTTGCTATTTGTGGCTTGATAGTATTCTGTATTCCTATGGTGCTAATCGCCATTTGTATTAAGTTGGATTCTAAAGGTCCTGTCTTGTTTAAGCAGGTGCGATTAGGTAAGGGAATGAAGCCAATAACGGTGTTTAAGTTCCGTACCATGTGTAATCATGCTTATGAGATGGGTGGTATCGCTACGAGTGCTTCTGATTCCCGTATTACCAAGGTAGGTGCATTTTTGCGTCGTACCAGTCTTGATGAGTTGCCTCAGATGTTTAACATCTTGAATGGTACCATGGCTATAATCGGTCCACGTCCTATCTTGGACTGGGAGTTTGAGGAGTATAAGGATAAAAATCCTCGTTATGTCAAGCGCTATGAGGTGAGACAAGGTATGTTCTGCACTGTGGATGTTGTGGATCGTGCAGCTGAGCGTGATATGCAGTTTGAAATGGATGCTGATTATGCAGAGAATTTGTCTTTTGCGTTGGATTTGAAGACTTTCTTTGGCATTTTTGCTCCTGTACTTACGGGTAGAGGAGTATATAAGGACGAGAATACTTCTGCAAAGAAATAGCACCAGATTGATGTGCTGAATTTTGAATCAAGAATAAATATTAAATCAAATAAGTATGGAATCATTGAAAAATCATTTGGTGATTGTAATCGCTTTGGAGCATTACAATCCATTGAGTCAGTTGCGTGCGTTGGGTGAGAATGGGATTCGTCCTGTATTTATCGCCATCAAGCATAAGGTAAGAGTAGCTAGTGCCAGCAAATGGCCAAGCAAGGTGCACCTTGTTGAAAACGAGGAAGAGGCATTCGACGTGTTGATGAAGGAATATGGTGATGTGGCAGACAAGACTGGAGTGAAGCCAATCTTGTCTTTTTCTGATGATAAGACCGTTACTTTCTACGATGAGAAATATGATGATTTGAAGGACAAGTTCATCATGTTTAATGCAGGTAAAACTGGACGCATTACCCAATTTATGCGCAAGAAGGAAATCGTGGATTGTGCCCGTCGTCATGGAGTTCCTGTTGCTCCAGACTGGTTGGTAGAGAATGGAGAGATTCCTGCTGATATTGAGTATCCTGTTATCACCAAGGCCTTTTCTCCTGTTGAAGGATGCTATAAAGGCGATTTCCATATTTGCCGGAATGAAGAGGAGCTGAAGGCTGCTTTTGCTGCAATTGAAAGTGAGCAGGTCTTTGTTCAGAAGTATATCGATAAAAAGACTGAGATGACTTATGAAGGATTCAGCTACAATCATGGCAAGGGTATGTATGTAGGTGTGCAGACTCATTATCAGTATGCCGTGAAAGGCTACTATAGTCCTTTGCAGTATTGCCAGCCAAGAGTGGATGCTGATTTGCAGCAAAAGTTGAACTCCATGCTGGAGGAAATCGGCTTTGAAGGTATCTGGGAAATTGAATTCCTAGTGGATAAGGATGATAAGATCTATTTCCTTGAAATCAACTTCCGTCATGCTACCTGGGGATATGCTTCAAATGTGGCTGGCAGCCCGCTTCCATATCTTTGGGCTAATGCGATGCTGACTGGTCAGGCTCCTGAGCAGAAAACCTTTGAACCTTTCATTGCTATGGTTGAGCCTATTGATTATGGACTTCGAGTAGATAAGGGCTTGTGCTCTATGCAGGAGTGGTTGACTGATTTCAAGCGTGCTAAGTGTACCTATTATTATAATGAGAATGATATGGAACCTTGGTATGTCATGATTAATAATTGGGACAAACTGAAGTAAGGTATTGTAGATGAAGAGATTTTTATTCGTAGCGCTGATGCTTGTATTGAGCATCAGTGCCTTTTCGCAGATTCCAAATTTTGGAACTACCGTTGGTGACCAGAAGCTATATGGTTATTCTTCCATGAAATATAGAGCCAAGGCTGATACTTGGGAAACGTATTCTACCTTGCAATATGGTATTGGTAACCATTTTCAAACTGGTGTTGATTTATATACCAATGGTGCTGCTAATTATATTGGTTATATCGTAAGAGGTGGAACAAAGATAAATGATTATTTGAAGATCGGTGTACAGCTGACCCCTTCTTTTGATCTGAATGATCATCACAAGTTCAGTTATTTAACATCGGCTCTTTATATCAATGGTAATATTACGAAGGATGGCAAATGGTTTTATGTAACCGATACCTGGTTGGAGAACAATGAGGACGAATTAACTTCCGCTAAGCAATGGAGCTATATCGGTCATACATTTGAACTTCCAGGCAAGGGAAACAGCATTACTCCTATGGTTGGTGCCATTCATTCCTGGAAGTTTGATCAGGGTAAGTATTCGGTGAAAGCCGTATTGTGTGCCTAGATAAAGATTCGTACCTTTGC
>ERZ1026874.1202-NODE-1202-length-14173-cov-9.805922_pt1 | contig 14173 bp, 13 predicted proteins | sample MGYA00380167_ERZ1026874 | MGnify/ENA primary metagenome ERZ1026874 (study PRJEB33269, sample SAMEA4719803) | human gut metagenome | biome: human-associated habitat; feature: organic feature; material: feces | place: Cameroon | collected 2013-10 ...
GACATATATAAGTTTTTATATAGACATATTGAAAAATGTTTTAAAGATGAAGAACTAAAAACAGCTGTTTTTAATGAAGAAAGAAATATAGTTAAAGAAATTGTACAAGATTATTTAAATGGTGTAGATCATGATATAGTGAATCTTTCTAAGGAGCTAGCAAGACAGTTATTTGCCATAATGAATGGTAATACTAATATTCCATCATGTGATTTAATTGTTGTTTCTTTAATAACAGATCAAGGACCAATGATAGGTATACTTAAAATGGATTATGTTAAAAACTATACTCATCAAGTAGATTTTGTTGAAGATAAAATAGGAATAGGAATAGTTCCACAAATGGCAGGACTGCCAGGTAGTGGTCAAAGAATTCAAAAAGCTGCATTTATAAAGCCAATAAGAGAAGAGAATAAGTTCGATTTATACGTTATAGATAAACAAAGAAAATCTAAAGATGATGAAGAATATGGTGCTAATTATTTCATGAATCATTTCTTAGGATGTTCAGTGGTAGCTAATAATAGAGACATGACAAAGGCATTTTTAAAAGCTACAGAAGCATGGACAAGAAGCAATATAACAGAAGATGCAGTAAAAGCTGAAAAAATAAGAACAGCTGTGAAAAGTAGATTAAAAGAAGATGATTCTATTAATATAGAAGATTTAGCTACTCAATTATTCCATAATGAGCCAAATGCAAAACAAGATTTTTCTACTTTTATCAAGGGTCAAGGAATTGAAGAAGAAGTATCTGTTGATAAGGCTTGGGTTGAAAAGAAATTAAAGCGTGTAAGATTAAAAATTGATAAAGATATTGATTTATATATTGATGAAGAAACTTATCATGATAATAGCAAATTTGAAATTCAAAGAAATGGTGATGGAAGTATTAATATGATAATAAAACATGTTATAAATTATATAGAAAAATAATATTAAGAATTAAAATAAAAAATGATATAATAAATTAAATAAATTATGTAATGGAGTGTTAGTATATGCCTAGAGTTTTATTAAGTCCTAAAATAGACTTTGTATTTAAGAAAATATTTGGAAATGAAAAACATCCTGAAATACTAATATCTTTTTTAAATGCAGTTATGGAGCCTATTGATCCTATAAAATCAGTACAAATTAAAAATTCAGATATAGAAAAAGAACATATAGAAGATAAGTATAGTAGGTTAGACATAAAAGCTATAACAAATAGTGGAGAATATATTAATGTAGAAATACAGGTAAAGAATGAATATAATATGATAAAACGAAGTCTTTACTATTGGAGTAAATTATATGAAGAACAAATTATTCAAGGTGATAACTATGAAAAATTAGCTAAAACAGTTTGTATAAATATATTAGATTTTAAGTATTTGAAAAATAATAGGTATCATAATGCATATAGATTAAAAGAAATTAAAACAAATGAACAGTTAACAGATGTAATGGAAATTCATTTTATTGAAATACCAAAGCTTAAAAAAGTTAAAAATTCACAAGAAATAACAGATATGCTAACAGCTTGGATAGAGTTTATAAATAATCCAGAGGGTGAAGTTATTGCTAATTTGGAGATGTCAAAAAAAGAAATAAGAGAAGCAAAAGAAGAACTAATTAGATTAAGTGCAAACTCTAGAGAGAGAAGTATTTATGAAAAAAGAAAAGAATCATTGCTAAATAAAACTAGTGCTATTATAAAAGCTACAGAAGAGGGAAGAGCAGTAGGAAGAGCTGAAGGAAGAGCTGAAGGAAGGGCTGAAGGAATAGAAGAAGGTAAGAAGAATGAAAAAATTAAAAATATAAAGAGCTTTTTACTTCTTGGTATTGATGTAGAAACTATAGCTAAAGGTACAGGAATATCTGTTGAAGAAGTAAAAAGGATAAAAGAAGAAATAAAAAATTACTAGATAAATTCAAATTAATTTTTTGTATTTTTATTAAAAAAATCTTAAAACTATTATTTAATAGTGGATAAATTTAAAAATTTATAGTAGCATAGTAATAAATTTTTAATAGGAGTGTTTTTTATGGTAAGAAATAAACTTAAGAATATGGCATTAAGTCTTGCAGTACTTATGGGGCTTGGAATGGCTTCACCAGTATTTGCAAAATCAGACTATAATCCAGGTGACATATTAGCTCTAGGTTCTGACTTAACTGATGCACAAGAAGCAGCTTTAAGAAAGTATTTTAATGCGCCAGATGGCACAAATACTATATATGTAACAGATGAAGTAATCATAAAACAATTAGGTTTAGATCCAAATGATCCAGCTAATTATGCTGGTGGATGTTATTCAAGTGCATATGTAAAATTATTAGAGGATAATAGTGGAATTAATGTAAAAGCTACTAATTTAACAGAAGTAACTGAAAGTATGTTGATGAATGCTTTAATTACTTCAGGAATAACAGCAGCAGATGTTAAGGTTTCTTCACCATTTAAAGTTACAGGAACTTCAGCTTTATCAGGAATACTTGCAGGTGTTGAAGAAGTTGGTGGCTTTGAAATTTCATTAAAGCAAAAGGAAGCAGCGCAAAAGGAAATTGAAACGACTGTTAAAGTAGGAGATGAAATTGGTTCAGAAGAAGCTTCTACAATAATTAATGATATTAAAACCGAAGTAATTAAAGAGCGGCCAAAAACAGAAGAAGAAATTAAGAAGATAGTTGAAAATATTACAAAGCAATATAATGTGAATATTAGTATTAATGCAAAAGATTCCATTGTAAACTTAATGAGTGATGTTAATGACTTAGGTTTAGATTACTCAGAATTAAAGAGTTCTTTAAAAGAAGCAAGTAATAAATTAAGCAATAATCTTAAGGAGTTAGGAAGTAAGCTAAAGGAAGAAGGTTTCTTTGAAAAGATTAAAAACTGGTTCGTAGATTTATGGGATAAGTTTATAAATTTATTTAGAAGCAATGATAATAATGAAGAAGAAAGTATAGAAAATGCTCCTTTAGACTTTAATCAAGAACCAATAAAAGAGCAATCTGATGATGATAATCAAAATTTAGAAGAAGAAATTAGACCAGTGGATGATACACAAATAGGAGACACAATAACAGAAGATTCAGTAAATGATGAAAATGTAAATGCGGATACAACAACTTCAGAAGAAGAACAAGTATCTGATGATACAAATACTAACTCATCAACAATGGGTTCAGAAATAATTACAAATTAATTAAAAGCTGAAAGCTGGGAATTCTTAGCTTTCAGCTTTTTCTTTATAGTGTAAAATTACTTTAGTAATTTTACAAGGACTGCTTTTTGAGCATGTAGCCTATTTTCTGCTTCTTCAAAGATAGTATCAGCATGAACTTCCAGTATTTCATTAGTGATTTCTTCACCTCTATGAGCAGGAAGGCAGTGAAGCACTATGGTATCTTCTTTAGCTAATGTCAAAAGCTTTTTATTTACTTGATAGCCATCAAAATCTATCCTTCTTTTATCACACTCTTCTTCTTGTCCCATGCTAGCCCAGACATCAGTTACAATGACATCAACATCTTTGACAGCTTCTTCTGGAGAAGTTGTCATAAAGAAAGAAACACCATTTTTATTTGCTAATTCATGACCTTTATTTATATAGTAAGTAGGTGGCTTATAGTCAGAAGGATTAGCAATAAAAACATCCATTCCTAAAGTAAGACATGCTACTAAAAGAGAATTACACATGTTATTACCATCACCAATATATGCTACTTTTAAGCCATCAAGAATTAATTTTTTTTCTCTAATTGTCATTAAGTCAGCTAATACTTGGCACGGATGCTCATCATCAGTTAAGCCATTTATAATAGGAATTGAAGCTACTTTTGCAAGAGTTTCTACATCTTTTTGTGAAAATGTTCTTATCATAATACCATCTAAATATCTAGATAATACTCTTGCTGTATCTTGAATAGGCTCTCCACGACCAATTTGTAAATCTTTTGAGCTTAGAAATAGAGGATGACCTCCTAATTCATACATACCAACTTCAAAAGATACTCTTGTACGAGTAGAAGCTTTTTCAAAAATCATTCCTAAAGATTTCCCCTTAAGCAAATGATGTTCAATTCCATGTTTATTTTCATATTTTAATTGATCTGCCAGGTTTAAAATATCTAAGATTTCTTCTTTAGATAAATTATCCATACGTAATAAATCCTTTTTCATAAAAACCCCCTTAAATTAATTAACTTAGACATTTTAATAAAATGGCTAAGCCTTTTTTTATTTCGATTTCACTTATAGTAAGTGGTGGCAGAAGTCTCACTACATTTTTGCCAGCAGTTAGTATTAAAAGACCTTTTTCAAGAGCTTTCTTTTGTATTTCATCTGGAGGACAAGAGACTTCAATGCCAATCATAAGACCTAAGCCACGTATATTTTTAACTAAAGGCAGCTTTGATTTTGTAAGTGTTTGTCTTATAAATTTCCCCTTGGCTTGTACAGATGATAGTAATTCATCATTACAAATTTGATCTAAGACAGCCAATGCACCAGCGCATACCACTGGATTACCACCAAAAGTTGAACCATGATCGCCAGGTGTAAAAGTATTAGATAATTTTTTATTACAGAGTATAGCACCAATAGGAAGACCTCCGCCTAAGCCTTTAGCAAGTGTAATAATATCAGCTTCTACACCAAACTTCTGAAAGCAAAAGATATGACCTGTTCTACCTAGTCCACATTGAACTTCATCAAAAATGATTAAAACATCTTTTTCTTTACATACATTACATACTTCTTGTACAAAGTTATTATTTAATAAATTAACTCCGCCTTCTCCTTGAATTGCTTCCATTATAATAGCACATACATCATCAGTAAGCTTTTCTTTGAAATCTTCTATAGAATTAGGTGTTACGTAGTCATAGCCATCTGGAAATGGATCAAAGTATTTATGGAACTTATCTTGTCCAGTAGCTGTAAGGGTAGCTAAGGTTCTTCCATGGAAAGAATCTTTTAAAGAAAGAATTTTATTTCTTTTTCCACCATATTTCATATAGCTATATTTTTTTGCTAGTTTAAGGGCACCTTCATTTGCTTCTGCACCAGAGTTGGAAAAAAACACTTTACTCATTTTAGAGATTGTAGTTAATTTGTTAGCTAATTTAACAGTAGGAGTGCTTAAAAAGATGTTTGAAAGATGAGCAAAAGAATTAAGCTGATTTAAAATAGCTTCATTTAATTTTTTATTGTTATAACCAACAGAGCTAACGCCAATTCCACTGGTAAAATCTATATATTTTTTATTATTTTCATCAAATAAGCAAGAACCTTCCCCATGAGTAATTATTATAGGCAGAGGAACATAAGTATGCATTAAACATTCATTAGCTTTTTCAAATAAATCCATGTAAAAACCCCCTTAGTTAATGATGAATTATGAATTAAGAATGACGAATTAATGATGAAATTCTTACAGAATTTCTGAAAATTATATTTTTTCTAAATTCCGTTGAGGAATTTATTCCACAATTCATCATTCATCATCCATCACTCATCATTTAATAAATTTCTGTTCCGATTCCTTTTTCGGATAGCAGTTCAAGTAGTATAGCATGTGGAATTCTTCCATCTATAATTACTGATTTTTTTACACCAAGGCGTACAGCTTCAACGCAACAACTTATCTTAGGTAGCATTCCACCTTGTATTACTTTATCTAAAGTAAGCTTTGGAATTTCATGAAGTCTTAAAGTTGATATCAAGGAAGAATTATCTTTAGGATTCATTAGCACACCAGGTACATCAGTAAGTAAAAGAAGTTTTTCTGCCTTAAGAGCAGCAGCAACTTTAGCAGCACAAGTGTCAGCATTGATGTTATAGCTATCTTGATGATCTTTATCAGTGCCTATGGAAGCTACCACAGGAATGTAGCCTGCTTCAATGGCTAACTTTAAAGGTTCAGTATTCACATTAGTTATTTCACCAACATAGCCTAAATCAACATCAGAATTTAACTTTTTACAAGTAATAAGGTCACCATCAATACCTGAGAAGCCTAATGCTTTTCCACCGCAACGGCCAAGAAGCTTTACAAGGTCTTTATTGACTTTTCCAGCAAGAACCATTTGAGCAACATCCATGGTATCTTTGTCAGTATATCTTAGACCATTAATAAATTTAATTTCATGATTCATTTTCTTTAAAGTTCCACTTATATCAGGACCACCACCATGAACAATGATAGGATTTATTCCTATACATTTCATTAAGACTATATCGTTGATGACTGTTTTAGTTAATTCATCATTAATCATGGCGTTACCACCATATTTTATAACCATAGTCTTACCGTAATAGGCTTGTATATATGGCAGTGCTTGAATTAATATATTTGCATGTTCGCTATGATTCAATTTAACTCACTTCCTAACTTCTATACTCACCGTTTATTTTTACATAATCATAAGTTAAATCGCAGCCCCAGGCAGTAGCAGAGGCATTGCCAGAATGTAAATTAATATTTATTTTAACGGTATCCTTTAATAATATTTCTTTGGCTTTAGTTTCATCAAATTCTATAGAGCAGCCATTTTCACATACAAGAATGGAATCTGATTCACTGGCAAAATATACGCTCACTAAATTAGGATCAAAATCAGCATCAGCATAGCCTAAGGCACAAAGAACTCGTCCCCAATTAGCATCACTACCAAAGATAGCAGCTTTTACTAAGCTGGAGTTAATTACACTTTTAGCAAGAATTTCAGCAGATTTTTCATCTTTAGAGCCAGATACATTACATTCAATTAATTTTGTAGCGCCTTCACCATCCTTAGCAATTTCTTTTGCTAAATGTATATTAAGGGTATTTAATGCTTCAAGGAATATAGAGTATTTTTCATCTTTCTCAGTTATGGTAGTATTGCCTGCTAATCCATTGGCTAATATTACTACCATATCATTGGTGCTAGAATCGCCATCAACACTTACTCTGTTATAGGATAAATCAACAGAAGACTTTAAAGCTTCTTTTAAAAGTTTTGCATCAATATTTAAATCTGTTGTTATAAAAGAAAGCATAGTAGCCATATTAGGATGTATCATCCCTGAGCCTTTTGCCATAGCTCCAATAACCACAGGAACACCATCAATTTCAAATTCAATAGATATTTCCTTTGTAGAAGTATCTGTAGTAATTATTGCTTCAGCAGCAGAGTGACCACTTTGGCTATCAAGATTTGCCACAGCTATAGGAATACCATCTTTAATAGCATCAATGTTTAAAGGAACTCCTATTACCCCAGTAGAAGCAACTAAAACATCATCAGCTTTTACATTTAATGCTTTCCCACAAAGAACAGTCATTTTTTTTGCTTTTTCTAAACCATCATTGCCTGTGCAAGTATTGGCATTACCACTATTAATTATGATGGCTTGTGCACATTTATTATTTAAATGCTCCTTGGTGATAAGTAGTGGGGCACCTTTAACTTTATTTTTTGTATAAACGCCACATGCAGTAGCTGGAACGTCCGAATAAATAATAGCTAAATCTTTTTTTAAGGAACTTTTTTTTATGCCGCAATGAACTCCTGCAGCCTTAAACCCCTTTGGTGCAGTAACACCATTATTTATATTAATTTTCATTTTGAATAACCCCCTTAGTTAATGATGAATGATGAATTATGAATGCATTGTTATGAATACAAAGTGTAGAATTTGGATAGAGTTAACTAGTAGGTGATAAATATGTCTAATATGGTATTAAAAAAAACTTTTAATTTTTCTGTTAATTCTATCGAAGTATATAGAACTTTGATTGCAAAAAGCGAATATGTTTTATCTAAACAATTTTTAAGAGCTGCAACATCTATAGGAGCCAATGTAAGGGAGGCTCAGAGAGCACAAAGTAAAAAAGATTTTTTAAGTAAAATCAATATAGCTCTGAAAGAAGCTGATGAAACTTTATATTGGATAGAATTGCTTTATGCAACTAATTATTTAGATAAAAGAGAATTTGATTTTTTAGATTCAAATTGTATAGAGTTAGTTAAGATATTATCTAATATCGTAGCTACAACTAAAAAAAATTTAAATAATAAATTATAAAATAATTTATTATTATCCGAAATTCATCATTCATCATTCTTAATTCATAATTATTAAAAAGCTGGGCTTATCATATTTAGCCCGCAATCTTCATTTAGTCCTAGAATTAAGTTTAAGTTTTGTATAGCTTGTCCAGCGGCACCTTTAATCATATTATCTATGGTGCTGATAATTATCAATTTATTTTTTCGATAGTTTTCATGTAATGAAATTTGACAATTATTAGAGTATTTTACGTTTTTAATTTCTGCTGTGGTATTTAAAGGTAATACTTGAATGAATTTTTCATTTTTATAAAACCCATCATATATTTGATGTATTGATTTAAGTGATAGATTATTTTTTGTTTCGCAATAAATTGTTGAAAGAATACCTCTATTTATTGGTAGAAGATGAGGAGTAAAGGTTACTTCTATAGATTCACCAGCAATAGATGAGAGTGTTTGTTCAATTTCAGGAGTATGCCTATGACAGCCTATGTTGTAAGGGACAAAGTTTTCATTTAATTCAGGGTAGTGACTTTTAAGAGAAAGTCCACGCCCAGCACCAGTAGCACCAGATTTGGAATCAATAATTACATTATTTGTTTTAATTAATGAATTTTTTAGTAAGGGCATTAATGCTAAAGCAATGCTTGTTGGATAACAGCCAGGGTTAGCAATAATACTACAATTTTTAATTTTTTTACGGTTTAATTCAGGAAGTCCATAAACGCTAAGCTTATGTAAATCACTATTTATAAAATCTTTACCATACCATTGTTGATAATCTTTTTCAGAATCAAGTCTAAAATCTGCACCTAAATCGATGATTTTCTTTTTTCTTTCTAAGGCTTTTAAAGCAAATTTTTCGCTAAATCCATGAGGAAGAGCAGTGAATATCACATCAGATTTTTCAATAACGTCCTCAGGATCTTCACAAATTAAATTAGTTTTATGAAAGAGCATTTTATATACGGAAGCTATTTCTTCACCTTTAAAAGATGAAGATGAAATAGCTTCAACAGTAACAAAAGGATGATTTAAAAGTAGCCTTAAAAGTTCTATGCCAACATATCCTGTGGCACCAATAATTCCTACTTTAGACATTTTAGCACCTCCATTTTTTCACTTATAAAGTTTTCTAAAAGGGAAATCTGACTTTGCACTGATGAAGAGCTAGGTCCCCCCATAACGCTTCTTTCTTCTACACAAGTTATAAGGTCTATGGCTTTATATACATCTTCTTCAAAGAAAGGAGAAAATGATTTAAATTCATCAAGGCTTAAATCATCAATGGCCTTATTTTCATCTATGCAGTATAAGACGATTTTACCAACTATCTCATGAGCATTTCTAAAGGCTTCACCTTTTTTTACTAGGTAATCAGCGACATCTGTGGCATTGGTAAATCCGCCAGAAGCAGCTTTCTTCATTACATCTTTTTTTATTTTCATGGTATCAAGCATGCCAGTAAAGGTTTGGATTGATAGTAGTACAGTATCAAGTCCATCAAATAAGGCTTCTTTATCCTCCTGCATATCTTTGTTATAAGCTAAAGGAATTCCTTTCATTACTGTTAAAAGTGTCATTAAATCACCATAAACACGGCCTGTTTTGCCACGAACTAATTCTGCCACATCAGGATTTTTCTTTTGAGGCATTATGCTACTACCAGTACTATAAGCATCATCTAATTCAACAAAGTTAAATTCACCTGTACACCAAAGGATCACTTCTTCAGAAAAACGAGAAAGATGCATCATTATAAGTGAAAGGGCAGATAATGCTTCAATGGCGTAATCTCTATCTGAAACAGAGTCAATACTATTTATTGTAGGATTATTAAAGCCAAGTTCATTACTGACAAAATTTCTATCTATAGGATAAGTAGAAGTGGCCAATGCACCGCTACCTAAAGGCATTTCATTCATTCTATCATAGCAGTCTAGAAGTCTGCCGTAGTCTCTTTTAAGCATTTCAGCATAAGCCATTATGTGATGAGCAAAAGTAATTGGCTGTGCTTTTTGCATATGAGTATAGCCAGGCATTATGGTATTTATATTTTCTTTTGCTTTGTTTAAAATTACAGTTTGTAAATTTAATACCTGGTTGGCTACCACTATTAAATATTTTTTTACATATAATTTAGTGTCTAAAGCCACCTGATCATTACGGCTTCTGCCAGTATGAAGTTTTTTTCCTTCATCACCAATATAATATGTTAGAGTACTTTCAATAAAACTATGGATATCTTCTGAAGCGTTATCTATATCAATAACTCCGTTTTCTATTCTTTTTAATATTTCATTTAATCCATTCACTATTTTTTCACTGTCCTTTGATGATATTATTCCTTGTCTGCCAAGCATTTTTACGTGAGCAAGGCTTCCTATAATATCTTCCTTATACATACGAGAATCAATAGATATTGAGGCATTAAAGGTATTTACTAATTCATTAACGCCAGATTTAAATCTTCCCCCCCAAAGCTTCATGGTTATTGATCCTGTTTCTTAATTGCTGAATGCATTTTTGAATTTACTATTGTAGGAAGACCAAAAAGATTTATAAATCCTTCAGCATCTTTTTGATTATAGATACCATCTTCACCAAAAGTAGCATATTCTTCGCTATATAAGGAATAAGGAGAAGTCATACCAGCATTTACGATATTACCTTTATATAATTTTAATTTAATTTCACCAGTGACAGTTTCCTGTGTTTTATTGACAAAGGCAGATAAGGCTTCTCTAAGAGGAGAGAACCATTGGCCATTATATACTAAGTCAGCAAATTTTAAGGCAATGATTTCTTTATAGTGGGCAGTTTCTTTATCTAAACATAATTCTTCTAGATCTTTATGAGCTTTGTAAAGAATAGTTCCACCAGGAGTTTCATATACACCACGAGATTTCATTCCTACAAGTCTGTTTTCCACCATATCAATTATTCCAATAGCATTCTTTCCACCAATGTCATTTAGCTTTTCTAGTAATTTAACACCAGAAAGTTTTTCACCGTTTAAGGCAATAGCAATACCTTTTTCAAAAGTTAAGCTTATATAAGTAGCTTCATCAGGTGCATTTTCTAAAGTGTTAGAAAGCTCAAGAATTTTATCGTATTTAGGTTCATTTTCAGGATATTCAAGATCAAGACCTTCATGGCTTAAGTGCCAAAGGTTTTTATCCTTACTGTAGTTTGTTTCATAAGTAATTTTTAGCGGAATCTTATGCTCTTCAGCATATTTAATTTCTTCCTCTCTAGATTTTATGTCCCAAATTCTCCAGGGAGCAATAATGTCCATATCAGGAGCAAAGTGCTTTATAGCAATTTCAAAACGTACTTGGTCGTTACCTTTTCCAGTACAACCATGACAAATAGCATCAGCACCTTCATTAAGAGCAATTTCTACTAATCTTTTTCCAATGATAGGTCTTGCAAAAGAAGTTCCAAGTAAATATTTTCCTTCATAAATAGCACCAGATTGAATAGTGGGGAATATATAATCTTCCACAAATTCTTTAGTTAAATCTTCAATATAAATTTTAGATGCCCCAGAAGATAAGGCTTTTTCTTTTAAGCCTTCAAGTTCGTCCTTTTGTCCCACATTTCCCACAACGGCAATAACTTCACAGCCATAATTTTCTTTTAGCCAAGAGATAATTATAGATGTATCTAATCCTCCAGAATAAGCTAGTACAACTTTATTGTATTTTTTCATAGATATAGCCCCCTTTATATACCAAACCAGATATTTCTTATTTTAAAATTAATTTCCAAATACTTATATATATGATTATATTCCGAGGTGAATAAATATGCAACGATTATTTTTAAAGATGCATAAAAACTTTATATTTAGCTTTAAAATGCATAAAAACTTAATATGAATGTATAAAATATGTAGTGATAAAATAAAAATAGCATGAAGTAGTATATTTAAAAGTTTTAAAAAAATATACTACTTTATGCTATTAATAAATGACAACAGTATGACAAATATTTTTAAAAGAAAGAGTAGAGCCATTTTTACAAGTTACATAAAGGGTTAATGGAAGGCTTCCTCTAAAATCACTTGGAATATCCTTAGGGGATATTGAAACTGTATAGTGTGATTCATTAGAAGAAGTTGAGTTTTTATTTAAAGCTATATCTGCCAAGAACTCTTTATCATAGCCATCTATTTCTACCCATACCCTAACAGGTTGGAAATCAGAAAGTTCATAAGTATTGAAAATATTTATACCAATGGATGCACTATCATCAGAAGAATCAATCTTTTGATCAAATACTTCTGCTTTTAAAGGATAGTAGTCAGTACTTATTATATGTTCAATTTCATTTGCTCTAGAATTAGTACCTTCTGTAATAATTCTATATTGATAATTTTTGCTATAATTGAATGATAAATCAGCACTATAACATAAGGTTGAATTTTCATTTAAAGATATCTTAGTCCAATTAGATGGATTTTCCTCATCAGCATAAATTATGTATGGAATTTCTCCATTTTGTAATTCTTTAAAATATACATTAAAAGAAAGTGTATATGTATCATCAGTAAAAACAGATGATAAAAGACTTATATCCAATGAAGAAACAAAAGAAGCTTTCTTGGATATTTCAGATGGTAAAGAATCAATTTTATTTTCTAAAGAATTTAATTCATTCTTTATTTCTGATATTAAGCTTGAATTTGAATTTATATAATTACTTAATTCCATGGTTTTATTAATGAGAAATAAGTTTAAAATAATATTTGTACCTAATAAAAGGTAAGATATTTTGATTTTTTTCATTGCCACTCCCCTTTTTTTATTTAATTACATAACGACTTTCATTATACACTAAACAAGAAAAAGATGGTAATATATAATAAAATTAACAAAAATTAAAATATGTTTTTTAAATCAGGTACTTGAAGGTCTTTTATATGTTGTGCTGCAAATTTCAATAGATGTAGTGAAGTAGAAGCCTCAGCCATATCATCCTTTTCAATATAGACTGTAAGCTTTAGAGCTTCATTTAATAACACGTCATAATCAAGATGATTAATATAAATTGAAGGAATAACAGCTTCTTCATCAAGACGGCTAAAAATAATCATAGCAGCTTCAAAGCTTTCTTCTTTATTTTCACTGGATAGTCCATATTCTAAAAACTCACAATCGTTGATTGTATCTGTACATAAATTTTTAAATTTCATATCTGAATAAAATAAAAAAGATATTAAAATCAAAAAAATAAAAATTGAAATTAATGAATTTTTCATTTGTCCTCCTCAATATATTCATCATATCTTTGAAAAAAGAATTTTCCTTCGGTATCAGTCATAGCTAGAATTATTTCTTCAATTTTTCCTGCTTTATGTTTATCTAATTCATGTTGTATCCAAGCTTTATTTTTTCTACTGCTAGTTAATGAATTATTATTAATACGGCCATCAAGAATGTATATAATAGGTAATCTTGGTGGAGAGGTACTGGAACTTTTATTATTTTTACAAGATGACTTCTGCTTTTGAGTATCTGAAGAGAAACCATTTCCTTCACTAGCACTATTATTAGTAGGTTGAGTATTGCTTGAACATTTAACTATAGGACTTGGAGAACTAGAACTTGAAGCAGAGCTTGAGCTAGTCAAAAATGATAATTGTCCGTTATTTTCCAAAATTGCATACTCAATTTCATTTAAATCAAAGTAACCAGCTAGTCTAAGTTCTTCCATAAGCTCATCTAGATTGATTTGTTGTTTTGAAAGAGCCTTCATATTTATCTTTCCTTTATGAACTAAAATTACTGGCTCACCTTCTAATATTTTTCTCGCCAATTGGCTTTTAAGTTGAAGTTGAGTCAGAATTGTTTTTATAAATAGCAATGTAATTATAGGTATTATACCTAAAATTAAAGGAAGACGCGTATCTTGCATTGGAAGTGCTGCTAAATCTGAAATCATTATTGTTATTACAAATTCGTAAGGTTGTAACTCTCCTATTTGACGTTTTCCCATCAATCTCATCACCAATATTACCAGTGAGTAGAGAATAATGGTTCTTATTAATACTATAAACATATGCTAAAACCTGTCTCTTATACACATCTGACGCTGCCGACGATCTACTCTGTGTAGA
>ERZ1026874.1205-NODE-1205-length-14138-cov-12.261805_pt1 | contig 14138 bp, 8 predicted proteins | sample MGYA00380167_ERZ1026874 | MGnify/ENA primary metagenome ERZ1026874 (study PRJEB33269, sample SAMEA4719803) | human gut metagenome | biome: human-associated habitat; feature: organic feature; material: feces | place: Cameroon | collected 2013-10 ...
GTCGGCAGCGTCAGATGTGTATAAGAGACAGTATATATACTATAATACTGTCATTTTGATTGTCTGAACATGACAGCAATCTTACACTCTGACTCCACAGCTTGACCGTCTTTATGGGCAGGTGTGAACACTGGCATTGACTTTACAACGCGCAAAGCCTCGTCATTGAAAACTTCATCGTCAGAGGAGAATATCTCACAATCGGTTATTTTACCATTTGTGCTAACATGAGCATTCACAATAACTTGTCCCTCTTTCTTCATTTTCTTGGCAGCTTCAGGCATGCGTATATTGTTCTTGATATATGAGCGCATGGCTTCAAAGCCACCAGGAAATTGAGGTATCTCTGATGGACTGGAGAGCTGGATATTCGATACGTTTTCTGTCTTTACAGAGTCCGTTTTCTGTTCTTCAATAATAAGTTTCGGCTCGTCAGTTTTCTGTTTTGTCTTTTTGTTGGTGCATGCCCCCAAAACAAGGGCAGCACAAACAAAAAGTAATAGCTTATAGCGTTTCATTCTACATTGCTTTATTTAACAACTTTCTTTCCGTTCACGATAAACACGCCATTACCAACAGCGTTGATATCGTTGCCAAGGTAAACTCCGTCAATTGAGAATACGCGGTTGTCAACATTCTTGTTGTCATTAACGACACCTGCAATAGCAGTCTCTCCACCACCCATAAAGTCGAAATCTACACTACCATCGTTATTTTGCTTGATGTTGGTAATAGGCTTTGACATGTGTGTGCCGCCATTGTAAATCACCGCAGCAGGAACAGAAGAATTGGTGAGCTCATTATTGCCATTGTAGGGATAGAGGTCGCCGTATGATGTGTCCTTACCGTTTGCATTACGGTCATTGTCTGCACAGAACAAGGTGAGACGCTCATGATCGTTCTTCAAGTTTGAATAGTTACATATAGTATTTACAACATTGTAGCCCCATAACTTTGCGTCATAGTCAACATGTGTTATCATCAAGCCACTTGATGGCAATTGAGTATCCCACAAACCAACATTATTCTGTCGGTTCTCCAATAAATAATACTCATTAGGTTCAGCGTCATTGTATATAACGTATGTATGTCCGTATTCTTCATCTTGGGGCTTTACACCCTTTACAGTAGTCGGCTTGTTAAGAACTGTTGGCTGAAGCCATCCAGCAAACCATTTCTCGTATGCAGTGAAATTTGGTGGGCAGAAACTGCCACCATTGTAACTGCCGGTGTCCATTAAGTCCCATAATGACATACCTAAGTTTCCTCCATAAGCTGTATCATACATGTCGGGATAGCCAAGACAATGGGCAAACTCATGACAGAGTGTACCAATACCTGCACGTGCTGATCCAAGAAGCTCTGGACCACAAGCGTAGGTATTTACTGCTACTCGATTGCCGTTTGCATCATAGTCGTTGGTTGGATACGAAGTTCCTACTTCACTATTTGAGAGACTCGATTCATGTGGCCATATAGTATTGCTGTCGCTACCGTCTGCCTGACCATGTCCTGCAAAAAGCACATAAACTTGGTCGACATAACCGTTACCTGTCCAATCGTAGTCGGCGAAATTTACATCAGCATCAGCCATACGCACAGCCTCAAGAATCATTGTTCCACGGCGTATATCTTTGCTGTTACCCTGGTCTGCACCATAGTAAGCCACTTTCTTGCTCAAAGTATACGGACCTACTACGTCGAAGTCAAGCTCAAACTGATTGTTTGACTGATTCAAGAAATAGTCTTTCACAGTTCCTACGAATCCACGACGTGTGTGTGTCTTTGTCAATGGACCGTTAACATAGCCATTGACAAATTTCTGGTTGTAGCCAAGACCAAACTTTGTATCTTGATATTCAACAAGAATGATAATACCCTTCTTCTTACCAATGATTGGTTCTGATGGTTGACCAATACGAGCTGGGGACTTTCTTAATCCTTTACGCTCCGCATTTGCCATCATGCGTAACGAATCACCACGGAGTTTGATTTGTTTAAAATCAGCTTTCACATAGCGATTGCTGCTGTTTTCCATAAGGTCATAACAGATGCCATCAGCATCCTTAAAATAATGGCAAAACTCATCGCCTTGCAACTGGGCACGCACCTGAGTGCCATCAGCGAGTGTTATGGTGCGCCAAACACCTGGCATAGCCGGCACAGCACTTGCAGACATCACGCTGCAAGCCATTGCAGCTGAAAGAAATAATTTACTTATAAGCTTCATAAAATTTTATGGTTAATTTTTTTGTAAAAGATACATTAAAAACATAGACAACAAAACAGAATAATTGTTTTAGCAATTTCTTACTTAATGAAAATAATATATACTGCCCATATACTAAAAAATCTCCAAACAAAAAATGTCGGGAGATTTTTTAGTATATGCAGTATATGCATTAGTAAGCAAACTTCTTAAGACGGCTTATCTTAGATTTATTGAAACTCTTATGCACTGCGTTAGTATTGAAGTCCTTACGGAAGATATACTTACGCTCTGCAGCTATCTTCTTAGCAGATGCCATTGCAGCCTTAGCAGCAGATGCATTACGGTCGAGCACCTCATAGGTGTCAAGCTCTGTAACACCGAAATCGCCTAGACCTTTAGATGTTCTGGCACCGAAGTTTAGGATGAAATTGTAAACGTCATCGTCCGCATTATAGTTAGAGTGCCATCCATACTGGTCAAGCTGTGCAGCAAAGTCGGCATTTTCTTCCAACATCCATGTATATAGGTCGCCAACAAGAAATTCGTATTTGTCATTTGTAATACCTGTCTTCTGTGGCTCAACTGTAATTATGCCATCTTCATCCACAGAGAAGTAGAGATCATAACCCTCAACGAGGTAAGGTGAGATCTTAAACTTAGTAGGATCGACAGTACCCTGCGAGAGGATTGACTCCTGCTCTACAGCTTCTTTTACTATCATTCCATTAGGTTCCTTCCAGAAATTCGAGCTAAGGTCCTTAGCTCCTATGGTATAGGTACCAGATGCCACATCCTTGTAACTCTCCTCTGTAGACCCATCCTTACTTGACTTAAGCTTGTATTCGAAACCCTCTGTACCTACAGCCTCGCCAGCTCCATTGTAGATTACACAGACGAGTGTATAATTGCCAGTCTCAGTATAGGCAACGTTTACGGAGCCAGAAGCTGTAGCCTCAGCAGCCTCAATAGAGCCATCGATGATACCATTTGCAGTTGCAGTAGCGTTAGAAGAAGCAACAAGTGCATACTTCACCAAAGCAACATCATTACCAAGTGTGAGGTTGAATGTAGCATAGTCGTTGTTGTCTACATCGGTGAAACGACCCTGATATTCAGCAGTAAGAGCATAATCGGCAATGATATTACCAGGAAGAGCAATTGCAAAGAGACCATTCTTTGCAGCAGTAAGGTAGCTACCCTCCTGAAGTTCTGAACCTGCGATGCAAACAGCCTGTTTCGGGAATGTTATTACACCATCCTTCATTACACCAAAGTACTGTGGGAACTGCTGCTTAACCAACTCCATAATCTGTTCGTCAGTCTTATCTGGGAAATTGCTACGTGAGTTCATCAAAATCATCCAAGGAGTTCCACAGAGTGACAATTCGCCAACACCTTCCTGAGCTACATAGCTCAAACCAGTATGGCATTCCTTAAGATATACAGCATTCGGGTCGGTGGCGTCAATCACCCAATTGTGGTCAACACTTGAGTCGTATTTGAAAGCACATGCAGAGCCTTCCTTCTTGGCAACCTCAGCCTCCTGAGTATACCAATCTTCATAAGGGTTAACGATGTTATACATACCTTCCTTAACAGCACTCTTCTGAATCTTAACATCCCATACAGGAACACCGTCTGTGAACGTGAAGATTGAAGTGATGGCATCGTCACGCATCTTACCGATTGACTTGTCGGTAGGAATATCAATCCACTCATTAGCACCAGCCTTGAATGACAAAGTGGTAATGCCATAAGTGGAATCCAAACCTTCACCAACTACAGAGATGGTACCACCAGTATAAACTCCATACTCAGCCTTTGCAGGATCGTATGTTATGTCGATTGGAGCATCGGCAGAGCCATCGGCAAATGTCACCTGTGCAGGAACTGTGAAAATGTTACCCTCACCAGGAGCGTATGACAGAGATACTGTCAGCTCGCCCTTTGTATCAACACGATGAAGTTGTATGATAAAGTTTGAAGCTGTCTTGCTGATGGTGATGACAGAGTCCTGGTTGTTGCTGAAATACACCTCTGTTCCAGAAACTTTTGCCGGAGTGTAATCGAAGTCGTTTGTACACGCACCAAGGACGAGCGCTACCAAACTCACCAGGAACAAATATGAAACTTTTGCTATATTTTTCATAATCATTTCTTGTTAGACATTAATTGTTTTCTTTCCAAGTAGGATACTTGTCGCTTGGATCTGGGTTGTTCCAGCCAACAAGTGCCTGGTTGTTATCAGCCTCGTTGCGCACCATTGTGAGGTTCATCCATGCCGGACGACCATTGGTGTTGAAACGTGTCTCCTCATACCAGTTTGTGCCAGGATAACCACGTGTTACAGAGTAGTTAAGACGCTTGATATCGAAGAATGTCTGACCCTCACCCCAAAGTTCAACACGCTTTTGGAATACTATCTCCTCCACAACAGCGTCGGTAGAGCTTACCTTGCAGCTGTAGTTAGGATCGCGATATGTCTTCATAAACTGTTCGAGCAACTGCTTGCCACGTGCTGCATCTTGATGAGCAGCAGCCTCAGCCTCGATAAAGTACATCTCCTCTACACGCATAACTGGATAAGCCGAAGCAGCACCTGCCTGAGAGTCTGTTGCGTTGCCATTTGCAGGACGGAATTTCAGAGAAGCGTATGAAGGCATATACTTATTGCAAAGATCCTTGATTGAAGGAATGTAGATATTCTTGCTTGCAATACTTGAACCTTCTGGAGCCTTATACATATACTTACGGAAGTCGGTGTCAGACATACGGTCGTACATGCTGCGGTCAATCATGTTGAACGGCATGTCCGAAGAGTTAACTCCAGTATAACCGAATGTTGTTTGGTTTGACAACCATGATACCCAGTTTACAATACCAGTCTTAACCTGGTCGCTCTCACTAGTAAGCTGCTCACCCCACATCCACTTAGAGATGTCGTTGAAGCCCTTAGTGTAGCTTGTGCAGTCAGCCTCAGTCATAGGTGATACACCAGCAGCGTTAATAGCCTTACGTGCATACTCCTCTGCCTTGGCATACTCCTCATTCCACATATAGAGACGAGCCTTCAGACCGTATACACAACCGAGAGAAGGAAGCACCTTACCCTTGGTATCTGTAAGGTTCACGATATACTTCTCGGCATTGTTGAGGTCTTCCTCAATAAACTTGTACATCTCCTCATGTGATACACGTGGATTGTTCAAGGCAGCCTCTTGGTCGGTGGTCTCCCTTACAATAGGCACTGTAAGACCCTTTACGTCGTTACCATCAACATTGATGTTGCTTGTAACGTCTGTAGGAAGATACTCATACATACGTGCCATGTCGAGATATGCAAGAGCACGGTAAGCTAAACCTACACCAAGGTAGCCAAGCTGCTTGTCTGAAGCAGTCTCTGGATTCACAGAGCCTACCACATTGTTGGCAGCGAGAACAAGACCGAAATAATACTGGTTGATATACTGTGGGAAGATATAACCGTCGCCCTGATATTTGTTGCGTGCCCAATAGTAGAAGTGGAATGCGTATCCGCTTGAAGTCTGACAGAGGTCGCCAGTCATAAGGTCGCGGATATACATCATTGCACTATAGCCAAAGCAGTTGTGATAATTGTCAATAAAGCCACCGTCAACCTCGTTCATTGTTGCAGGCACAGCCATCACCATAGCCTCAGCCGAAGCCGAAGAGCCCTGAATCTGCTCCTCAGTAGCAACTGTTGTAGGTTCGGTCACGTCCATACAGCCTGTGAGCGAGCTCATTGTGAGACCTGCTACAGCAAGTCCCACAAAAGAGCGATATATTCTATTCTTATTCATTATTTCTTGATTTTTATGTGTTACGAATGTTACAGCATATTAGAATGTGAGTGTGATACCGCCTGAAACAGTACGTATTGGACGATAGTAAGCGTTAGACGCACTACCAGTAATGCTCTGACGTGGGTCAAGACCCTGACGCTTTGACCATGTCCAAATGTTATCAGCCACACCATATACGCGAACCGACTGCAAGCCTAAGCTACGTAGCCAGCTCTTCGGCAATGTATAGCCGAGTGTGATGTTTGACAATGTCAAATAAGATGCGCTGATAAGGAAGCGATCAGAAGCCGAAGACATGTAAGAGTCGCCATACTGCCAACGTGGGATATTGCTGTTCTTGTTGTCTGCCGACCATGCATTCTGCATGTCAACATGGATTGCTGAGCCTGCGCTTGAACTCATCAAGCCAGCGTATGTGCCATCATAAACCTGACCACCGAGCTGATACTGGAAGTCAACAGAGAAGTCGAAGCCCTTCCAAGAAACGCTTGTACCGAAACCACCATAGAAGTCAGGCAACACGTCACCACAGAGATAGTAATCGGCATCGCTATAAGTTGTTGTACTCTCCTGACCAACAACCTTACGGTGCTTAGATCCTTCGTAGTTATCATCTACAACCTGGTTGTTGTTGTTATAGTAAATGTACTGACCGTTTGCATCTGTCTCGTAAACATTTTTGTACCACATTGACTCACCAGTTTCAGCGTTCACGCCTGCATACTTCTTTGAGTAATATGTGAAGCGCGACTCACCCTCCTTGTAGAAGAAAGAACCACTTGAGTAGCCAAGTCCGATACCCTCCTTATAGTTCTTCTTACGGTCGGCTGAGAGCTTTGTAATCTCATTGTGGTTAGATGTAACGTTAGCGTAAATATTCCATGTGAGATCCTTTGTGCGGATAACGTCACCGTGGAGGTCAATCTCGATACCGTCGTTCTTCATATTACCTACGTTGTCGTAGTAGCCGCTCCATCCGAATGACGGTGGCAAAGATACCCATGAGAGCATGTCCTTTGTCATATTGCTATAATACTCGATACCACCTGTGATACGGCCTTTGAAGAGTGAGAAGTCGAAGCCCATGTTGAACTTACCATTCTTCTCCCAAGAGATTTTCTTGTTACCAAGTGAAGCAGGTGTCAAAGAAACATTGTCGCTTGAGTTCTTAATGCTGTAGTACGGTGTATAGAGGTAAGAGCCGATACCGTCGTTACCATTCTCACCATAAGAAGCCTTGAACTTAAGTTCGTCAACAAAAGGCACCTTGAACCAAGACTCGCGATGGATATTCCAACCGCCACCTACAGACCAGAATGTACCCCACCATGAATCTTGATGGAAACGTGAGGAAGCCTGACGCATTACAGATACAGAACCGAAGTAGCGTGTATCGTAGTTGTACATAATACGGCTGAGCCATGACTCTGTGTTGTACTCACTTGAAGATGAGTTACCACTGTCGAGAACCACAGCACCAGCAAGTTCCTTGTTGTTAACAGAGAACTGGTTGTGTCTCTTTGCAGAGAGTGCATAGCCATAAGCTCTATAGTACTCATGACCCAGCATCACCTCTATGTCATTTTTGCCATAGACCTGATGCCAGTTAAGACGCTGCTGGTAGTTGTAAGACCAATCACGATCGTGAGACTTAGCCACAACACCGTTGTTCGAAGCATACTGTCCGAAATACGGGTTGGTGGTACTAGTTGCACGATACTCGTTGAGGTATACGTTGTTGATTGAAGTGAATGTGAATCCATAAGGAAGACGAATCTCAGCACTACCAGTGGCATTCAATGTGTTACCCTCAACGTTGCTTGTATTCACAAGTGCATCAGAGATAGCGTTTGAACCGCTCATGTAAGGACGGAACGCAGCAACAGTGCCGTCTCCATAGTCGTATGCAGTGATGCCAGCCTCCTTGTTGAACATGATATTGCCTTCAGCGTCGCGCATGTAGATAGGATAGATAGGCGCGATATTGGTGAATGAGAACTTGTTGCCTGATGAGCCACCATCTCCATCGTTTCCGAGAGAGTTGTAGTTGTAATGGCCATAGCTGAAGTTGGCACCCAAGCGCAACCAAGGCTTAACCTGATAGTCTGCCTTGAAACGTGATGTGAATCGCTTGTAGTCAGAAGCTGCAGTGATACCATCATTGCTAAGATAGTTTACTGAGCCATAGAAAGTACCCTTGTCGGTAGAACCGTTAGCTGTAATTGTGTATTCCTGACGGAGAGAGTTGTTGTAGATAACATCTTCCCAATCATCAGGAGTCAAATAATAACCGTTGGCAGAAATTGCACCGAGAGTGGCGTTAGGATTAAGCTTGCCGTTGGTACCAATCATCTGCTGACCGTTAGGAATAGTGTATACATTATAACCAAGACCATAAGTCTGGTTGTTGATAAGGTTGGTGTTAGCCCACTTCCAGGCCTCTGTCGGGTTCATGTGACCATAAAGATAGCCCACTATTGGATTGCCTTTGTCATCCTTACCAACTACACCTTTCTGCTGGTTTACTGCATAGTTATAGAGTCCCTTATACCACATTTCGTAGTAAGCGGCAGGATTCTTTATTGTCTCATACTCAGGAACAGCCTTTGAGTTAGAGCCCCACTTTGCATCAACAGTGATAACACCGTTCTGTCCACGCTGTCCACTCTTGGTAGTGATAAGTATAACACCGTTACCACCACGCGCACCGTAAAGGGCAGTAGAGGCAGCATCCTTCAATACTGTCATCGACTCTACGTCAGTAGGGTTGATATCATTGAGCGAGCCACCATAAGGCGAACCGTCAAGCACAATGAGAGGGTCGTTGCCTGCATTGATTGAGTTGTAGCCACGAATACGGATAGAAGGAGTAGAGCCTGGCTGACCTGACGCTGTGTTGAGCTGCACACCAGCAGCCTTACCTTTTAAAGCGTCCGCAGCATTAGTAACCTGCACTTTACCAATTTCCTTAGAGCCTACAACTGCAGCAGATCCAGTGAAAGACGACTTCTTCTGTGTACCATAGGCAATAACCATCACCTCGTCGATGCTATGCTGGTCAGTGTCAAGAACAACATTCATGTTCTTGCCTGCCTTTACTACCTTAGTAACCATACCGATATACGAGATCTCAATCTTAGCATTCTCAGGAACGTTAAGCGAGAAGCCACCGTTCACGTCGGTAACTGTACCAGCGGTCTTTGAGCCTACTACTTTGACAGTAGCACCGATAACCGGCTCGCCGTCTTCAGCAGAGGTGACCTTTCCGGAAACGTGAGTTTGTGCCAATGCCATTCCTATGCTTAGGAATAGACAGGCGATAAACGTCATGATTCTTTTTTCCATAAATCTCTCTCTTTTAAGTAAAATAATGTATAATTGATGTTTTTTTTGCTATTATTGTGCTCCAGTGGTCTTGCTGAGTGTCTTCCTCGCGGGGCGAGGTGGACAGAAGGGAATATCACATTAAGGTGTTATCAGTCGATAAAGTGTTATCTCAAATACAATTGAGCACTTTGCAATTGCTGATGTCCTTGTTTAATTACTGTTTTACATTTAGCCTCGAACCCAACATGTCAACATTTTTTTAAATTTTATAATCTATTTGCAAAATTACGTATTATTTAGTTTCCATCCAAATATTTTAACGCAAAAAGCGTGGTTTTATTGCAAAATTATTCCAAATCAAATAAAATTCCGTATATTTTGTTTGTTTTTATAAGTTATACCATGCATTGCGCAACAAATTGTTGTACGCACACGCTATAGGATATTTGACATTTTGATAGAAAAAGTGCAAAATATCGTGTAGTTTCTGTCGTTTTAAGTTTAAAAATATATTAAAACAGGATTGCTTTATAACATTGCGTCAGTGTAGATATATAATATTTTAAAATGTAAGGAATAACAACCTATTACTATACTGGTATTATAGTCTGTGATGTTATAAAAACAAAAGAGAGTGTGTCAAAACTCAAACAATGCGGGCTGAACCAAAGGTCGCCGGCGCGAAGCGGAAAGGCAAAGCCCAAATTTCGCCTAGCCCAGGGCCGCTCGGCTCTGCCGCTTGCGACTTTTGCCACACCCTCTTCTGTATGTATCATTACAATACTCTGTTAACAAATAATCGACTTTATCTCCTCTACAGTCTTTCCCATAACAACTGAGATTTCGTCTAACGACATGCCACGGTTAACAAGACTATTGATTGTAGCTTGCAATGTCTTCATATGTTCAGCAATCTGACTGTTTTGCTCAGCAATCTGATTGTTTTGCTCTGCAATCTGATTCTTTTGCTCAGTTATATACTGGTCTTGTTCTGCTATTTTCTTATCACGATTCATTATAGCTGTATCGCGATTCTCTATTGCTGTGAAGTATTCGTCTTCCACATTCATATCTTGGCGCAACTTGGCATCAGAGGCGGCTGCAAGCAGTCGACGAAGAATATACATCATGTCTGTATCGTCTTCATAATTGTCTTCGTCGATATTGAGCATCTGACGATTGTACTTGTCCTTGTGAGTTTGGTCAAATACACTAAGTACCTTCTCTAACTTGTTGTTTATCCTGCCATGAAGACGTGGAATCTGTACTATTATGCTATCATGGACAAGACTCTCTACGAACGGATCAGGGATGCCTTCTGTTACTTCGTTGCCATAATAGTCGTATGCCTTATGTACGGCATAAATTATCGGTTCTTTTATATCACCCACCTTATGACCAAGCAAATAAACAGTCACCATTGGTATACCAAATTCGTGCGACTCTTCCTTGCCTATATTATCGGGATTGGCATATTGGGCACCAAGATATTGACGGAAACGCAAAGTCTCGGTCTCAAGCCATGTTTTCTGAAGTTCTATAAGCACTAAGTGTTGAGAGCCGTCGCTCTCGCGCACCTTGGCACCAAAATCAATACGAAACATTGAGATGTTGTCGCGAGTGCCGTTAGTGTATTCGTGTTTTCTAACTTCCACTTCAAGCACTTCTTTCTTAAGAAGAGCCGAAATTAGAATCTTTGCAATACGTAAGTCCTCTACAAGATATTTAAATACCGAGTCGTAAATAGGGTTGGCTACTCTAAGAATCATAAAAACTCCTCCTTATTATAATATACACCACAAAAATACGTAAAGATTTTCTAAAATCCAAATATTTTGCTGTTTAATGGTTGGTTTTGACACGAGAACGATGTGGACCATCACTCCATTCCCAACCTTTTGAGCATATTCCTATTGGCATCAGCAAGCGAGGGGTCGAACATTGAGCGTATATATATCATTGTTGTTGACACCTTGGTATGGCCTACACGCTCATGGCTCAACGACTTGCAGGTTAAGGTGAGCTACGGTTCTACTGGTAACTCAGGTATCTCAGCATATAAGGCTCTCGGTCTTGTAGGATCAGGTCCTCTCTACAATGGAGTATCAGGTACAGCTGTTGCAAATACACTCTACAGAAAGGCAACGACGACTTCTCTCTGCCTACTGGCATAAACAAGGTTACAACAACCGCCACAAACGCCTATAAGGACTCGCGCGTCTACTCTATCGACGGCCAGGTTATGGGCAACGACATCAATGCTATGGGCAAGGGCCTGTACATTGTCAACGGCAAGAAGGTAATGAAGTAAATAAAAAATAAACAAAAAAAGACGAGGGTGTGCATTCTATTGAATGCACACCCTCGTTTTTTAGTTTGTAACGCCCATTGTTTGCAACACCCAATAGAAGCGTGTGCTACAAACAAGTAGCGTCTTGCTGTTAGTTGACGTTAAGCTTAACGGTCTTGCCGCCAGCCTTGACAACATACAGCCCCTTCTCTACTGGTGTAACGGCAGCAGTGCTGATAAGTTCGCCGCTTGCGCTATACACCTTAACGTCCTTAGCGTTCTGCACTACAATCTTGCCGTTATTGGCAAAGATGTTAACGCGCTTGGCTTCTGGACTGCCAACACTTGTAGGATAGGTCTCGAAGGCAACAACACCCGTAAGAACATTAATGCTAATTGATTTGAAGGTCATCTCCGTACCCTCCATATCAAGCTTTATGTTCATACCTTTGTTTGTTAGCTTCACCGGCTGGTCGAAAGGAATATACTCGCCATCGTAGGCTGTACCCCAATCGAATGTCATCCAATCATCAGACGCAAACTTAAACATCTCGCCATTCTTGATAGTTACATCGTTCCACACAACAATACCGTTGCCCATATCCTTGCCAACGTATCCATTCTCAAACAGCCAGCCGGTTGCCTCGCCCACAAAATAGCAATCGGGGTAAACGTCGGTGCCTATGTTGAACTTCTCCCAAGTGTATTCGAATGTAGATTTTAGCTTGTTGTCAGCTGAGTTGTACACATTAGAGGTTGCAATATTGCCATTCTCGTCGTATTGCTCATCGTAATACTCTGTTTCTATCCAATCGTTTGTAGCTTGACTCCAATCATAGTAATGTATGGTTCGGTACTGCTCGGATATAATATCTATAGTATAACGCCAACCAGAATAAGTACCATCATAGTTCGCTAAATACGAGTTTAGTGTAAGATCACCATTATCGTTATAGCCTTCTATATTTTCGATATTGACAACCCAGTCTTGCTTGGCGGCATCCCAGTCATATTTTCCATAAATAACGTTCACCTTACCCAATGTACGGTTTTCAGCTACTTCCTTGTTTCCCGACTGCCACTTCTTTGTGGTATTGTCCCAATCATACAAACGAAGATTCATACATTGGTAGTTTCCATCCCATTTCCACTCTTCTCTTGACGATGGCACCCAATTGTTGTTAACATAATAACTTATTTCTTGCATTGTCCTATGGCCAAACGAATCGAATTCATCAACTGACTTATAGCCATTTTTAATGGCACCGGTTTCGTCGTAACGGAGAGAATAATATAAGGTGGTAAGATTGGAATCATTGTAACCCCATACTGTTTCTCTTGTCTTTGCATAAGTATTAGGTGGGGCCACCATGGTCGACTCCACTTCCTTTATCCTATTGCCGTTGTCGTCATACTCGTGAGTGATCATATATCCACCATCGATCTGACCGTCTGTGTAATAATTTACGATTTGGGATTTTATTTTTCCATTGTCCAAAAATTCAACCTCGGTTGTACCTGTTACGTTTCCGTTGGCATCCTTCTCAACAATCTTAGTATTGCGCCATTGCTCGTTGGTTACCACAATACTGCGGCTTGGTTTGTGCTTATCAGCCATCAAATAATCGTGCTGCATATCACGAACTCTTTGATCGTTGATAAACTTACCACGGTTGTCGGTTTGTGTCATTGGGTTAATACCATGATTAATAACATTGGGCTTAATGCCAACTTTCTGGGCAGAGGCGGACAATACGCATGCGAACAATCCTGCCAAAAGTAAATAATGCTTCATAATTTGTGTTGTTTTAAACGGGTTAGTACTATTTTTCCGCAAATATACAACTTTATTCGTTTGGTATAGGTGTCATTGCGTAAAATAAATGTAGCATTGAGTAAAAAGATTGCCAAATTGAATGAAAACAATATGGAATCGAATGAATACAATGAGGTATCGAATAAATACAATTATGCATTTCATTAAAAAACCTCAGTACCGTTTTTAGTACCATATAATTGGTACTGCAGTACCACATAGCTGGTACTGGAGTTTCAGTTATATAGTACTGCAGTTTATATTGACTGGTACTGGCGTTTATATTATATTCATTAAAGGTACATCCGGAATTTGGAGTGATAGAATTGTAAATTGCAGTTTATCGGGAATAAGCTCTTGTACTTGTATCTCCTTTGCTCGTAGTTCCCACAGAATTCACAGATTACACAGAAGCCTACGGGATTAAGGTTTTGGAATACACAGAGCGTATAGACGCTGCGCGTCATACGACAGAAGGCACAGAATTGATAGCTTGTGTAGCGTCGCCAAAGTTAAGTATGGTTCGCCGCCAATGGCGGCGCAAGCAATCATTTCTGTGGATTCTTGCATCGCGAAGCGTAGGCCATTCTGTGGATTCGAAAAGCTTAAGCCCGTAGGCTTCTGCTTTCTATGTTAAAATCCAAATGTTTTGACCATTATTTTCATTTT
>ERZ1026874.1210-NODE-1210-length-14109-cov-7.048883_pt1 | contig 14109 bp, 10 predicted proteins | sample MGYA00380167_ERZ1026874 | MGnify/ENA primary metagenome ERZ1026874 (study PRJEB33269, sample SAMEA4719803) | human gut metagenome | biome: human-associated habitat; feature: organic feature; material: feces | place: Cameroon | collected 2013-10 ...
TCCCCGATGACTATGAAAGGTATCCATGGAAACGATCATCAACGTCGACGATGTCTCGTTCTCCTATGGCACGCAGACCGAGCAGGCGCTTAAGCATATCTCGCTCGGCGTGAACAGGGGAGATTTTATCGGCATCATTGGGCCCTCGGGCGCCGGCAAGTCCACACTTGCCGCCTGCCTGTCGGGAGCCGTTCCCCACCATTACACCGGAACGTTCTTTGGGTCCGTCATGGTTGACGGCCATGACACCTGTGAAGTTTCGCTCACCGATGTGTCGCAGATTGTCGGCAGCGTGTTGCAGGACATCGACACGCAGATGGTCGCCTCGGTCGTCGAGGACGAGATGCTATTTGGCCTGGAGAACTTTGGCGTTCCCCACGACCAAATCGAGCAACGTGTGAGCGAGACGCTCGAGACCGTCGGCATCAGCGACCTGCGCGAACGCGAGATCGCCACGCTTTCGGGCGGCCAAAAGCAAAAGGTTGCTATCGCCGCCATCCTCGCCATGCGTCCGCGTGTGCTCGTGCTCGACGAACCCACTGCGGCGCTCGACCCCGCCAGCTCCACGCTGGTCTTCGAGACCCTGCGTGAGGCCAACCGTGCACTCGGCATCACCATCGTCGTCGTTGAGCAAAAGGTCGCCCTGCTTTCGGAGTACTGTAACCGCGTGCTCGTGCTCAATCATGGCAAAATCGCGCTACAGGGCGAGCCGCACGAGGTCTTCGCGCACGCCGATGAGCTCCGCGCCATCGGCGTTGATTGCCCGCGTGTCACGCGCATTTTCAACAGCCTCGAGGCCGACGGCCTGGCCAGCGGCACTCCCTGTTTGGATGTTGATGAGGCCGAGCGCCTGATTACGGGCATCGTCGACCCCGCACACGCAAGCAGCGACATTCAGGCACCCGCCGGTTCGCCGCACGCACCGTCGTTGCGCCCGCACGCCAAGGACGCCGAGCCCGTGCTCACCTTCGATCACGTTGAGTTTGCCTATCCCAATGGCGGCGCCGCCGTCCACGACCTCAACCTGACCCTCTATCCCGGCGAGCTCGTGGGTATCGTCGGCCAAAACGGCGCCGGCAAGACCACGCTCACCAAGCTGCTTACAGGCCTGCTTAAGCCCGCCTTGGGCAGCGTGCGCGTCACGGGACTGGATACCGCAGCCGTTCCCACGAGCCGCATCGCCCGCGAAGTCGCAACCCTCTTCCAAAACCCCGACCGCCAGATCTGCAAGGACACCGTGCTCGACGAGGTCGCCTTTGGCCTGGAGCTTGCCGGCATCGACCGTGCCGAGGCACTGCGTCGCGCCCAGCTCGTCATCGACCGCTTTGGCTTGCCGGCCGACGAGGCACCCTTCTCGCTCTCGCGCGGTCAGCGCCAGATGGTGGCACTCGCCTCCGTCGTGGTCGTAGAGCCCAAAATCGTGGTGCTTGACGAGCCCACGAGCGGCCTTGACTACCGCGAGTGCATGACCGTCATGGAAACCGTGCGCACCATGGCCGAGCGCGGCTGCGCTGTAATCATGGTCTGCCACGACATGGAAGTCGTCTCCGACTTTGCCGAGCGCATCGTAGTCATGGCCGACGGCCGCATCCTCGAGCGCGGCTGCACGCACGAACTGTTCTCGAACATCGAGCTCATGCAGCGAGCCTATGTTGAGCCACCCCAGGTCATAGAGCTTTCTCGTCGCCTGACATCCTCCGTCTCTCCCGCCTTTGCACAGGTGAGCGAGGTCACCGATATCGTTCGCATTACCGAGGAGATGGTCAACCGTGGTTAACGTCATCGACTACATGCCGGGCGACACACTGCTGCACCGCTTGAACCCGGTCGTCAAACTGGGCCTCGCCGCCGCCATCATCATCGGCATCTTCCTGTCCGATACCTACGTGACGCTATTGGGCTTTTTGGCGCTCACCCTTGCACTGGGCGCCTACGCCGGCGTCGTCGACCGTCTGCTCTCGCTACTCAAGCTGCTGATTCCGCTCGCGCTTATCATGCTGGTGCTTCAGCTGGCCTTTATGCGCGACGGCAACATGGTGTGGGGCTTTATCACCGACACGGGCCTCATTACCGGATCGAAGGCCTGCCTACGCCTGTTGGGCGTGGCGCTGCCACTCATCCTCATGCTTATGGTGACCAAGCTCAACGACCTCGCCAACGCCTGCGTCGAGGTACTGCACGTGCCATATCGCTATGCCTTCACCTTTACCACGGCGCTGCGCTTTGTGCCGGTATTTGGCCAGGAAATGAACGCCATCATGGAGGCGCAGACTGCACGCGGCGTCGAATACGACACTAAGAATCCCGTCAAGAAACTCAAGCTCATGCTGCCGCTGTGCGTGCCACTGCTTATCTCGAGCGTGGGCAAGACCGATGCCACCGCGCTTGCCGCCGAGCAGCGCGGCTTCTACCTGCGCACGCGTGCGAGTTCGTATAAGCGCTACCCCATCAAAGGCCTGGATATCGCCGTACTTATCGTCAGCATCGCCCTTATCGCCATCGGCTTCCTGTTCTAATCCATCGCCACCGGCAACCGACAAATGCAAAAGGCCTCGGCTCGCACCAAACGAGCCGAGGCCTTTACTGTTTTCCCAGATAAAACCTACCAAAATAAACCCGTCCCTTTTTGGCAGGTCGAGGGCTACAGGCGGTAGGGGACGCCGCTGCGAATGATGGACTCGCGTACCAGGACATCCATCGCATCGAGGGTGATCTCGGGCATCTCGCGATACTTCTGCAACACCGAAAGCTCCGTGCAGGCCAGGATGACGCGGTCGCAGCCGCCACGGGCGAACTCCCACATCACGCGGTCGAACTTATCCATATCGGGCTCGCGTCCAGCCTTCACATCGTCGTAGATGAGCGACATCACGTCGGCCTGACGCTTTTCGCTGGGATAGACGACCTCAACGCCCGCGGTCTCACATTCGCGCCCATAGACGTCTGCGCCCACGGTACCGTCGGTGCCCATGATGCCGATCTTGCGCACCGGCTCGGCCGGCATGCTCAGGTTTGGATCGAACTCGCACTCCCCCATCACCGCGCCGGCCAGAGCATAGCGCACCGACTCGCGCGGCATGTGGATAATCGGCACCTTCGTAAACGACTGGATCTGGTCGTAGAAGTAGTGTGACGTGTTGCAGGGAATCGCTATGTGCGCGCAGCCCAGCGACTCGAGCGCCTGAGCGCACTCTTTCATGGTCGCAAGCAGCTCGGCATGCTCACCGGTCTTGATGGCCAGCGTACGGTCGGGCATGGTCGACTTGGAAAGCACCACCATGTCGATATGCTCCTGATCACAGGTTGCAGCCGTATGACGCACGACCTGGTCGTAGTAATACGACGTGGCCTCGGCGCCCATGCCGCCGATAACTCCCAGCTTTTCCATCGCCGCCTCCTTGGTGACGCCCACGCAATTGCGCGTATCATACCCGCGCCCGTCCGATGCAAACCGGGCGGGCGCCGCGCTCATCTACTTGTAATACGTCTTGAACAGCTTAAAGTGACGCAGCTTGGTGTGCCACATGCGCAACCAACGGTTAAAGACAAAATCACCCTTCATAAACGAAGGATCGGCAGCCTTGCCCTCTTTGGCCAGACAATGCGCCTTCGCACGCAGCTCGGGGTCCTTGACATACTTGTCAACGACGCCCATAGGAACGACCATCCACAGCGCCTCGTCCTGCGCCGTCACAAACTCCGGCTCAAACGGGCGGTTATAGACGTACTCATCCACCACGTATTTAGCAACGTTAAAGCCACTATTGGTGACATAGTAATTACTGCGGCCCTGACGCGTGTTGAAGTCGAAGAACTTAAACGAACCATCGCGCTGGTCGTACTTGACGTCGAAGTTGGAGAAGCCCGTAAACTTAAGGTCCTCAAGCAGCTTGCGCACGCCACCCATGAGCTCGTCGTTGGGCTCAGTGATGATGCAGGCGTGGTTGCCGACACCATGGGGCTGATGCTCCTCGAGCAGCACGTGGCCCAGGCACATCATGCGAACCTTGCCGTTGCGGTCGGAATAACTGGTGAGCACGCGCATGTACTCGTCGTTGCCGGGCACGCGATCCTGCAAGATGAGGTCATCGGTGTAGCCGCTGGCGTACACATCGCGAATGACCTGTTCCAGCTCGGCGCGATCGGCAATCTCGTAGGCCTTCTTCTGACCCTCGAACTCGTGCTCCCACCACATGATGCCGTCAGAGGGCTTCAGAATCATCGGGAAGGGGAAGTCGATCTGGTCGAGCACCTCGGCGGAAGCCTCACCCTGAGCGTTGAGCATCGCCATGGTAAAGGTAAACGTGTGCGGATACGGCACACCGTGCTTCTCGCACAGCTCGTAGAAAATCTCCTTCTTCTGGCACTGCTCGAGCATACTGTAGGGTGCATAGGGCGCGATGACGTTGGAGGCAAGCTGGCCGGCGTCCTGAGCCTGCGCGGCAAGCGCGACATAGTTGTCGCCGCAGCCCATGAGAATAATCTTCTTATCAGGATTGGTCTGTGCGACGCCGTTAACGGTCTCAATCATGACCGGCATGGTGTCGATATCCACGTTAGGCGTGTAATCGATAATCTGGCTGCGATACGCGGGGCCGGTCTGGTACTTGCCAAAGACCAGGCTCTTAACCTGATACTCCTCGTAGAAAGCGCGCGCCACCGAATACGCGTTGATGTCGCCGCCGAGCAGCACGGGGATAAACTCGCGCTCTGTAAACTGCAATGCCATGGAAACTTCCTATCTAGAACTGCCCACACGACGGGCGGTCTTTGTGCAACTGATTTATTCTAGCGTGCCGAGCCGCCGGCGCCCAAAGCTCCACCGTATCTATGGCAATCGGCGTAATAATCCAGCACGAAGGCGGCAATCACCGGCGTACGACAACGGGCAATGAACCCACCGTTGTTGTAGGATTCAACATGTTGCCCGCCCCGTCGAAAGGTGCACCGTGCCCCAGGCTCATCCAATCAACAACCCCATCATTGACGCCGCAAAGCGCGAACTTGCGGATCGTGCCCAGACGGCAGCTCCCCTACGCACCGCAAACGATGCTTACAACGGGCCTGCCCGCATCGTCTCAATCAACACGTCGGAGCACAAAGGCACGCGTAAGTCACCCGTCGCCGACGGGCACGACACCGTCATCGAGCAGTTTGGCCTCGCCTCCGATGCGCACGCCGGACATTGGCACCGCCAGGTTTCCTTTTTAGCTGCAGAGTCTATCCAGACGGCGCAGGCGCGCGGGCTCGATGTGCACGAGGGCGACTTTGGTGAGAACTTCACCACCCAGGGCATCAACCTGCTCTCGTTCCCCTTGGGAACGCAGCTCAAGATTGGCAGCGAAGTACTCGTCGAAATCAGTCAGATCGGCAAGGTCTGCCACACACGCTGTGCCATCTACTATCTCGCCGGCGACTGCATCTTCCCCCACGAGGGCATTTTTGGCGTCGTGCTGCAGGGCGGAGAAGTCCATATCGGTGACGACGTCCAGGTAGTCAGGCTCGGCGACGGCACCTGTTCCTTCACTCCCGCCGAGGCACTCAAAGAGGTGGAGCGGGCTCGTCGCGAAGGAACCCTGTAGTTGCAAAACCCCACGTGAGGGCAACATTTACAGCCAAAAACCCTCACAAACAGGGTGCCGTAACGTTAAAGTTCAACTCTATGGTTTCTCAACAATTCACCATTCCCGCAGGTCAAGGCCAAAGCCTCAAGTTCAACTTGACCCTTTAGAACCTTTAAGGTTCAAGTTGAGGTCGAAAGCAGTAGTAGAATACACCTCGACCAATAACCTACGATTGATTGCAGAGGGACTGGATGCAGCATTCGAACCATCGCACCGCAGCGCTCGTCGCGTCGAAGCCGGCTCGTATCATCACGAGCGCCGCGCTCGCCGTCGCGCTGACGGCCACGCCGATGCTCTCCCCCGTCGCGGCCTATGCCGCCTCGCAGGCAACGCAGGATCAGCTTTCCGCCGCCCAGAAAAAAATCGAGGACGCTACGAGCGCCTACAACGACGCCCGAACCAAGCTCGAGGATCTGCAGAAGCAGATCGACTCCAATGAGGCGAACATCGATAAGATTGAGGCCGAGCTACCCGAGCAGCAGGCCAAGGCAAGCTCCGCCATGCGCGATCTGTATAAGTACCAGAAGGGCACCAGCCCCATCGTGAGCTTCCTGGTGAACACGCAGAGCTTGGGCGACTTTATCACCACCTGCAAATACACCAACCAGATTACGAGCTCGAGCGTCGACGAGATCGAAGAGCTTAACAAGATGCAGACCGAGCTCGAGCAGAACAAAACCGAGCTCGATCAGGCCAAGTCTCAGCTCGAGGGCGAGCAAAAGAATGCCGAGGACGCGCTGGCCCAGGCACAGCAGCTCCGCAGCGAGGCGCAGGCAAAGGCCGAGCAGGAAAATGCCGCCGAGCTGGCAAAGCTCGAGGCCGACAAGGCCGCTGCCGCCGAGAAGCTCTCGGGTACCGGCGTGAGTGGCAATAACTCCAACAGTCAGGCCACCAACTCCAACACCACCATCGACACCACGCCGAACAGCCCCAACAGCGGCAATTCCGATTACGACTCGTTCATTAACGAGTGGACGAGCCGCATCGACAACTACCTTGCCGGCTCCCCTATGGCAGGCCAGGGCTACAACTTTGCCGTTGCCGCCTGGAATACCGGCGTCGATCCCCGTTGGTCCCCCGCCATCGCCTGCATCGAGAGCAGCAAGGGCCTCTATTGCGCCGGCTCCTATAACGCCTGGGGCTGGAGTGCCCGCGGCGGCGGTTGGCGTAGCTTTGGCAGCTGGAGCGAGAGTGTCTCCGCCCACGTTGCCTACCTGGGCGCCAACTATGGCTCCACGCTTACCCCGGCAGCCGCCAAGAAGTACTGCCCGCCCACGTGGCAGGACTGGTACAACAAGGTCGCCAATCAAATGAACCGCATTTAAGTGCAACTGCAAAGGGCCCCAGACGGGGCCCTTTTCGATTATCTAAGAGACGACACCGGTCGCGTTGCCGATAACAACGACGACGCACATGACGGCAAACATAAACCCGAGCGCCTTGAACCATAGTTCGACAAAAGCACTCCCCCGATACCGATCGAGTACGGGAAAACGACGTCGAAGCCTACGCCGGTCGAGCATTCCGAATGTAATGAGCAGCACCAGGCCATCGACCATAAAGAAATACTCAAGTGCCAAAAACCACGTTGGATAGTTTCGGTTTTCGCCCGTCGGCGTAAATACCGCAAAATGGCTGCCCATCAGCAGCAACAATGTTGTCGCATAGACGCATCCATTCCATATACGCCCCACGGGCTCGGGGATACGCGAGAGCAGACGCGCACATTTGGACGTCACGGGAGAGACGATCGAACGCCGGTTTGCAGAAGACGGAAGCGTGAGGGCAACCGGCTGCTGTACCCGCTGCACCTGTGACACCGCGGCCCGGGGCACACTGGCAGCAGATGAGGTCACGGGCGACGACGCAGGGAGACATAGCTCATACGCCGCGCGCGCAGCATTGCCCAATGCCTTTGCACTCACAAAGCGCTTAGCCGGATCGAGCGCCATCGCCATGCAAATCACATCCGACAGCGGGACGGGAATGCCATGCGCCTCGCATTGCTCACGTATGTCCCGCCCCGGTTTGGGGTCAGTTCCCGTCAGGCAAAAGAACAGCAGTGCGCCAAGCGCGTAAATATCGCTGCGGACGCTCGTCTGCCCAAACCCAAACTGCTCGGGCGGCGCATAGGAACGCGTGCCAAACTTGACGGTGTCGGCGTCGGCGCCATCGCGCCAAACGCGCGCGATTCCCAGGTCAATAATCACCAGCGAGGAAAAGGTCATGCCGGCATCGATCGCGTATCTCACGCCCGATACGATGATGTTCGAGGGTTTAAGGTCGCGGTGGATTACCGGTACCCCTGGCTCCCCCGCAGCTGCAAAACCAGCATGCAGCTCGCCCACCGCTTCACACAGAACGGGATACAGCTCGCGGGCATAATCGGGCGTCGCACCCAAGCGTCCCACGAGCGCCTCGAGCGTTTCGCCTTCGACATACTCCATCACCACGTCAAGCTCGTCGCCCACACGGCGGCAATCGACGATTCGGGGCAAATGCTCAAAACGACGACCGGCGCGCTGGGCGGCAAACAGGCGCTCATATGCTCCGCCAATCTGCGCCGAAGCATCGATGCGCTTGCGGACAAAGGGACCGAGAGACCCGCCGCCAGAGCCCTCAAAATAGACGAGTTCGGTCGTCTCGACATCCGAAAGTTTGAGCACGCGCTCCACACGATAGCTGTCATCGCGGTCGAGCGACGCCAAATGCTCGACAAGTGAAGCAGTCAGCTCGTCATCGAAATATGTTGGGCTCTGAGTATCCATGGCGTCCATCATAACGCAGGGCGCGGACACCTCACGGCATCCGTGCCCTGTTCGGTTGCGTGGTTGTTCTGGTAACACCGCCGGCTCAGCCATTGGGCCCTAACTCACCGTTTCCTCGCCAAAGCGATACAGCTCTTCATTGACCTTTTGGAGGCTACAACCGCGGTCGATGCAAAAGATGATGATTGCATCGCGACGGTCCTTGCAATTGAGGACGCTCACCCCGGCAGCCGTCAGCGCACGGTTGGTCTCCTTCATCGACAGCGCCATCGCAAAGGCAATCTGCAGCACCTTATTGCGGCTTGGATGGCGCACACCGGTAAAGATCTGATAGCCAAACGTCTCGTTGAGGTCGGCCATACGCACCACGCGAGAACGCTCGAGCCCCTTCTCTTGCAGCAGCTGCTTTAAGTAGTCCGAAAGCGATGGGGCGGCAAAGTCGTGCTCCTTGATATAGCCATCGATACTCGGCGCATCAAGGAGCTCGTTGAGCAACTCTTCGGTCAACTTTTTATCGGGCATGCGGCCTCACCTCCCCATACGGTCAACAGCGGCAACGAGTTAGGCGAGCACCCAGCTCGCAGTCGCGGACTTATCGAACATGTTGGCAAAATACAGGGCCTTCTTGATGCCGCCATCAAAGTAGATATTGCCCGCCACGGAGCCACCGGCGGCAAGGGTGCCAGACTGCAGCTCATCAGAGCCCTCGCTGTAATAACCCTGATTCTGCTGCGCGCCGTTGGCGTCCTCGCCCTTCCAATCGTAGACATTGTAATCTGCGCCCTCATCGCCGTTGTTGACGTACGTGACGTGAATGCCCGTCATGGTCGAGCCGTCATAATTTGTGAGGCCAGGCTGGACGGAATCGACGACGACGGAAAGACCAGCAGCCGTGGTCACCGTCGTGCCAACAGCCAGGTCAGTAGTAGGCTGCTCTTCCTTCTTCGTCTCTTCCTTCTTATCGCTATCGCCGGCATCTTCGGTAACGGTCGCCTTATCGCTACCGCAACCGGCAAGAAGACCGGCGGTCCCCAAGGCGACAGTGGCGAATGCGCCAAGCGCAGCGCGACGGCTCAGCAGCACTTCGTTTTCAAGCTTATTCATCATGCATCCTTCCTACGATCCGGCTACCGCGCCGGCACACAGCACATCGTAGGGGGCAGCGAGTTTTAATTCATTAGCTGGCGGCTAATGCTGCGGCGAATGGTCAATGCGATTGTCCAGGCGCCGAGCAGACGCACTTTGCGCGACCGTCTGCAAGCAGCATCAACCTACTGTAACGGATTCCCCCGTAAAGGTGCTGATCATCAACAGGACAAAGAACACCAGGTAGCTGATACTCAGCAGGTAGGCGAAGACCGAGAAGATAATCCATCCCACATCGGATTTACCGTCGGCACGACGCTGCTCACGGCTGCGATAAAGCCAGATCGTCACGCCAATGGCAGCGATAAGTAGCACGAGTGCCACCGCAGCCAGTCCGGCAAGCGCAAACATCACGCCTATGCTCACAGCAATAACCGGGAGCAGTAGCAAGCCACACCCGCATCCACCAGGACTATATACGGCAGATTGCCGACGTCGTCTCATCGTCACTCCATCATAAACAGTCGTTTGTAGACATCGAGGCCTTTGAGCAGGATCTCCTCGTCGAAGAGCATGGTATCGGTATGCAGGGCGCTGGTGGCATAGGCGGGACAGCCATCCGAATCGCTCGAGTTTTCTTGACCCTCCGGCACGCCCGTGCCCAGCAAGAAGAACACGCCCGGCAGATGGCGCTGATAGAAGGCGAAGTCCTCGGCAATGAGCAGTGGCTCATCCACGAGTTGAAGCTCGGGCAAGGCAGGTGCAACGCTGGCAAACAGCTCGGGGTCGTTATCGACTGGCGGATAGCCCTCGGCAAAGTCGAGGTCGTACGTGCAGCCCGTCGCCGCACATGCCTCGTCCAGCACGCGGCGCACGCCCTCACGTGCGCGGTCGAACATATCGTCCGTAAACACGCGCAGGCTGCCGGCGACATGGGCCTCCCCCGCCACTGCATTGCAGACGGTACCGGCCTGCAGCAGGCCGAACTTGCCAATGCAGGGCTCATCGGCACCCAGCTCGTCCATCAGCTCGCGCTCGGCAACCAAGAACTTGGCCGCCGCCAGCGCAGCATCGTGCGACTCCTCGACCGGAACGCCATAGGTCTTGGCGATATGGATACTCGCGCCATGGATATGAATGTGCGTCTCGCTCGAGCGCGCCAGCAGCGGACCAGAGCAGCTCGCCAACGTGCCGGCAGGCAAATCGGGCCACACATGGAAGCCGAAGATGCGATCGGCCCCGTAACGCTCGAACACGCCGCTCTCGCATACCGTCTTAGCGCCACCGGTCGTCTCCTCGGCAGGCTGAAACACAAAGAGCACGTTGCGCTTGATGGCACCCGGCTGCTCACGAATCGTACGGTCGACATAAGTTGCTGCCGCCAGTGCCATGGCCATGTGGCCGTCGTGGCCGCAAGCGTGCATCTTGCCGGGATGCGTCGAGGCAAAGGCCGCTCCCGTTGCCTCCGCGATGGGCAGGGCGTCCATATCGGCGCGAATCGCCGTGGCATTCGTAGCGCCCACACCGGCATCGAAGAAGGCACAGACGCAGCTCGGGCAGGGATAGGTCACCTCGCAGGCAAGCGGGGCGAGTACGCTTTCGATATAGGCGATAGTCTGCGGAAGATCGAAGTCGAGCTCCGGAATGCGATGCAGGTCGCGACGATAGCGACGGAGTTCTTGGAGCTCGGTCATAGGGATTCCTTTCATGGGGCAACTCAGTTGCCACCTATTGTGACGCAGGATTGTGGCGCCCTTGTTTCTAGCATGATGCTGCATTTTTTAAACGTTATATACGAATACTCTTGTTTGGTAAAGTGCAACGTGGTAGGGTCTTTACCACTTGATAGAGGCGCGGGCACGAAGAGCCGCGGGCGAGTCGGCAGACTTTGACCCCGCGGGGAGGCGAAACCCGCCGAACTGGGTTTTTCGGGCACGAACAGCCTGGTGGGCCTGCGGGAAACACCCGCAGGACTGTCTGCAGCAATGCGGGAGCGCTATCCGGACATTGGGTCCACGCTATGCGGATTCGATGCGCCGATGGCGCCGTCTGGATAGCGAGGTTTACGGGACATGGCATTGACCCCCAACGAGGCATATGCGGCAAAGCAGCCGTTTGTGGACAAGGAGACGCTCGAACACATCGTCGAGCAGTTCCCCACGCCGTTTCATCTATACGACGAGGCGGGCATCCGCCGCAACATGCAAGAGGTGCGCGACGCCTTTGCGTGGAATCCGGGGTTTAAGGAGTACTTTGCCGTCAAGGCCAATCCCAACCCGGCACTTATCTCCATTCTCAACGAATACGGCTGCGGTTGCGACTGCTCGAGCTATACCGAGCTCATGATCGCCCGCTCGCTGGGCATCACCGGCCATGACATCATGTTCTCGTCCAACGACACGCCGGCGGCCGACTTTGAGCTTGCCGACAAGCTGGGCGCCATCGTCAACTTCGACGACATCAGCCATATCGAGTTCTTTGAGCGCGTCGCAGGCCCTATCCCCAAGACGGTAAGCTGCCGTTTTAACCCGGGCGGCCTGTTCCAGCTTTCAAACGGCATTATGGACAACCCCGGCGATTCCAAGTACGGCATGACCACCAAGCAGCTCTTTGAGGCCTTCCGCATGCTCAAGGCCAAGGGCGCCGAGAATTTTGGCATCCATGCCTTCCTTGCCAGCAACACCGTCACCAACGACTACTACCCCAAGCTCGCACGCATCCTCTTTGATCTAGCCGTGCGCCTGGAGCGTGAAACAGGCGCACATGTCGCCTTTATCAATCTGTCCGGCGGTGTGGGTATCCCCTACCTGCCCGAGCAACAGGCTAACGACATCCACGCCATCGGCGAGGGCGTACACGCAGCCTACGACGAGATCCTGGTCCCCGCCGGCATGGGCGATGTGGCGATCTGCACCGAGATGGGTCGCTTTATGATGGGGCCCTACGGATGCCTGGTCACCAAGGCCATCCACGAAAAGCAGATCTACAAGGACTATATCGGCGTGGACGCCAGTGCCGTCGACCTCATTCGTCCCGCCATGTATGGCGCTTACCACCACATCACGGTGATGGGCCAGCCGGGCGGCGCCGACAAGACTGCTGTCCCCGTCACGAACACGTATGACATCACGGGCAACCTGTGCGAGAACAACGACAAGTTCGCCATCGACCGCGAGCTGCCACAGATCGATATGGGCGACTTGCTCGTGATCCACGACACCGGCGCGCACGGCTACTCCATGGGCTACAACTACAACGGACGCCTGCGCTCCGCCGAGGTATTGCTGCGCCCCGACGGATCCGCTGACCTCATTCGACGCGCCGAGCGCCCGGGCGACTATTTTGCCACGCTTGACGTGCTGCCGTGCGGCCGCGAGCTGCTGGCAAAGTCGCGCGCCGATGCCGCCCGTCGTCGCGCCCAGGACGAACGCCTGGCCGTCGCCGCCCAATGGAACAAACGCATCCAGATCGCAGAAGCGAAGGAGAAGAATATGGACGTCCGCAACCTCGAGGGTTCGATCGTCGCCCTTGTCACCCCGTTTAAGAAGGACGGCAGCGTCGACTTTGATGCGCTCGAGCGCCTGGTCGATTTTCACCTGCAAAATGGCACCGACGCCATCCTCACCCTAGGCACCACCGGCGAGAGCGCCACGATGACCGACGACGAGGACAACTCTGTCGTCGCCGCCGTCGTCAAGCAGGTTGCCGGCCGCATTCCCGTCATTGCCGGCTCGGGTTCCAACTCCACGCAGACCATGCTCACCAAGTCGCTCACTTACCAGGGTCTGGGCGCCGATGGTCTGCTGCTCATTACCCCCTACTACAACAAGTCCAACGAAGAGGGCATTTACCAGCACTTTAAGACCGTTGCCGACGCCGTGGACATCCCCTGTATCCTGTACAACGTCCCCGGCCGTTGCGGTTGCGGCATCAGCGAGCGCAACGTTGAGCGCTTGGCCGCGCACCCCAACATCATGGGCATTAAGGAGGCCTCGGGTAACGTCGCCTATGCCGCAAAGATTGCGCACCTGCTGTCCGACGACTTCCGCATGTATTCGGGCGAGGACGCGCTGACCGTACCGCTCATGAGCCTGGGCGCCTCGGGCACCATCAGCGTGTGGGCCGATGTTCAGCCGCAGCTCGTGCACGACATGTGCCGCGCCTACCTGGACGGCGACGTGGAACGCGCCCGCGATATCCAGATTGCCGGCCAGCCGCTCATCAACGCCCTCTTTAGCGAGGTTAACCCCATCCCCGTCAAGGAAGCACTCGCCCAGATGGGTATGATCGAGGCCAACTACCGCATGCCGCTGTGCCCCATGGCCGACGATACGCGCGCCACACTTACCGATGCTCTGAAGGGAGCTGGTCTGCTTGATTAAGACCGTCATTATGGGAACGGGCCGCATGGGCTCGCTCATCCGCACCACCGCCGAGGGCATTGTCGATGCCGCCGGTCAGCCCGTTTTTGACATCGTTGCTCAGATCGGCTTTGATCTGACCGAGCTCGAGAGCGCCCCGGCAGCCGATGTGGTCATCGACTTCTCGAATGTCGCGACCTTTGACGCCGTCGTCGCCTATGTCGAGCGCACGGGCGCCGCACTCGTTTCCGGCACCACGGGCTATTCGCC
>ERZ1026874.1218-NODE-1218-length-14080-cov-7.293975_pt1 | contig 14080 bp, 9 predicted proteins | sample MGYA00380167_ERZ1026874 | MGnify/ENA primary metagenome ERZ1026874 (study PRJEB33269, sample SAMEA4719803) | human gut metagenome | biome: human-associated habitat; feature: organic feature; material: feces | place: Cameroon | collected 2013-10 ...
GTATCGGAGCCGCGTGCGTGCAGCGCTTTTTGGACGAGGGTCACGAGGTCGTGGGCTTTGATCTGCTGCCGGCGGCGGTTGAGCATGAGCGCTACCGCCACCTGATCGTGGACGTTCGTGAGCCGGGTACGTTTCCGGACGACCTGGAGCCCCAGGTGATTGTGAACGTCGCCGGCACGCAGGACTCGGCCGACGACATCGCCGCCAACCTGACGGGCACCATCAACGTGACCGAGCGCTATGCCTTTGTGGGGGAGGGCCTTGCCGCCAAGCCGGCGCCGGCCATTCGCTCCGTGGTCAATGTGGGTTCGGCGAGCGGACACACGGGATCGGAGTTCCCTGCATACGCGGCTAGCAAGGGCGGCATTATTGCCTACACTAAGAACCTTGCGAACCGTCTGGCGCCGCAGGCCATCGCCAACAGCGTGGACCCGGGCGGTGTCATCACACCGCTCAACCGTTGCGTGATGGAAGACGAGCGTCTGTGGGCCCAGATTATGGAGCTCACCCCGCTCAAACGCTGGGCCACGGCGCAAGAAATCGCCGAGTGGATCTATTTTGTGGGCGTGACCAACCGGTTTATGACCGGGCAGAGTCTGCTCATCGATGGCGGCGAGGCCGGCCGCACACAGTTTATTTGGCCCGAGTAGCAGACGCGCCCGATGGCAAAAGCCGTCGGGGGCGTTTTTGCATCAAGGACAGCAATAATAAGTTAACTTTAGCTGGCCTTTATCTTCGTAAAGCGCCTTTGAGCTGGTAAAATTACGCCCTAAACAGAACAAGGGGGTAAATTGGGGCTATTCGGTTCACACGAGAGGCGCGACGCGGACCGGGCGCGCCAGCTTTTTGAGGCGGCGCTTGCAGGGCAGGGACTCAATGTTGGCTTTATTTTGCGCGCCAGCGACTGCCTTCCTCTGTACATCACTCCCAATTTTGAGCGTGTCTTTGGCGTGTCGCCGGAGCGGTATCGCGACGATATCGAGACGCTCTACCGCTATATTCCCGATGACGACCGCGTTCGCATGCAGCGACAGGTGAGGGATTGGGACCACGCGGCCCCCTTGGATCTGATTTGTTCCTACAACGGTCCTGGGCAGGAAAAGCCGCTCAATATCCGCTTCTCGATCGCACTCGTTCAGAACGCGACGCAGTATCTCATCACGGCGGTCGACGTGACCGCCGAAACCGCGCGCATTGCTAAGGCGGAGTCCGAGCGCGACCGTGCGGTTGAGACCGCCAACGCACGTACGGACTTTATGAACCAGATGAGCCACGAGATCCGCACGCCACTCAACGGTATCGAGGGTATGATTTCGCTTGCCCGTGAGCACCATGCGGACGAGTCGCGCCTGATGGATGACCTGTCGCGCGCTTCGCAGCTCTCGGCGTACCTGCTGTCCCTTATCAACGACATGCTCGACATGAGCCGCCTGAACAGCGGCCGTGTCCGAATCGATGAGGCGCCGTTCGACATGCGCCTGTTTGCCGCTGAGCTCGAGCGCATGTTTACCTCGCAGGCTGCCGATAAGGGGCTCAAGTATTCAGTTGCGCTCGAGGATTGCGAAAACGTCTTTGTGGTGGGCGACCGCATGCGCCTGTCGCAGGTCGTTATCAACTTTATCTCCAACGCGCTCAAGTTTACCGAGAGCGGCGGTAGCGTTGCCGTCAGCATTCGCGAGATGTATCGCTCGGAAAACGGCGTGAGCTTTATGCTGCGCGTACGCGATACGGGCAAGGGAATGGACCCGCGCTACATCAGCAAGATCTTTATGCCGTTTGAGCAGGAGGACCGCACCATTGCGCGTCGCTACGGCGGAACGGGCCTGGGCATGGCCATTACGAACGCGCTCGTCGACCTTATGGGCGGCGAGATCGTCGTGGACACCGAGCCCGGTCGCGGCTCGACGTTTTCGGCCTACATTCCACTGCGCTTGGCGACGCCAGAGCAGGTCGAGGACCTTAAGCTCAAAGAGCAGGCGCTCGAGACAGGCGCCCGATTCCATCGGCTCGACGTTTACCTATCAGTTTGACGGCAAACGATTCCTGCTGGCGGAGGATAACGAGATCAATGCCATGATTGTGGTTGAGTTGCTGGCCAGGCGGGGCGCCGCGGTCGACCGCGCCGAGAACGGCCAGGCGGTCGTCGACCGGTTCCGAAGCATGCCCGTGGGCACGTACGACGCGATCCTCATGGATATCCAGATGCCCGTGCTCAACGGTTGGGGAGCGGCAGAGCAAATTCGAGCTCTCGAGCGCGAGGACGCCGCCGCCATTCCCATCATCGCGCTTTCGGCCAACGACTACACCGAGGACGTAGAGCGTTCGCGCAAGGCGGGCATGAACGGGCACGTGGGCAAGCCTATCGACCTGAATGTTTTGAAAGCACAGCTGGCGGCCGCGACGGCCGAGGCGGCTTATCGAGGAAATGAGTAATCGTGATCGTTGAACAGTCCAACAGCATCATCAACGAAGTGAGCCGTGCCCTGCTGGGCAAGCGCGAGGTGATCGAGAAGGCTTTGATGGCCATCTACGCTGGCGGCCATATCCTGCTCGAGGATGTGCCCGGCACCGGCAAGACCACGCTGGCGCTGGCGCTGTCCCGCGCATTGGGCCTGGACTTTAAACGCGTGCAGTTTACGCCCGACACACTGCCCTCGGACATTACGGGCTTTACGATGTACGATCGCGATGCCGGCACGTTCCGCTTTGTGTGGGGTGCAGTTAATTGCAATATGCTCTTGGGCGACGAGATCAACCGTACCAGCGCAAAGACGCAGTCGGCCCTGCTCGAGGTTATGGAAGAGCGCGCTGTGACTATCGATGGCCAGACGCATCCGGTGCCGCGTCCCTTTGTGTGCGTGGCGACCGAGAACCCGGTTGGTTCGGCGGGAACTCAACCCCTGCCCGATAGCCAGCTCGACCGCTTTATGGTCCGCCTGTCCGTGGGATATCCGTCGCGCCAGGACCAGATCGATATCCTCAAGGCCCGCCGTTACGCCAACCCGCTCGACGATATTAAGCCCATGGTTGCCCGCGACGACCTGCTCGATATCCAAAACTATTTGGGCAACGTGCAGGTCGTCGATACGGTGCTGGACTATATCGTTCGCCTGTGCGAGGCGACTCGTGAGGACGCGCTGGTGGAGCTGGGCGTGAGTCCCCGCGGTGTTATCGCCCTTACCCGTATGGCGCGTGCCTGCGCGCTCATTCGCGAGCGCGACTACGTGGTGCCCGAGGACGTGCGCGAGGTCTTTACATCCGTCTGCGCCCATCGCCTTGTTTTGCGCCCCCAGGCCCGAATCGAGTCGATTACCGCCGAGGACGTTCTCGACCGTATTCTGGCTGCCGTTCCCGCTCCGTCCATGGGTCAGGTTCGCGGTCGCTCCTAGCGACGCGTAGCTGCCCGCGCCCGCTATATCGCCCATGATTATCAACAAGATCACTTATGTCGTATCCGTCGTGCTCCTGCTCGTCGTGTTTGTGCTGACCGCCAATGCCGCGGCGCTCGCTGCTGCCGTGGCATTGCTGGCCATGCCCGTCATTACGGTGGTCGCATGCCGCGCGAGCGCGGCCTCGCTCAAGATTGGCTTTGAGCTTCCCCGTTCATGCGTTGTGGACTCGCCGCTGGTGCTTCGTATGACGCTTGACCGCCCCGCGCTGTTTCGTGGCCGCGTGGAGCTGGTGTTCTCGGTGCGCAACCTGCTGACGGGGGCACTTACGACCTATCCGGTCAGCTTGGCGCCCGCCGCCAGCAGGCCGGCTGAGTTTAACCTTGAGCTTGATTCGTCGATTTGCGGCGCACGCATCATTGCGCTCGATACTGCACGCCTTGTCGACGAGATGGGCTTTACCTCGCTTGCGCTCGACGGCGTTTCGTATCGCGAGACCTTTACCGTGTATCCCCAGGTGGTTGATATTCAGGTTGATCCTCGCCAAAGCGCGTCCGCTAGCCTTGAGGGCGTAAGCTATGATCCCCATCGCAGCGGCCAGGACCCTTCCGAGGTCTTTGATCTGCGTTCGTATCGCGAAGGCGATTCGGTCAGATCGATTCACTGGAAGCTGTCGACGCGTTTTGACGATGTGTTGGTGCGAGAGTCCTCTCGTCCGCAAGATCATGCCATTGCGATTCTGTTTGGGATATTCGCGCGTGATCTTGAGGTATCTGAGCGGCCCCAGGTGCTGTCCGCCGCGCTGGGCCTTACCGCATCGGTGAGCCTGTCGCTCATGCGTCTTGGTTACCACCATGTGGTAGTGGCGACAGGAGGCAGCGCTTTGACTGCGTATCCGGTCGACAACCGCCGTGGATTCAACGAGATGCTCGATGCCCTTGCTTCGACTCCGCTTGCACTGGATTGTCCCACGTCGTATGAGCGGTATTCGAAGATTGTGGCAAGCAGAGGTATTAGCAAAACCGTGCTGGTGACAGCCGGTGCTGATGATGCCGCTTTTATTGATATGGGCAAAATGACTGACCTGTCAGTGCTCCATGTGTCGGATTCCGTTGAGTCGTATAGCGTCGAGCGTGGCCCCAACTACCTCATCACCCACTGCTCAGCCTCAATGGATCCTGCTCGCATCAAGAGCCTGGAGGTCTAGCATGAACTTTAGGACTCTCACCTCGGCAGACGGCATCGGCTCCAACCATCGCATCGTCGACGTCTTCCTGTCAATCGTTCCGACGGCTTTGCTCGCCGCGGCCTTTTCCTGCGCGATCGGCAATTGTTTTAGTGCTGCCTGTTTGGGAATGTTGCTGACGGCAAGTGTCATTACGTCTGTTGTGATGAGCGCCATGGGCGTTTTGCTTGCTTCGAGGCGACCGTCCCGTACCGTGGCGATAATCGTTGCGTCCGCGACGCTCGTCTGCATGTTGATGCTCACGCCGGCGCGCGCGGGCTTCTATGCGTTCATCAACGTTATCATCGCTCATCTCAATTCGATATTCGACTTGTATCTTCCGCTTGTCGCCGGCGCTGGCTTGCTGTGTGAATCGATGATATTTTCCCTGCTGGGAGGCTTGTTTGCTGGCTCGTGCAGCTGGCTGTTTGCAAGCCTGAATGTTTCGTGGCCATCGCTTTTAATCGTCGTTGTCTGCGGTTGCGAGTCGATGGCGCTGCAGCTTGGCGATTCCGCGGTGGCGATGGCGCTGGGCGTTGCGGGCTGGTTGGTCCAGTGCCGCGCGTACGAGCTGCAGGGTTCTACCGTTCGGCTGATCCAGGTTGTTGTCGGACTCGGTGGCCTTTGCGCCGCCTGCGGTGTTCTTTTTTCGCTGACGTCTGCTTTTGTGCAGCCTATTCCCGCGTTGTCCACCATGTCTTCAACGGTTGTCGGCGCCATCGAGGAGTTCCGATTTGGTAGCGATACGTTGCCCGAGGGCGACCTTTCCCAGGCGTCGGATATGAACGAGGGCACGACCACCACGCTGTCGCTAACGACGGACGGGACGCTCGGCGACGACCTGCTCCTGAAGGGCTTTGTGGGCAGTACGTTCGATGGCACCTCTTGGCATCGCGGGGATTGGGTGTCCTATGAGGGCGAATGGTCTGGTGTGCGCGAATGGATGCGGAAGAATGGCCTGACGGTCGCCGAGCAGCGTGCGGCATTTGATACCACGGCAGAGCGCGAGGGCAAAGATGCCGTCGAGACGGCAAAGATCTCGGTCAACGCTTCGGGTGCCAACCGCCGATACGCCTATGCGCCTTATACGCTGCGTTCGCTAAGCGGTGTCGATGCAATGCTTACCGGCTCTACGATTACGTGCACCGGCTTGATGCCTTCGACGACCTATGCGTTTGTCATGGACAATGTGCCTGCGGCGAGCGCTATTACCGATTCGACGTGGCTGGCATCGTCGGAGAGTGCGTACGCAAAGAGCGAGCGGGTGTACGCCTCGTTTGTTCGCGAGCATTATCTGGATATAGACGATGACGAGCGCAGCGCAGTCGAGGAGTACCTGTTCGCGAGCGATAACTGGGATACGAACGCGAATGTATCGGACGCGGCGGTCATCAGCCGTGTGCGCACCATGCTATCCACGCTTGCAAGCGATGTCGATAATCCGCCGGCATATGCCGGGGCAGAGACGTTCACCAAGTGGTTTTTGGGTACGGTCCACGAGGGTAATTCGGCCTATTTTGCCACGGTGGCAACGCTTGCGTTTCGGTCGCAGGGGATTCCAGCGCGCTATGTCGAGGGGTATCGGGCTTCGGATGAACGGATCGCCCGCGCATATCATTCCGGCAGCACGCTTTACTTGACGGCTGCCGATGCCCATGCCTGGACCGAGGTGTATCTGGATGGTCAGGGCTGGACTCCTGTCGAGGTCACGCCTGGGTACTACAGCCAGCCGCTCGATGCGGACAAGATTGTTGATGTGGGCGAAGCGTGGAGTAACGGTACCGACGATTCGACGCTCGATGTAGGCGCGGTTACGGGCAAGGCCGAGAAAAAGCGCAATAAGGCTACGGTCGGCGAACGCAAGGTGCCTGTCATGATAAGGGTGGGGGCCGCCGCGCTTGTCTTTGTCGCCTTGGTGTTGCTCGCCCTGATTGTTCGTATGCTCGCATTGCGTCATCGACGTGTGCAAGACCTTGCGAACGATGACCAGGGCGTTTGCATCCCGGTGCTCTATAGCTACTTGGTGCTGGTGATGGAGCAGAGCGGTGTCGCGGCCTTTGATGAAACCAAGCCGTTCGAGTGTCTCGATTCCTTTGCCGAGATATTCCCTGCAATCGACCCTTGGGAGTATCGTCGAGTCATTCGGCTCTACCAAGCCTATGCCTTTGGCGGGCATATGCTTAAGCCTAACGAGCTGCGCACTCTTCGTCGCTTTGCCGAGCGCCTGCATCAGAACATGCCGGCGCCAAAGAACTGTATTGAACGCTTCCGTCGCTGCGTGCTGCATGCGTTGTAGGGGAGTGGAGTAACGTGAAATCTAAAAAGCCTCAGCATATGGTCTCGCGCAAAAGCGCTGCGGCCGCACATCTTAAAAAGCCCCAGGGCGAGCGCGTTGCCGATTCCGCTGCGCGCCGCATCGTGCTGCCCTCCGCCTCGCGCATGGTGGCCGTTGCCGCCTCGGTGGCGGCGGTCGGCGCATTTGGCGTGGGCGCGTTTGAGCTGGCGCAAAATGGCCTGAACTTTGACCCCTCGTCCTATATTGCGACCTACGCCCATGGTGATGCGGCGTCTGATGAGGCTTATCGAATCAGCACGACCTCGACCGATGCCGAGGCGAATCGTCACGACGACCAGAGTGACAATAAAGATACGAGCGCCCGCGAACAGGAGGCCTCGCTTGCCGATGTGCCGACGCAGGCCAATTTGACGAGTCAAAGCGGAACGACTGCCTACAACGTTACCGGCAACGCCAATGGCTCTGGTGTGACGGTTGCAGGAGGCGCGGGCGGCAATGGAACGGGCGGCGGTGCCTCTGCTGGTAGCGTTCTTGGTCCCGTGATTAACGCTGGCGGCGGCAGCGCGGGCGGCAACGGCGGTAGCGGAGGCGGTTCCGGCACCGGTGGCGGCTCTGGTGCGGGCGGCTCGACCAACTCGACGGCTAATTCCTATAAGTATCTGCTGCAGGACCCCACGCCCCAAAAGGGCGCTCCTATGGGTGACACGACGTTCTTTACGCAGTTTACCGGCAATGCCGGCGTGGTCGATTCTAGCAAGGTCGAAATCGTGCCCATTGCAGATGCGATTTACGATGGCCAGATGCTCGACGCCTGGACGCTATTCTGCGCCATGGACGTGCACTGGAGCGACGACATCGGTATGTACTATCTTGCATGCGGGAAAGATGAGTTTGCCTCCTATCCGTATTTTCGCGTGAACTCATGGACGAATGCCTCCGGGGAACAGAATCCGACGCTGTGCTCAAGTCAGCCGTTGACGGTGAGCGTTTCGCTGCGTTTGTCGCAAGATGCGGCGTGGGCGACCCGTACCGTTACCATCCAACCGGCGCAGTCGTGCCTGTTTGTGGTGGGCGAGCCCGATTCGAGCGGGCAGCGTGACGTGATTTGGAGCACGCTGGGCTCTAGGGAGAACCTGCTGAGCGTTAACACGCAAGAGGCATTTATGAAGCAGACGGGTCATGTCGATTCGGACGGGTATTTGAATGCCCTGCTGCAGGGTTGGCTCGAAGATGAGACATCTGTTCCGTACTTCTATACGTTGACACCGGGCCGACATGTGCTGATTCCCGGTGATGTTGTGCCGATTGATTCCGCCTATAAGGTGCGTTTCCAGGGATATTCGCTCGATGGCAGCTATCGTTTGGACGATGACGCCACGAGCTCCAATAGTTCGCGTTTGCAGACGCTTGTAGATGTCGATGAATCTGCGGTGTCGGTCGACGGCGACGTCGAGACCCTGCGCGTGCCCCAGGGCGTGCAAGCGGTCGATGCCTATACCGATAGCCGTCAGCGCGAAGGTTTTACCTGGCAGGTCAACAATATGGAGCTGCCGTCCTCGACGCTCTACGTTAACGTAAATGCCGGTTTCCAGGTGCTCGATGCCTACCATGTTGCGTCGGGCAATCCCGTCTATGCCGCTACGGACGATGGCATCCTGACCTCTCAAGACGGCCAAGAGTATCTGGGCGTTCCGTATAACACGCGCGAGCTCGACGTTCCTGCTGATGTTACCAACGTTGTCGTGCCCGACCGCAATAAGCTCGACCGCATTGTTCTACATGCGTCTAAAGAGGGCGAGCTGCCCCAGATCGACGTGAGCAATTTGCAGGACTGCACCCTTGTGGTCGACGATGACGTTCTGTTCGATTTTATTACCGAGCATGCGAGCGAGCTGGAGGACGCCTATAGCGTGTACATAACGCCTGCGAGCCAGCCCAATGTCCAGCTCATGTACTCACAAGGCCTGGTATACAACATGAACTCGCAGCTCGAGAGCGATCTGTGTTATGTGCTTGATACAGGCTCTAACATTGCCCTGATGCAGATTTCCAACAACATTATGAAGGGCGCCTTTGCAGGTAACGCTTCGGTCGATACGTTGGTGCTCATGCCGTGGTTTGGCGACGATATTACGCTTGAGGATGGCTGTCTTGCGGGCGGTTCCGTACAAACCATCGTGTGTGCTACGGACGAGCAAGTTGCCTATGTTGAACAACATAAGGCCGCCGCTGGTGCACCCAATGCGCGCGTTATTAAGATGAGCCTGTCGCAGGAGGGATACCTGTATTACGACAACGATGGCGAGACGATCCTGCTGTCTGCCGTGGGCGATGAGGACGGCAATTTGCCTGCGACCTTTGATGGCACCTTGCATACGGATGATGGCGAGCAGCTTGCGGTGGATGCTATCGCGCCGTATGCCTTCTCGGGCGATGCAAAGCTCACGTTTGTCAACCTGGGCGAGGGCACGAGCAAAATCGGTCGCAACGCGTTCGAGAACTGCCAGAACCTTCAGGGTGTGTTTATCGGCACGCGCGATAGCATCGATGTGGAGGCCAATACCTTCAAGGGCTGTACGAGCCTAAGCTTTGTGGCGTCGCGTGCCCGGAGGGGCGTCTTTGCCACGGCTGAGAATCCAAACCCTGACGGATGCACCTGGTACGCGCCGGATGGCGACATTCAGGGCTATGACAGCCGCTTTACCGCCATCAAAGGTATTTACGATTTTGATTGCGATGTGCAGAGTGACGATACCGTTCTTCTCTACGGCTACTTCGATGACGATGAGAAGGGTAAGCCCAGCATCTTGCTCGGCGCGCCCTCGATGCTCAGCGGCACGATTGAGCTGTTGCCGAGCACGGTTGAGATCTTTGGCGGCTATTCCTCGTCCGGCACCAGGGACCTGCCCGGCGCGTTTGAGGGAACCGGTGGCGTGTGGGATATCGATTGGTCTTCGGCGCCCCGCTTGGAGTACATCGATCGCTACGCCTTTAGGAATTCGGGTATCGCCGGCGATCTGAACATCGATCTTCCCGACAACGACATCTCTGTCGGTGTGTCGGCGTTCGATGGCTGCACGAACCTTACGTCCGCATCGCTCCATGCGGCAACGCTCGATATCAACGACCAGGCATTCACGAATTGTCTGAGGCTTACGAGCGCATCGTTTAAGGCAGATTTCAAGGGCGACTACGATAAGGCTACGGGCCTGGGCTCTCAGAATTATTTGGCATCCTCGGTGTTTGGCAACGACGCTAACTTTACGAGCCTGAAGGTCGGCACCGGTATCGCGACGCTAGGCTATCCGTCGCCGGGCGTGGGCTTCTTCTTTGACGGGTCGACCGATGCTGGGGAAGAGGCTAGCCGCATTCGCCTGTCGGTGCCCAGTGGCATGGAGCAGGCGTATCTTAACGCGTGGGTCTACGGCTTTATTGGCTACGACGACTACGAGACCTATTTCGAAGAAGTCTATTGGAATATGTTCACGGACTTCTATATGGGGCTGGGCCCAGAGCCGACGGTTGAGGCGGTCGAGGCACAGATGGCTAAGAACCTGCTGGAGCCCGAAAACCGCTTGCGCACCATGATGGGGCTGCCGCTGGTCGAAGCATCCACGGTCATCAAAACGGACGATGACGCGCCTGAGACCAATGAATGGAAGATCGAGGACAACGGCGATGGAACCGCCACACTGGTCTCGGCGCCGTCCGATATTGAGCGGGCTGAGCTGTCGAGCGTGTTGACGGGACCAACCGTAATCGCCTCGAATGCCTTTTCGCGCTGCTCAAACCTTACCGAGATCGTGCTGTGCGATAAGGTGGCCGGTATCCAGAGCGGTGCGTTTATGAGCTGCAGTGCGACCGTGACGCTGCCTGCCGGTTGTCCGCTGCCCATGCTGCTGGGCGGCAACAAGAACATGTCGTTCTCGTTTGGTGGTAGCGTAACGCTCGATGTTGACGAGGCGGTCCGCGAGGTGCTCCTTAAGGCCTGGTCTCGTCAGATGATCGGGGTCTATATGGACGATGACGAGCAGAGATACGTCGAAGATAGGTGGTTCGACAATGTCGGTTTCAATGACGAAACGGGCGAATTGGAACCGCCGACCTTCGACGCGCTCAATAAGGCTGTGAACGAGCCCATCATAGAGTGCGAGAATCGCCTGCGCGCGATGATGGGCATGGAGCCTATCGCCGATATCAGCGAGCTGTCCAATCCCATCGATATCAATGAGTATCCCGATTTTTGGATTGCCGGCTAGGAAGAGGACTTACGAAGCTAGGCAGCCCCAGTCGATGGGGCTGCTGCCGTTTTGCTCGAGCAGATGGTTAGTGGCCGAGAAGGGGCGCGACCCCATAAAAGCCGAGAGCTCCGCCGTGGCCCGGTTGGCCGAAAGCGGCGAGGGGTGTGTGGACGCCAGACAGAACTTGCCGGTCGCTTCGCCTGCACCAGTTGCGGCGAGCTTGCCCTCGACCATCTGCTGGGCAAAGCGTCCCCACGCCAAAAAGACCACGGGCTGCGGCAGTAGGCAGCAGCGCTCGATGACGTAGTCGGTCAGGATGCTCCAGCCCAGCTTGGCGTGTGAGTTGGCGGCGTGCTCACGTACGGTGAGCGTGGTGTTAAGGAGCAAGACTCCTCGCTGCGCCCATGGCGTTAGGTCGCCCGTGGCGGGAATGGGGCAGCCAAGATCGGCATTGAGTTCCTTATAGATGTTGCGCAGACTCGGCGGCAGCTTGGTCTGCGTCGCGGGAACCGAGAACGATAATCCCATGGCTTGGTTTGGGCCGTGGTAGGGGTCTTGACCTAAGATGACAACCTTGACTTGGTCTGCCGGCGTGTAGGCGAGCGCGTTGAGGATGTCATCTTGCGCCGGGTAGATGGTCTGCTCGGCACGCAAAAGGGCGATGCGCTCGAGCAGCTGGTTCGTGGTGTCACGTACCGGCTGCGGCGCATCGCCCAGCCAAGTTGCTATGTTGCGGTCGCGAGTTGCGGTGTCCATGAGGCTCCTTTACGGCAGATGCTTTGCTGGCATCTATTGTAAGGGCGCCTTTGTGGAGCGAGGCCAATGGCATGAATAAAAAGCGCGTGTCCTAGGAGACGTGCTCGGGTGCTCCTGCCATGCGGGTGCGGGCGTTCGTGCGTGCGAAAAGGCGCGGGAGCTCGACGGTCGCCACCATCACGCCGGTCAGGATGAGCGCGCCGCCAAAGAAGGCGATGGGGCTCAGGACCTCGCCAACCAGGAAGAACGAGAAGACGGCGGAGCAAACCGGCTCGAGCGAGAAGGCAAAGCCGGTGGTCTCGGCGGGCACGTAAGGCTGCACGAGCGTCTGTGTGATGAAGCCGTAGGCCGAGCAGATGAGTGCGAGTGCGACGACAACCACGATCTCGCTCGGGGTGCTGGGGAGCGTAAAGCCGCCAAAAGCGCATGCGGCAATGCCCGAGAACAGACCGGCAAAGCCCAGCTGCCAAACGCCCAGGGACAGCGGATCGACTTCCTCGACAAAGCGCTTGGCGACGATGATATGGCCGGCATACACAAAGGCAGAGAACAGCATAATGAGCGCGCCGGGGTTCAGGCTGGTAAAGTCGGCGCCCGAGAGCAGCAGCATGCCGCAGGTGACGATGGCAGTACCGACGAGCACTTTGCGCTCCGGGGCGCGATGCAGCAGGGCGGCGTTGGCAAACGGCACGATCACGACCGTCAGGCTCTGCAAAAAGCCGGCAGTGGAGGCAGACGTGAGGCTGGAGCCCAGGCACATGCAGGTGAGCTCGGTTGCCATGATGGCACCGATAATGGCGGCGCGGACCATCAGGTCGCGGTTGATGCGGAACGCATGCTTGTGGAAGAGCAGCAGGCAAGCTGCAAAGGCGATGAGGCAGCGAAGCGCAACGATGCTCGTGGCGTTCATGCTGTCCATGCCGATCTTCATGAGGGGGTACGAAAAGCCCCATGCGACGGGAACGGAAAATGAGAGCGCGATTGCTTTTTTGCGATCCATGGGACTCCTTTTGTTACAGAACGGTTTCGCAAAAAGGATTCTGCGCCCAGATATGGATGTAGTAAAGCGAATGTATCTTCAGTATGATTAAGCAAAGCTAAAGTAGGTGTGAAAAGCGCTGGCAAAACGTTTTACGGCTGCATCGTTGTGGAGGCAAGATGGCATCGCGGTATCAGATTGTGTGCATGGTGGTCGATCGCGGCAGCTTGAAGGGCGCGGCCGATGAGCTGGGCTATACGCAAAGCGCGGTGAGCCAGGCCGTCAAAGCGCTCGAACGCGAGCTGGGCACCACGCTCATCGAGCGCGGCAAGCAGGGTGTTTCGCTTACGCGTGACGGCAAGCAGTACCTGCCGTATCTGCGCCAGATTGTAACTGCCGAGGCCGAGCTTGAGGGCAAGCGTCAGGAGTTGCTGGGACTCTCCTCGACTGATATTCGAATCGCGACGTTTACTAACGTGAGCCGCACCGTATTGCCGCGCGTGATTCGCGACTTTGGGGCTCTGCATCCGGGCGTGCACTTTACCCTCAAGCAGGGCGATTACACGCGCAACGCCCAGTGGGTGCACGATGGCGTGGTTGACTTTTGCTTTACGGCGCGCGGATTTACCGCCGGGCTCGAGAAGCGCGTGGTCTATCACGACGAGTTGGTGGCGCTGTTGCCGGCCGCGCATCCGCTGACGGCAAAGGAAAAGGTGACGCTCGCCGACCTGGCGTCCGAGCCGTTTGTGCTGCTGGATGAGGGCGAACAGAGCCTGGTGCTCGATGCATTCGCGGCGCATGGGCTGTCGCCGCACGTGACGAGCGAGGTGACCGATGACTACACCATCATGGCGATGGTGGAGGAGGGCCTAGGCGTGAGTATGCTGTATCGCCGTACCGTCGAGGGCATGAGGGCCGATATTCGCGTGCGTCCCATCGTGCACGCTCCCTCGCGTGACGTAGTGGCAGCCTGGCGCAGCTGGGACACCATGCCCATTGCCACCAGGCGCTTTATCGACTATATGAGCTCGCATATTGTCAATTAATGACTGGCATGGCGTTGAGTGCGGTGTTTAGCGGGCTGTCGCTTTGGCTTGGGCGGCGCGATAGGTGCGTGCCGGGTGGCAGAGTAGTACCGCCACGACCATAAAGAACGCCGTGGTGCCCAGGCTGATGGGGTAGACCATCATGATG
>ERZ1026874.1220-NODE-1220-length-14066-cov-13.702734_pt1 | contig 14066 bp, 11 predicted proteins | sample MGYA00380167_ERZ1026874 | MGnify/ENA primary metagenome ERZ1026874 (study PRJEB33269, sample SAMEA4719803) | human gut metagenome | biome: human-associated habitat; feature: organic feature; material: feces | place: Cameroon | collected 2013-10 ...
AACCATAAGCAAAAGGACGCATGAAAAAACTCTCGTTTTTTCACACGCCCTTTTTATATGCTTCTTGTTTCGAATGATTAGCCTTCAGAGATAGCTCCTACTGGACACTGAGCTGCACATGCTCCACAATCTACACAAGCGTCAGCATCAATTTCATAATGCTCTGCTCCCTGAGAAATAGCTCCTACTGGACATTCAGCTTCGCAAGATCCGCAGCTTACACATTCATCACCAATTACGTGTGCCATAGTATTATACCCTCCTTTGAGTTTAAATTCCAGACATAAACCAATTCGTTGTCTCTGTCCATATCATAATACAAAAAGCCGAAATAAACAAGTGAATTACATGTTTTTTTGGAAATACATAAAAGTTTAGTCATAACTAACTTGTGTTAGTAGATACTGCTGTGAAAAAGCATATTCGGTGGTGAAAGGAGACATTCTTTTTGATTTCCGGTAAATTCCGGTTAAAATTAAGAAAAATTTCAATAAAAAGTTCAACAAATTTTCACCGTTTTGGTGTATAGTATAGAATGCTGATAAAGTATGAGAAAAATAGAAGTAAAAATAGGAGTAGAATATAATACAGGTAGAAATGATACCGGATATAGGAGAGAGGAAAATGAAAAGAAATCGAATCATTGCTATGCTGCTTGGTACGGCACTGCTTGTATGCGGATGTCAGCAGACGCCGAAAGCAACGGATGAAGAGAAGAAGATTGAAGCAGAGAAGAATACAACCAAGACAGAAGAGAAGGAATATCAGGGCAAATTAGACCTGATCAGTCCGGCGGCTTATAATAATACAGAAGGACTGAAGTTGAAAAAAGGAGACTATATTTCTATTATAGGAAAGGCGAATGGTACGCAGTATTGGGATGAAGTAAAGAAAGGCGTGACACAGGCTGCAGAGGATCTGAATGCAAGTCTTGGATATACAGGAAAAGACAAGATAAAAGTAACATATAATGCACCGGATAAAGCAGACAATGTGGATGATCAGGTGAACCTTCTGGATGAAGAACTGGACAGATATCCGGTTGCGATCGGAATCTCAATTGTAGATCTGCAGGCTTGTCAGGTACAGTTTGATCTCGCAACCGACAGCGAGATCCCGGTTGTTACTTTTGATTCCGGGTCTGATTATCAGGGAGTGGCTGCGGATGTATCGACGGATAATGTAGCAGCAGGAACAGAAGCAGCACAGAGGCTGGCAGAAGAGATGGGAGACAGCGGGGAAGCAGTTCTGTTCATTCAGGATTCGAAATCACAGGCGGCTCTTCAGAGAGAAAAAGCTGTGACGGATGAACTGACAGCGAACCATCCGAATATTTCTGTGGTAAATGTATATCATATGGATGAATTGAGCGATATGCAGAAGACAGTATCGGACGAGATCAACGCCGGAACTTACCGTCCAAAAGACAGTGAACTTCCGGACGGACAGCTTATCGGAGAAGATATAGTGGCTGCAGACAGTATTACAGAAGATCAGGTAGTCGATTACATCCTTGCAAAACATCCGAATATCACCGGCTGCTTTGCGGCAAACGGCGATTCTGTAAAGCTGGCAGTTGAGGGCCTGGAAAGAAATAAAATGGAGAAAAACGTAAAAGTGATCGGTTTTGATGCCAATGATGATGAGATCCAGGATCTGAAAGACGGTAAGATCAATGGATTGATCGTGCAGAACCCATTCGGCATGGGATACGCAACCGTGGTGGCTGCGGCAAGAGCTTCTCTTGCTATGGGAAATGAAGCAGTAGTGAATACAGGGTATACCTGGGTGACAAAAGAGAATCTGAAGACGGATGAAGTGAAGAAGATGCTTTATACAAAATAAAAAAAGAAAGTCATTTCTGTGAATATGAGCAGAAGTGACTTTCTTTTTTATGGAGACAAGGGGAAATTCCCTGTTATATTAACCAGCAGCTTTCGGAAGTGAAAATGAGAACTCCGTTCCCACCCCTTCCGTACTTACTACAGTGATATTCTCACCATGTGCCTGCACCGCTTCTTTCACGATCGCAAGCCCAAGACCGGTGCCTTTCTTATCTTTCCCGCGGGAGAGATCACTTTTGTAAAAACGTTCCCAGATTTTTCCGAGTGCCGCCCTTGGAATTCCGATCCCATTATCTTTGACTGCTGTATATACTTTTTCACCGCGGTCTGTTGTTTCGATGGTAATGATGGAATCCGGATCGCTGAATTTAATGGCATTGTCCAGCAGGTTGTATAAGACTTGCTGGATTTTACGTTTGTCGGCATTTACATTCAGATGCTTTGTTGCGAAGACCAGTTCAATAGAGATCTTTTTCTGGGTGCAGACTCCCTCGAAGGATGCCGCCACGTGTTTGATCATCTCGTGGATATCGAATACTTCCCGGTTGAGAAGCAGGTGATTGGTATCGAACTCATTTAATGTCAGCAGATCGTGTGTCAGGTCTGTCAGGCGTTCCGTTTCGAATAAAATAATCTTCAGATACTTCTCGTGTAATTCAGGCGGGATAGTTCCGTCTGTCATAGCTTCCACATACCCTTTGATGGAAGTAAGCGGAGAACGGAAATCATGGGATACATTTGCCACAAATTTCTTCTGGTAATCTTCCATATCACGAAGCTGTGAAGACATATAGTTCAGTGATGCGGACAGATAACCCATCTCGTCTTCGGTCGTGACCGGGATCTCATACTCCAGATTGCCGGAAGCATACTGCGTTGCAGCTTCGGTGATCCTGTGAAGCGGGCGGTAGACAAGGAAATGGAATGCCAGCAGGATAATGAACGAGAGCAGGAAGATCACGATGAATGTGATATACACACCACGCATTAATATATCCGTCATGGTGTCAACGACGGTGGTGTACTGATGGATCATCAGATAACCTTTTGGGAAATACCCGTAAGTTACCGGAACGGTCACAGTGATGACATCACTGTCGAAATATCCGTGATAATCACCGGTCTGTGAACGGTCACTTCCGGATTCGGCAGGATCGAAATCCTTAATCGTATCCGGAGCGGACGGGTATTCACTGGAATGGGCAGAGGCGATCATGTTACCATCTCTGGAAACGAACCAGACTGCGGCATCCAGCTGGGTCTCAATCCCGGATAAGATCATCTGTGTATCGGATTCCTGCAATTCACCGGAAAAATAACCGGGAAGATAGCTGGTGGCAACCATCGTAGCCTCCCGGTACATGCTGTTACTTACACGGTTAAAGATCGGTGTACGGACCAGATTCTCTGTCAGCGTTGCAGCTGTAAAAAGGCTTAAGAATCCGAATATGATATAGATAAATATGAATTTTAAATATAATGTACTTTTCATGATATCTACCCGCTGTTATTTTACTTCAAATTTATAACCGATTCCCCATACAGTGCTGAGACTCCAGCCGTTATGATCTTTGATCTTCTCGCGGAGACGCTTGATATGCACATCTACGGTACGGGTATCACCGATGTATTCGTAACCCCAGATCTGATCCAGCAGCTGCTCTCTGGTGAAGACCTGATTTGGAGAAGATGCGAGGAAATAAAGAAGCTCCAGTTCCTTCGGCGGCATCTCAACGGTATGTCCGTCAACAATGACAGAATAATTAGTCAGATTAATCTCAATTCCCGGATATTCGACACATTTTCCCTTATCTGCCTGAGGAATCTCAGGTTTTGAACCAACCTGATAGCGGCGTAAAACAGCTTTTACGCGGGCAACAAGCTCTTTGGCATCGAATGGTTTCATAATATAATCATCTGCGCCGAGTTCAAGACCAAGTACCTTGTCGAATACTTCGCCTTTGGCAGAGAGCATGATGATCGGGGTGTTGGATCTGGTGCGGATCTCACGACAGACCTGATATCCATCAATACCAGGCAGCATAAGATCTAAAAGAAGCAGATTCGGTTTGTAAGTATCAAAGGCAACCAGTGCCCGTTCGCCGTCGTGGACCATCATGGTATCAAAGCATTCTTTGGCCAGATATAAAGAGACCAGTTCGGCAATATTTTCATCGTCATCGACGATCAGTATTTTCTGTTTGTTCATAGATGTATACGCCTCCCATATGCAGATGCATTTTTTTGTTTTATTTCAGTTCGGCAATGGTTACACCTGCGTCACCCTCGCCGAAAGCCCCAAGACGGAATGATTTGACATGTTTCTGCCGCTTCAGATATTTGTGGATACCGGCTCTTAAGGCCCCGGTACCTTTTCCGTGAACGATTCTTACGGAACTAAGATGTGCAAGCGATGCATCATCCAGATACTTATCCAGTTCGGCAACCGCCTCATCGACCGTTTTTCCAAGAAGGTTGATCTCCGGACTGATCGCAAGGGATTTGCCCATTTTAACTTTCCCCTTGCCGGTCTGACGGGTTCTGCCTGCAAATGAATATGCCGGCGCTTCGTCGATGATCTCCAGATCGGAAATGTTGACTGTGGAGCGCAAGATTCCCATCTGCACGGTGACATTACCTTTGGCATCCGGAAGTGAAGTGACAGATCCGGTCAGGTTCATGCTGAGTACTTTGACAGATTCACCCAACTTGAAATCACTGGCCTTGTAAGCCTTTTTCGGTTTTTTTGCATCCGTCTTCATGGAATTCTGTGTGGCATTCATTTTCTTGCGGAGACGTTCGCGTTCTTTTTCCATCTCGGCAACAGAGATATTTGCCTTGCCGAACTTGTGGAAGTTACGCATCGTCTCATCGGCGGTTTCCTTGGCATCGGCCAGAATCTCATGCGCTTTTTCGTTGGCTTCACGGATGATACGGTCGCGCTGCTCTTCTAATTTGTCACGTTTCTGACGGGTCTCTTCTTCGAGACGTTCCAGTTCACGTTTGTAGTGCTCGATTTCTTCCTGTTCTTTCCGGATAGTACGCTTACTTGTCTCCAGATCAGTTAACAGGTCTTCGAAGGATTCATCCTGTTCGGTCAGGTGTGTTCTGGCATCATCGATGATGTAATCAGGAAGGCCAAGCTTTCCTGCGATGGCAAATGCATTACTCTTTCCCGGGATACCGATCAGAAGACGGTAAGTCGGACTGAGTGTCTCTACATCAAATTCACAACAGGCATTCTCAACACCCGGTGTGGAAAGGGCGAAGACTTTCAGTTCACTGTAGTGTGTGGTTGCCATGGTGCGGATACCTCTCTGATGGAGATAGCTTAAGATGGCGATCGCAAGAGCGGCACCTTCAGTAGGGTCGGTTCCCGCATTCAGCTCATCGAACAGTACCAGAGAATGTTCATCTACATGTTTTAAGAACGAGACGATGTTCGTCATGTGAGAGGAGAAGGTACTGAGGCTCTGCTCAATACTTTGTTCATCCCCGATATCGGCATATACATTTTCAAAAAGAGCTAGTTCCGAACGGTCCAGTGCAGGGATATGAAGTCCCGCCTGTCCCATCAGGGTAAATAATCCGACTGTTTTTAAGGAAACAGTCTTACCGCCGGTGTTCGGTCCGGTTACGATCAGAAGGTCGAAAGTGTCACCGAGAGTGACGGTGATCGGAACGACTTTCTTCTTATCTAACAGAGGGTGACGTCCTTCGCGGATATGGATTTTTCCATTTGTATTGAAGACCGGCTTGCTTGCATTCATAAGAATTGCAAGGTTCCCTCTTGCGAAAATAAAGTCCAGTTCCGTCATGATTTTATAGTCGGTGCGGATGGACTCTATATATTCTGCGACATCGGCACTTAAGCGTGCAAGGATTATCTGTATCTCTTCCTGTTCTTTGCCGTAAAGTTCTTTCAGGTCATTATTCAGTTTTACAACAGACATCGGCTCGATGAACAGGGTAGAGCCTGTGGCAGACTGATCGTGGATCAGACCGGATACCTGGCTTCGGTATTCGGCTTTGACCGGGATACAGTAGCGGTCCCCGCGCATTGTGATGATCGAATCCTGCAGATAGGTGCGGAGTGAACCATTGACCAGGGAAGATAAGGTAGAGTGTACTTTATCGTTGATCTGGTTCATGGAACGGCGGATCTGCTTCAAGGTGCTGCTGGCATCGTCGCTGATCTCATCTTCGTCAATGATACATCTGCGTATCTCGGTGCTGATCAGTGTCAGCGGCTCAATCTGCTGGAAAAATATATCCAGACAATCTTCCGCATCGTCTACGGTCTCATGACGGCCGTAGGCTTTGATCTGTCCTGCATTTTCCAAAAGCTTGCAGATACGTAAGAGTTCCCCGCTTCCAAGGGCTGCACCGACTTCCAGACGCTTTAAAGATTCCCCGACCGGGTTGCAGCTTCCGAAAGAAGGACGCCCCTTCTTGATGATACGGGTAAATGCGGCGGCAGTCTGTTCCTGTGCAGTATTGATATCCGGAAGAGAAGTCATGGGTTTCAATCTCCTGCAGCGTTCTTTGCCGCCGAAAGAGGTTGCCTGTTCTATTAAGATGTCAATGATTTTATGATATTCTAATTTCGTTAATGTTTTTTTATTCATGTTTTTCACCTGGATCTATTCTATGTTACTGTACGTACAGTAATTCTGGTCAGTAACTATTCTACCTTATTTGCGCTATAAAGAAAAGGATAATATTGAACATTCCCATTCCATACGGTATACTATAAAAAGGATTGTAAAGGAGACGAAAGAGCTGATGGATGAGCAGAAACATCTGAAAAATGAACAGGGGGAACCTGGAAATAAAACGGAAAAATCAGAGTATCTATTTATGCAGGAAACGATCAAAGACGAGAACAGCCGCGGGAAAAAGTACCGTAAAGATCTGCTCCGGATCGCAGGGCTTGGAGTGGCGTTCGGTGTATGTGCCTGCATTAGTTTTTCTGCGCTCAGACCATGGCTGGATGAAAAGTTTCCCGGAGATTCGCAGGAAGTTGTAATACCGGAAGAAAAAGAGGAAGAAAAGTCGGATGAAACCACTGCAGATAGCGGCGATGACAGCACAGTACAGACGCTGGGCATTGACAGTTACAGAGAACTTCAGAAAGCGATGAACACAGTAGCATCCGAAGCCGCAAAATCGGTAGTTGAGGTCATCGGTATCTCGGGAGAGCAGGACTGGACGGAAGAATCTTATGATAATAAGAACAGTGTGTCCGGACTGATCATTGCGGATAATGGACAGGAACTTCTGATATACGGCAAGACTTCTATATTAAGAAATACAAAAGAGATTCATATCAGATTCGCAGATGGGACAACGAAGCAGGCTTCTGTGAAGAAGAAGGATGAAAGTCTTGGGTTTGCAATCTATGCTGTAGCCAAAAGCAGCATCGGGCAGTCAACCTGGCAGCAGATCAGTATTGCAACTCTTGGCAGTTCCGGTTCGGTACAGAAAGGAGATGCTGCAGTGGTTCTCGGAAAACCGTTCGGTTATGCGGGAGCGGTTGGATTCGGAACGATTGCGAGCAGCAGAAATGAACTGGACGGGGATGACGGAAGTTATCCGCTTCTTTGTACAGACATTGGTGCGGCAGAGGACGGGACAGGCGTGATCGTCAATCTGTCGGGCGAAGTGGTTGGAATTATTGACCAGGGCATATCCGGGAACAGCAGCAGAGAACTGGTGACCGGTTATGGAATCTCAGGATTGAAATCAGAGATTGAACTGTTATCCAACGGTCAGGCGGTGCCATATATCGGCATCCGCGGACTGGATGTGACGGCAGAGATCGAAGCGCAGGGAATTCCCCAAGGCGTGTATGTCCGGACTGTAGAGACGGATTCTCCGGCAATGGCAGCAGGGATCCAGAGTGGAGATATCATTACGGAGGCAGCAGGGAAGAAGATAACATCACTGTCAGCTTACCAGAACGTGCTGCGGGACCAGAAAAGCGGCAGTAAGATCAGACTCAAAGGACAGAGACAGGGCTCCGGTGGTTATGTGGACATTTCCTTTGACGTGACAGTCGGAAGTAAGGAATAGCCTGCCGGATGGATGCTTTGGTGCCGGGGCAGTTGTAAAATAAAGATATAGAATATAGAAAGAGGAAATAAGATGAGATATATCAATACCCTTCACGAAGGGGAAACGATCAGAAATGTATATTTGTGTAAAGGAAAGCGTTCGGCGGAGACCAGAAACGGAAGACCGTATGATAATCTGATCCTGCAGGATAAGACCGGAACACTGGACGGAAAAGTATGGGATCCGAATTCCGGCGGGATCGCAGACTATGATGAACTGGATTTCATTGAGGTATATGGTGAGATCATCAGCTATAACAATAATCTGCAGATGAACATCAAGCAGATCAGAAAGGTGCAGGAAGGTGAATATATCGCTGCCGATTATATGCCGACAACAGAGAAAAGTACAGATGGCATGTATGAGGAACTGCTCGGATACATTAAGAAAGTAGACAACCAGTATCTGAGACAAGTGCTGGATTATTATTTTATAAAAGACGAGACATTTATCCGTAATTTCAAAGGACATTCGGCAGCGAAGACGGTACACCACGGGTTTGCCGGAGGACTTCTGGAACATACACTCAGTGTTGTGAAGTTCTGCGATTACATGGCAGGGGCATATCCGATCCTGAATAAGGATCTGCTTTTCACAGCGGCAATCTGTCACGATATCGGAAAGACAAAGGAATTGTCATCTTTTCCGGAAAATGATTACACAGATGAAGGACAGCTTCTGGGACATATCGTGATCGGTGTTGAGATGATCGGAGATGCAGTCCGCAATATCCCGGATTTTCCGGAGAAACTTGCGAACGAATTAAAACACTGTATCGTTGCGCATCACGGAGAACTGGAATACGGTTCCCCAAAGAAACCGGCACTTGCCGAGGCGATGGCCCTGAATCTTGCCGACAATGCGGATGCGAAGATGCAGACTCTGACAGAGTTATTCAAAGATAAAAAAGGTAATGACTGGCTGGGATATAACCGCCTGTTCGAATCAAATATCAGAAAGACAGTTATCTAATGATGCAAAAGAATGAAGTAGTAAAGGTTAAAATTGAAGATATCGGAGTCGGAGGAGAAGGCATCGGCAAGGTGGACGGGTATACACTGTTCATCAAAGATGCCATTATAGGGGATGTCGTAGAGGCAAAGGTCATGAAAGCCAAGAAGAATTACGGATATGCCCGCCTGATGAAGGTTATGACTCCATCGAAGGACCGCATAGAGGAAGCAGTCTGTCCGATGGCGAGAAAATGTGGTGGATGCCAGATTCAGGAGATGAAGTACCCGGCACAGCTTGCATTTAAAGAATCTAAGGTACGCGGCAATCTGGAGCGGATCGGAGAAGTTCCGGGTGAACTTCTGGATCAGATCATGCATCCGGTTGTCGGCATGGACGAGGAAGGGATGCAGCCGTTCCGCTATCGTAACAAGGCACAGTTTCCGATTGGGACAGACAAAAACGGCAGAGTGACCGCAGGATTCTATGCCGGCAGAACACACAGCATTATCGGGAATACAGACTGTGTACTTGGTGTGGAAGTGAATGAAGAGATCCTGAACTGTATCCTGGATTTTATGGAAGAATTTGAAATTCCGGCATACGATGAAGTGAAACATAAGGGACTGGTGCGTCATGTATTGCTCCGTTACGGATTTAAAACGGATGAGATCATGGTATGTCTGGTCATCAATGGAAAGACCATTCCACACTGCCATGATCTGGTCGGACGTCTCCGTCAGATTCCGGGCATGACAAGTATCACACTCAGTACGAATACGGCGAAGACGAATGTGATCATGGGCGATACGATCCGCCTTCTGTGGGGGCAGGAGTTCATCACAGACTATATCGGTGAGATCAAGTACCAGATTTCCCCTCTGTCATTTTATCAGGTGAATCCGGTTCAGACAGAGAAGTTATACGGACTGGCACTGGACTATGCAGGTCTTACAGGCAATGAGACAGTGTGGGATCTGTACTGCGGAATCGGAACCATTTCCCTGTTCCTTGCGAAGAAAGCAAAGCAGGTATACGGTGTAGAGATCGTACCGCAGGCCATTGACGATGCGAAGAATAATGCGAAGATTAATGACATTACGAATGCGGAGTTCTATGTAGGCAAGGCAGAAGAAGTTCTGCCGGAATATTATAAAGAATATGAAAAGACACATAACGGAGAGGCGGCGCACGCAGATGTGATCGTGGTCGATCCGCCGAGAAAAGGCTGTGAGGAATCCCTGCTTCAGACGATCGTGGATATGCAGCCGGAGAAAGTCGTGTATGTGAGCTGCGACAGTGCAACGCTTGCGCGGGATGTGAAGTTCTTAAGAGCGAATGGATATGAGCTTAAAGATGTGACGCCTGTGGATCAGTTCCCGCATACGGTGCATGTGGAGAGCGTTTGCTTACTCTCGAAGAAATGCCAATTTTAAGTGGGTTTGTGGCCTGTTTTGAAGGAAACATATCGACAAAATAGGTTAAAAAATATGTGCTTGTATTGAAAAATTGAATACGGGTGTAGTAAAAATAGACCTTTTGGCGTAGTTGGTATCAGGTGCGCTGAAAGGTTATTTTTATGGAATTTTGTACGCGGAGAGGTAATGGGGTGTATGCTGAAATATGTATAGATTTAGATTGATTTTCGGCGTCTCTGCGCTTATGCTAAAAGGTAGAGTAAAATATCGTATTTTATAACTTTATTGAGGTAAGAAATATGGAATATATGACAATTAAAGAAACAGCAGAAAAGTGGAATCTTTCAGTGAGAATAGTGCAGACAATCTGTAACGAAGGAATGATAGATGGGGCTATGAAATTCGGTAATACATGGGCCATTCCAAAGGATGCTGTGAAACCGGCAGATAAAAGAATTAAGTCAGGGAAGTATGTCAAGTCCTGATTTTGGGACACCTGGTATGAGAGAATGGATTAGAAAGGAATGGATTGAATGGGCTGAGAAGAAGGCAGATTGGTATGATCCGTCTATAGCGACTGAGGATGAATATCTGGGAAAACGTCAGCATGAAAAAAGTGCAGAAGAAAAGGAAAAATCTTTGCAAGACAGTATCAGAAAGAACTGGTATTGGTAAAAATGAATGGAGGAAATTTGATGAATAAAGATCCTTTTAAAGAGTATATAAAACAAACAGAACCAGGCAAAAGAGACAAGGGTTATGCCTGGCACACAGCTATAGGGCTTCAGGCAGTGGATGGATTAAAGCCTTCCAAGTATTTGATTGATACTGCAATAAAAAATATTGAAGGCGACATTTCAATCGATGAAGCACAGGAGCTTCTTAATACGTATTATGAAGAAAATCCAAAAGTAGATACTGGAGACCGTACAGAAGAAGCAGATAAGGTTGCTGTTAGGATTGCAAAGATTTTATCGGAGAAGGCATTTAGTTTTACGCCAAATGAGTATATCTCTATTCACAAAAAGCTGTTTACAGGAATTTATGGACATGCTGGAAAACTGAGAGATTATAATATTACAAAGAGAGAATGGGTGCTGAATGGTGCAACGGTTCTTTATGGCAGTGCGTCAGAACTTCGTGCGACACTCGATTATGATTTTTCAGAAGAAAAGAAGTTTAGTTATAAGAATCTGAGCATGGAAGAAATTATCCATCACCTGGCAATCTTTGTATCAAGATTATGGCAGATACATGTATTTGGAGAGGGAAATACACGAACTACGGCAGTATTTTTTATAAAATATTTAAGAACGCTTGGTTTTGATGCAACGAATGATATTTTTGCTGAAAATGCTTGGTATTTTAGGAATGCACTTGTTAGGGCCAATTATAACGATTTGAGAAATAGTGTTCATGAGACCACCGAGTATTTGGAATTGTTTTTAAGAAATTTATTGCTGGATGAAAAAAATGAACTTCATAATCGTTCTATGCATATTAGTGGAATGTTTGAAGAAGCGGACATTGAAAGTGCAAAAGCGGACATTGAGAGCGCAGAAGCGGATATTGAAAATCAAAAAGCGGACATTCGAAATAGATTACTTTCTTTTTCTGATATGATTTCAGAAAAGACAATAGATCATGCGTTAGAACTGTTTTCAAAGTGTGGAAAAAAAGAGTATTTTGGCAGAATGATAGTAGAAGATATTACCGGATTAAAATCAACAAGAGCATCTGAGCTGATAAAATTATTGGTCGATAGTGAGATAATCGTGCCAGTAACCGGACATGGAAAAGGAAAGTACCGATTTCAATAATAGGGAACTTTTTGGCGTGATTTATAGCGCAAAAGTACCGGGTATAATGCAACACATATGAGTCCATTTATAAGCAGGCAAAATCGTCAATATATGTCGTTGATAATTATATTGGATTAAGAACACTGGTACATCTTAAAAATTCTCCTACAGGAGTAAATATTACGTTATTCAGCGATAATGTTGGAAATAATAAACTTCACAATATAGAATTTACGGATTTTTGCAAAGAATATCCATCCGTAAAAATATCAATGAAAAAGACAGGCGGTATATTTCATGATCGATTTATAGTGTTGGATTATGGAACTGCTGATGAAAGGGTTTTCTTATGAGGGGCTTCATCAAAGGATGCAGGCGCTAGAATAACCAGTATTGTTGAAGATGATGGAATATCTAAGATTGAACATGAGAACATTCGTGTTCAGACCATTAAGCGAGGTAAATACGGCGGAACATTCGCACATAAAGATATTGCTTTTGAATTTGCGTCTGCTATCAGTCCAGTGTTTAAGTTGTACTTAATAAAGGAGTTCCAGAGATTAAAGGAAGCAGTGTTGTTATATATACGAGAGTATTGAGTAGAAATAGTGCAATTTTCACATGATATTATACAAGAATTACATAGAAATATATCGTATTATTGATATAGTATTCTTGAATTGTATGTGAGGAGAAAACTATGGCAGCGGAAAGAAAAACATTAACACAGCTATCTGTGCCGATATGCTTAGAAACTTTATTTTATATGCTTTCAGGTATGGTCGATACGCTTATGCTATCATCTGTAAGTGACCAGGCTGTAGGAGCAGTGGGAACAGCAAATACATATATAGGTGTTTTTATTATTATGTTTGGAGTAATATCATCGGGTATGATAGCCGTTATGTCACAAAATATCGGAGCTGGAAGACCGGGGATAGCATATCAGGCAAGACAACTTGGACTTATATTCAACGCATTGATAGGTATCGTAATGTCTGTCGTTCTTGCTACTTTTTCTGGTGGGATACTTAGAAGCGTAAGTATTGCTCCGGCTTTGCTTGAGCCGGCTGAAATATATCTTAGAATTGTTGGCGGCACATGTTTTTTAAATGCACTGATTCCTATTTTCTCCAGTTATTTGAGAGTGTTTGGATATACAAAACATTCTTTGATAGGAACTGTTGTTGGAAATGTTCTCAATATAATACTTAATTCAGTATTTTTATTTGCATTCAACTGGGGGGTGATGGGAGTTGCTGTTGCCACGGTTATTTCGAGAGTTGTAAATCTTATTATTGTAGCCGGCATGGGGGCTGTACTTATAAAAGCAAAGCAGAGTCCTGAGCGAATTAGATCAAGAAAGATATTTGCACAGATTGTTAAGATTGGTTTTCCTTCTGCGCTTGAAACAGCACTTTACAACATCGCAATGACCTTTATTGTGCGTTTTATGAATCAGATGGATGTGGATGGAATGAATGTTACAGCTCGCTCATATGCTGTACAGATTGCAAATTTCTCGTATTGTGTGGGAGCTGCCCTTGCTCAGGCAAATGCAATTATGACAGGCTGGAGAATTGGAGCAAAAGAGTTTGAGGAATGTAACAGGGGAACGAGAAAAGCTGCGATATACGGTATCATCACAGCGACCTGTTTTTCCGTGACATTTGCATTGGCAGGACATTTTATCGTGCATATATTTACTGATGATACACAGATGATAAATCTTGTGGTAAAGTTGTTAATAGTAGATATATTTCTTGAATTTGGAAGGGTAACAAACCTTGTATATGGTCAGGCATTAAAAACGAGTGGGGATGCACTTTTCCCGGTTATACTCGGTGCGGTATTTATGTATTTGTTTGCAGTTGGCGGCACCTATTTTCTCGGAATACACATGGGACTTCTGGCTGTAGGAGCATATATTGCTA